>JAEEGI010021916.1_pt1 | contig 12665 bp, 5 predicted proteins | sample 8958751 | NCBI WGS metagenome assembly JAEEGI01 (sample SAMN16246545, study PRJNA631951) | gut metagenome | biome: gut microbiome; feature: rumen; material: KS-attached | host: Bos | place: Iran: Karaj | collected 2018-10 | reverse complement strand
TCCATCTATTCTCATTAGATATTGATATGGTTGTGTCGTTTTAGATTAGCCGATAGGCACGGGCGAGTTAGCCCGTGCGCCAAAGGCAAGTTGTTTCAAATAGTTGTTTCCAATCATCAGAAGGCTCGGCGGTGAATTACGCAGATGCGCCCGGCACATCAGGGCGCATCCGCGAATCGTAGGGCAGATGCATTGATAGCCTGGTCTAGCCAGACCTAGCATCTAGGCACTCTCTGATGGGGCCCTAAAGAGGGTCAATTACCGCACGTAGAGCGTCATGCCTACGCGGAACAGCTTCGCCTCGGTGCCATCGGCGGATATCCTGATGTCGTATCCGCGCTTCTTCCACTCGGAGACATCGGGTTTGCCGGTGATTCTGCCATCCGTGCTCCTTGCGAAGAGGATTGCACCACCATGCGGGGCGAAGTTGGGGATTTCAAGCTTCGCGCCTGTGAGATCAAGAGCGCCCTTGGCCTCGATGAGGTCGCCGACGTCCAACCTGATTGCGCCCTTCACCACGGCGTCGCAGTCCAGAACGATTGTGCCCACCGTACCGTCGCCGCCGGGAATGAGCGCCGAGGTGACGACGAGCGTGCCGTTGCGGACCGTGCCAGTGCCGGAAACGGCCTGCTGCTCGAACGAGCCGCCGCTGAGGTCCACCACCGCGCCCTCCGCCACGTCGAGGCAGTAGAGCACGTCGCCTTGGGTGAGAGTGGAGTTCTCGGTGATGGTGGGCACGACGTCCGGGCCCATCGCGTTGTTGATGCGCAGCTGCCTTTCGGAGAGCGCCGCGCTCCACACGCGCAGCTCGTTGTAGTCGGCCATCGCGTCCCAGTCGCCCCAATGCGAGTGGCCGATCCAGAAGTTGTTCTGCACGATCGTAGCGGTGGACCAGTTCGTCACGTCGATGCTCTTGACCCTCAGCGCCTCCGAGCCGACGGCGTCGAAGATGTAGAGCGTGACGGTGGCGGTGTTGCCGCCCTTTGGCTGCACGACCGCCGCCACATGGTATTCCTTGTTGGCCGTGACGTTGGACGAGCCGATCGCCTCGTTGTTGGAGGTAGTCGCGCCGACCGCGCGGAACGAAGGATAATTGCCCGCGCCGCTCTTGAGCGCGAGAATCAGCCCCGTGAGCGCGCCGCCAGTTCCCTCCGGATTCGAGGAGTTGCCGAACGCGAACGCCTGCGCCCAGTTGCGCAGCTCGCGCGGAGTCGTCCAGAGCTCGATGGTGAACGGAATGTCGCCGCCGGGAACGATGTTGGACCCGAAGTCAACCCAGGAGGATCCGCGCGGGCCGCCGAAGAGGCGCAGCGAGGTGTTCCCCAGAAGCGCGGGCGTGGTGCCGCCCTTCAATACGCCGTCGTTGTCGCCGATCAGGTCCTTGCAGCTGCCGTTGAAGTTCCAGCGGTGCAGGAGGTAGTTGTTCTCGGCGTCGCCAGATGCCGCGAGGGAGTTGCCGACATTGTCGCCGGGCAGAGCGTCCGGCCCGAGCAGCGCGTTCGCGGTAAGCTCGGCGTCAGAGAGCACGCCGTGCCAGATTCGCACTTCGTCGTAGATGGCATGGGCGTCCTTGTCGCCGCCGAACTGCGAATGGCCGATGTAGAACTTCGGCGCAACGAGCTTGGACAGGGTCCATCCCGGCACGATGCCCACTCCGGACTTTTCGATCACGCCGGTGGTGACGTTGCGGCGCGCCCAGCGGAGCTTCGTGGTGCCGTCGGCATTTGTCGTGAACGTCACCGAGATGTGGTACTTCGTGTTGGCCGCGTACTGCGCCATCGTGTTGGAGAAGGTGGTCTTCTTGTCCGAGCTGGAAGTGCCGTCGTTCACCTCCACCACGTCCTTGTTAACATCGGTGCTGTAGGACCACGCCATCTGGAAATAGTGCCTTGTGTCGGAACCGTAGTCAACCACGCGGCTCCAGGTCCTCGTGTCCGTGCGGGTGGCCCAGATCTCGATAGTTGCGGCGTCAGGCGGCACGATCTCGCCGCCTAGCTGCAGAGAGCCGGCGCTGTTGGCGTCGCCCGTGAAGCACACTGCCGTCTCGTCTTCGTTGAACGAAATCGCATCGCCGATTCCCGTGGCCTCCAGGCCTCCGACGGAGTCGATGTAGTCCCCGTTGAAGCTCCAGCGGTGCTTCAGCTGCGGCTTCGGGTGGTTGGGCACGAAGAGCGTGCCCTCGTCAACCGTGAACGTCCCAACCGGGGGAAGCTTGTCCATCGCCAGCGATCCGCTTCCCTTCTTGACGACCTTGCCCTCCGACTTGTACGAGCCAAGGCCGAATGCATGGACCGTGTTGTTGCCCACGTCGAACGTCAATCCCCTGTCGCCCACGGTGACGTCGCCGAGGTTGCGGAAGTAGTCCACTATCGTCGCCGCATTGCCGTATGCCTCGATCGTGCCGCCGTCCGCCACCAGAGTGCCCTTTCCGGCGATCTGGCCAACATAGGGCGCTACGATCTTGCCGCCGTCGTGCACGTACACCGTGCCCTTGCCGTCTGCGGCATGGGCGAGGTTCACTCCCTTGGGCGCGTTGACCACGCCAGTGCCGCTCACGTCCAGAAGGCCAGTGCCGCTTTCGGCGACGAGGAGCGGATACGCGACGGAGGTGTAGGTTCCACCAGTAATGATGTACTTGCCCACGCTGCCGGCGTAACGCCCGATGGCGGTGTAGTTCGCCGGGCAGGATACGTCGCCGCCGCTCTGGATGAACTCGCCCAGGCCGTAGGCGCCGATCTGCAAGTTGTAGTTGGCGGTGAGCGTGCCGCCGTCCATGCGGTACACGCCGTGGCCAGATCCAATGCCGTTGTACTGGTTGTTGACGCCGCCGATGCGCGCGTCCTGGCCGCTCACGGCCACGACATCGCCCTCGCTCTGCACCACCTCGCGGTCGCCGTGGTCGCCGATGAAGAAGCGGCGGGTGGAGAAGGTTCCAGCTCCGTCCTTGACGAACTGCACGTTACGTCCCACCTCGGCGTCAGTGACGAACATGTCGCCGGACGCATTGCGCGTCGCACCCTCAGCCGCATTGACGATCACCTTTCCGGCGACGCCGCCCATCCACTTGTTCTGAAGGTATTTCACCACCGCAAGACGGTCTTCGTCCGAGAGGACGGTGTTGAAGCAGATGAGCTCGGAGAGCTGCCTGCCCGCCGTGCGCTCACCGCTGGAGAGGTTGCGGTCGTTGGTTAGCGAGTCGGAGCAGCAGTCCTGGAACAGGGTGGTGGAGAGCACCAGGAACCGCGTTGGGTCGGGATATTCGTTCGTCCAGTCAACCCGCTCCGTTCCGTTCCAGAAGGAGTCGAACTTCGTGTACTGGTTGTTGCCGTACTGTCCGGCGGGGCCGCGGTGGAAGTGGTAGGCTCCGCCGCCGCCGTTGATGTCGCCGAGAAGGAAGGCGTCCTGATGCTTGTCGATCTTTATCACCCAGAAGACGGTGCGGAGATTCGTGAAGCGCGGGTAGGTCATGTCCTTCAGGCTGTTGATCGCGCCGAAATCAACAGTCGGAAAGCCCCATGAATGCGCGTCGAACACAGGCTTGTTGGCGGTTGAGGTGGCGACCACGTGGTTCGCGTCCTTGGAAGTCCACGTGTTGACGGTGCCGTCTGCGTTCACCGAGAGGGTGGAAGCGTCGGCGGCGTCGAGCCAGAAGCATGCGCTGTCGAGGATGGCTGGCACCGGCTCGTCGGTCTTTATCGCCGAGGAGACGACCGTTCCGCCGAGATAGTCGCCCACCGTCATGCGCGAGACCTTTAGCGAATGGCCGTTCAGGTCAAGCGACGCGCCGCCGGCAATCGTCACGGTGCCGAGAGCAGACCAGTCGCAGTCTGCGCCGAGCGTCACGGCGTCGCGCCCAGATCCCATCGTGAAGTTGGCTGCGTCGAAATGGATTCCGTCGCCGCCGTTGATGTAGATCAGCATCGGAACGCCGTCTGTGTTGGTGCCGCCCTGTCCGCCCCAGGTGTCGCCGCAGATGATCTGGAAGCGGTGCCATCCCTCGGTGACCACGCACGAGCCGGCGAGCCCCGACTGGTAGGTGCTTGTGATGGCCGCCATTTCGCCGTCGATGGCAAATGCGAACTGGTCGTCGTAGTTGACGCTGACGTACCACTGGCCTGCCTGCGCCGCCGTCACGTAGAACCAGCCGTCGTAGCGCAGCAGCGAGACGTCAAGGTAGATGTTCGCCCAGATGGTGTTCTTTCCCACGAGCTTGGACACGTCGCCCTCTCCGCAGCGGGTGTAGAAGTCAGGCGGAGTCAATGTCCAGGTGTCATCGGGGTATCCCTTGCTGGTGTTGTTGGTGTAGCGCTCAGCGCCGTAGCAGAAGCGTCCCCACTGCGTGGCGGGGTGTTCGAGCGCGCCCACCTGGAAACGGCGCCAGGGAACGGACGTCGTGCCCTCGGGAAGCGTGAACGTGGTGTTTCCGCTCACCTTGACCGTGGTGTTGGCGCCAGGCACCGCGTTCGCCATCACCGCGCCGGAGGCGTCGCGGCATTCCCAGTTCGCAGGGTCGCCAAGGTTCGCCGCGTCGCCGCCGCCAGTCCATAGCGCGGTGGCCGGGCAGGTGGATGCGCCGCCGTCGGTGCGAACGAGCGCCACCTCGTCGAAGCCGTTCGCGAAGGCGCCGGTGTTGGGGGAGAAGAACTGAAGCGTGTATTCGCCGGCATCTGCAATCGCGACGCTCTTCTCAAAGTAGCCGAAGAGGTCGGCCCTGGAGACTATCGTCTCGTCGACGACGGCCGTGCCGTCGCCCTTCAGGAGGCGCACGTTTGTGGTGCCGCCCACGTAGTACGGGCGGGCGAAGTAAATGAACGACAGCCTGTACGTGCCGGGATCAGTCACTGTCACCGTCTGCTCGGCGCATGCGTCGCCGTAGTTGCTGCCAGTCTCAAGGAATAGCGCCCACTGGCCCACCGGCATTCCCGGCGGAATCAACGCGCTGGTGCTGTTAGGAGCTGCCATGCGCGCAACGCCCACCTTGCCCGCGCCATCGCCCTTGCGCCAGCCGTTTATCACCGTACCCACGTCGAAGTCGCCGTATGTGCCGGAGTTCACCGGCACGTATGCATCCTCGAACTTGCCGTTGACGACGAGGTTGGCGGAATCGTCCACGTTGTCCCACTTCGCGAACACCACGTTGTCGTACAAAGTGGTCCAGTCGGAGCTGCTCGTCCCCTGGCTGAAGAGCAGCGTGTAGGCGCCTGGCTCGTCAATCTTCAGCGTCGCCTGGAAGCGGGCAAACGCAGCGCTTCCAACAGGGCGGATCATGCCTACGGCGTTCGTCACCGCACCATGCACGAGGTAGATCGTCGTCACGCAGCCAAACCGTGTTCCAGAGTCCACCCGCCCGGCGTATGCGAACGAAAGCCGGTACGTGCCTGTCTCCTCTACGTTGAATGTCTGCTCGAAGGTGCCTGCCTTCTGGCAGTAAAGAGTGTATTTTCGCACGGCGAGCGCGCCATTGACCCATGTATTGTTTCCCACTGAAAGCCCTATGCCGCCGGTGCATGTCCAGCCAGGGTTCACAAACCCTTCGCCGGTCATGTACGACCAGCTCCCAGAATTCTGCGTGACCGTGCCCTCGTCGAACGTGCCGTTCGTGAGCAGGTTCGGTCCCGCAAATCCGCACACGGCAAGCAGCGAAACCGTCAAAGCCAACATCCTTGAACACTTCATGCAACCACTCCTTCTTTTCCGTTTGCCAAGAAAACCATAGAGCCTTCCCCATAGTTTTCTGTGACAATTATAGCACACCTCCGCCTGCGGAATCAAGCCGCTTTTGGAAGTGTGAGTCGTGACATGAGTTAGTGCGACAATGGGCTCAGCGGGGATAGTCCCCACGCGCTTCTTCACGCACCTCTGCGTCCTTCGCGCCTCTGCGACTCTGCGTTAAAAACAGTCTCGCTGGGGACTGTCCCCCTGGGAGCGCTAACACGCGAGGCGGATCACTTCAAATCGGTCCAGTCGAGCGACCAGTAGCGGCGGTCGACATCATACGGATCAATGCGGCAACGCGCGGGATCGGCATCCTGCGGCAATATGCCGTAGCGCTTCATCTCGCGGATATACTCCTGATTGGGACAGAAGTTCGGCATGTCGAATCGGGGATCAGCGTCGAGCATCTTCTTCGCGTCCTCCACCACGGCAAGCAGCTTCGCGTAGCCGGGATCTTCCCTCGTTGCAAAGACCGCCTTCCCCTGCGCGTTCGTGCAGAGTCCAAGACCACCCGCCTCCTTCGCAAGCGGAGCCATCAGGTACATCGACTTCTCCGGACGCGTGAGATTGAAGATAAGATGCCTTGAATAGCGTCCCGCCATTCTGTTGCGCGGATCGTTCTTGTCGCGGAAGCGTATGGGCGTGCCGTCGCTCACCGTATGCGGCGTTGTGTGGCACGCCTCGCAGCGGCTCTTGACCGTCTGGTGCGCAGGCACGTTGGGGGCGCGGCCCCAGGTGGAGTTGTACGGACGGTGAGACTTGTGGCCGCCAATGAAGCCACTGCCGAGCGCGGCGTACGTTCCGGCATACGGCGCAGAGGCGTCAAGCCACTGCATCACCATGCGGCGGTCACGCTCGGAAACCTTCACGCCGTGGTGAGAACCGTCGATCTTCTTCATCAGCGGACTCCCCCCGCTGCCGCGCGCGTACGGCGGCCAGTCGCTCTCCGCGAGGTTTCTGCCGTCCAGCACCTGCCCCCACAGAATCAGCCCCAGATATCCCATGGAGTACATCGGCCCACGGTCGCCGCAGAGGTCGAGGCCGGCCTTGCGGACGTCTGGATTGTGGCACTTCACGCACGCGCGGTCGAGAACGGGCTGCATGTCGCGCGGGAAGTCCGCAACGTCGAAGAGGCGCCCCGTTGGATCGATCTCGCTCGGCCCCCGCGCAAGCGCCTTCGACACGGGCTTCACGCGGCGCACGGTGTTCGCCGTCTTGCGCTCATGGCACCCCACGCATCCCTGGCGTTCGCCGGGCATCACCTGCGTGAAGCTCTGCATGCGCTTCACGGCGCGGCCATCGGCGTCAACCGCCACGAAGAAGAGCGCCTTGAGCGCGGGCGCCTTGAAGTAGGCGCTGCCGTCCGGTTCCACCGGCACCCATCCAAGAAGACGCGGCAGCGAGAACGAGCCTCCGAAAGTGAGCGGCTCCATGCCGCCCGAGAAGTTTATCGGCTTGGGCAGCACCTCGAACACCATCAGCCGCTTGACCGTGCCAGGCTTCACGCCCTTCATGCTGCGGCTCTCGAGCACGTTCTCAAGATAGAACTCGCCCGTCTTGCTGGAGAGGTCCGTGCGGTCGGCAAGAATCCTCTCGCGCGGATGCGGCATGAGCGGACGCGGCTCGTAAAGCATCACGCCCAGCCCCGCGCCACCGTGCTCCGCCGGGAGTCTGCAAAGAAGCTCGCGCCTTCCTGCGCGGTCGCAGAGAAACACATTCTTCCCGTCGGTGAACATGAAGAGGTCCGGCCCGAACGCCCACGGGTCGAAGAAATTTCCCTTCGCGACGGGCTTTACGTTGGCGCGGTTGTCGGGTCCGCCCTTGGTGGATAGCACGCTCACGATGCCGCCATGGTCGCGCCGTCCGTGCCCGGGCGAGTCTATGAGCACAACGTCCTCCGTGCCGGGTATGGGCTTGGCGTCGATGTAGACGCTGCCTGGATAGGTGTTCCCCTGGTAGATCTGGTGCTGCGTGCCGTCAGGGTTCATCGTCCAGAGATGATGGAACGTCACCTGGCGGCGGTCAACATACTCCCAGCGCATGTAGAGGATGCGTCCGTCGGGAAGCACCCAAGGTGTGTTGTCGTGTTCGGGATTCGCGGAGATCATGCGTATTCCCGAACCGTCCGCCTTCATGCGGTAGATGGTGGCCACCTGCGTGACCCAGCAGTTCACCCAGCGCCGGCAGCGGGTGGAGACGAACACGATGTCGCCGTCGGGGAGCCAGGCGGGCTCGATGTCGTCATAGCCGCCCGTGGTGAGCTGCTTCAGCCCCGAACCGTCGGCATTGACGGTGTAGAGGTGGAAATGCTCTTCGCCGGCGGGACGATACGAGAAAAGAATCGTGCGGCCGTCGTAGTGAACGCATGGATCGCGCACGCTCCCGGCGGGGTCGGAAAGGATCACGCGGTACGAACCGTTCTTGACGTTGTATGCAATGAGGCGTCCGCAGCGGCTGTATGCCGGCGCCTCCGCAGATCGGCCGAAATACGAGAGGTTGGCGTACCAGTGGGGATCTTCGCTCACGGTGCGAGTGGCGAACACGATCTCGTCGAGCGCGCCGCATTCACCTGAAGCAAGGCGCTCGCGCAGCGAGGCTGCCGACGCACAGAACAGGCATACGCTCACCGCAATGAACACGATTCTCTTCTTGCTCATTCACAACCTCCTCCCCAAACCTAATACCACCAGCCAACCGTCCTACCCCCAAAAACCTTCAAACCCTCAAACTTTCAAACCTCAACTCGGCCGATACGAGTCCTTGAGAGTCACCGTGCGGTTGAACACCGGTGCACCTGGCGCGGAGTCTTTGGAGTCCGCCACGAAGTAGCCGGTGCGCTCGAACTGGAAGCTCTCGCCTGGCGCTGCGGATGCGAGCGCCGGCTCAACATAGGCGGTGAGGGTCTTCAGCGAATCGGGGTTCAGGTATTTGAGAAATCCGTCGGAACCGTCCTGCAGCGGATCAGGCACGGTGAAAAGGCGGTCGTAGAGGCGCACCTCGGCCTTGACGGCCGTGGCGGCGTCCACCCAGTGTATAGTGCCCTTAACCTTGCGTCCGTCGGGCGCGTTGCCGCCCCAGCTGCCTTCATCCCAAGTGCAGCGGATGAGGCTCACCTTGCCATCGGCGTCCTTCTCGTAGCCGATGCACTTCACGATGCACGCGCCGGCGAGGCGCACTTCGCGGTCGGGACCAAGCCGGAAGAACTTCTTCTCGGGGTTCTCCTGGAAGTCGGCTCGGTCGATCCATAGCTCGCGCGAGAACGGAATCTCTCGCGACCCCGCCGACTCGTCGAGTGGATTGTTCGGCTTCGTCACCGTGCGCACCCCCTCGAAGTTCTCGATCACGAGCTGCACGGGATCAAGCACGGCCATGCGACGCGTGGCAGTTTTGTTGAGCTCTTCGCGCACGCACCATTCGAGGAGGGCAGGATCGCTCTCGCTCTCCACCTTAGTTACGCCAACGCGGTCGCAGAACTCGCGGATCGCCGCTGGCGGGAAGCCGCGGCGGCGCATTCCGCACACGGTGGGCATGCGGGGGTCGTCCCAGCCGGCCACATGGCCTTCCGTGACGAGCTGAAGAAGCAGGCGCTTGGACATCACGGTCCAGGTGATGTTGAGGCGGGCGAACTCGCGCTGCTGCGGACGTATCTTCACGCCGTTGCGCACCACTAGAAGGCCCTGCTCGTCCATCCTGTCCACCACCCAGTCGTAGAGCGGACGGTGCACCTCGAACTCGAGAGTGCACATCGAGTGCGTCACACCCTCCAGCGCGTCCTCGATCGGATGCGCGAAGTCGTACATCGGGTAGATGCACCACTTGTCGCCCAGATGGTAGTGAGAGACGTGGCGGATGCGGTAGATCACCGGGTCGCGGAAGTGGATGTTGGGCGAGGCCATGTCGATCTTCGCCCTGAGGCACCACTCGCCGTCGGCGTACTTGCCGTCGCGCATCTCGTGGAATATCTGCAGATTGCGCTCGGGAGAAGTGTCGCGCGAAGGCGACGGGCGGCCGGGACGCTCCGGCACGCCGCGGTACTCCTTCCACTCGTCCTGAGTGAGGTTGCAGCAGTACGCCTGGCCGCGGCGGATGAGCTCCTCGGCGATCTGGTACATCGTGTCGAACATGTTCGACGCGTTGTAGAAGCCGCTCTCGCCGCCATCGCCCGCGCCAGACCACTGAAAACCAAGCCAGCGGATGTCGTTCTTGATGTTCTCGGCGTACTCGTCGCTCTCCTTGGTGGGATTCGTGTCGTCAAGACGCAGATGGCATTCGCCGCCGAAGAGCCTGGCCATGCCGAAGTCAACGCACACCGCCTTCGCGTGGCCGATGTGTATGTAACCGTTAGGCTCAGGCGGGAAGCGCGTCACCACCTTCCCGCCCGTTCTTCCGGCGGAGTGGTCCTCTTCGATCCACTGCCGCAGAAAATGCCTGCTGGTGTCAGACTCCTTGACCGTCTCTTCCATTGGACCTTCCATTAATGCGCAAAATACAATACGGGCCTTCTCTTCACACTAGGCACTAAGCACTAGGCACTCAACTACCAGTTCCAATTGACGAACGGCAGCACGTAGCCGAACTCCCTGTCGCCGTTCGTCTCGCTGATGGCTGCCTCGTTGAAGTTGACGAGTCCGATCTGGAGGAACTCGCCGCTCGTCACGCGATTGACGATGCCCAGCTGGAAGCCGTTGACGGCGCCAGACCAGTTCACGATGCCCATCTCGAAGCCGGAGAACTTCGCGGCCTCGTTCCACACGCCAAGCTGGAAGCCTGTGCCCATGCCGCCGATGCAGTTCCAGAGACCGAGCTGGAAGCCCGCGAAGTCGCTCTCGATGTAGTTGGCGAACGCGAACTGCGCGCCGTTGGCGTCCGTGCCGATCAGGTTGCATCCAGCAAGCTGGAAGCCGTTCATGCGCTCGCGCACGCGGCCCGCGATGCCGAAGTCGAAGCCGTTCAGGTTCTGGCACTCGCCGTAGATGAGGTTGATGCGAACGCCGTCAAGCGACGTCGTCGCGATCGGGATCTGCCCCGGATGGAACACGGAGAGCATAACATACCCTTCGGTGTTCGCCTTGAGCGACGCAGCCGCCGCAAAGACCATGAGAGCCATCAGAACTTTTTTCATTTCTATTCTCCTTGCTTTTCCTTGCTTTTCGTTGCAGATGAAGTATAGCACATTCCTATGCCACACGCAATTGCGAAACGATTTTTATGAACCGGCGCAAAGCGGGACAAGGTGGTGCGCCCGGTGGGACTTGAACCCACACTCCTTTCGGAACTGGAACCTAAATCCAGCGTGTCTGCCATTCCACCACGGGCGCAAAATTCTCAAAGCGTCTCGAACTCCTCCCACCCCTTGCGCGCGGGCGGTCCGTCGAGAAGCGCGTTCGCCGCCGCGTTGTCCACGAAGCGGCCCTTCGCGGGATCGAACTCGAGAGACGGCTCGCCGAGACGCTGCGCCACCGCGCCGAGCGCCAGCACCTGCGAGAGAGGCCCCGCCACGTCGAACGACGAGTTGGCCTTCTCCTCGCCGCGCACGGCCTTGATGAAATTGAGATAGTGCCCGCTCTTGCCGCGCGGGAAGTCGCGCATCGCGCTCTTCACCGACGGGTCGCGCGGATCGCCGCCCGCCACGAGCTGCAGAGGCGAGCCGTGGCTTGTGCGCGCGAACACGCGGCCGTCCTTCAGATGAAGCTCCGCGCCGCAGTCGCGGCGGCGCCATTTTCTGTCCGTCACTCCTGCAAGGCGCGCGGGGAAGTTTCCCGCTCCGTCATGCCACACGATGTCGCACGCTGGCATCCCCTCGCCGCGCGCGGGGAAGGAGTAGCGTATCGTCGAGGCCATGGGGAAGACCACGGGCGTGCGGCCTTCGTTCTTCACGGTCTCGATCTTCGACGGCAGGCCGAGGCGCAGAAACTCGTGAGCAGCGTCGAAGATGTGCGCCCCCCAGTCGCCGAGCGCGCCAGTGCCGTATTCATAGAACGAACGCCAGTCGCCGTTGATGAAGTTGTGGTTGTAGGGGCGGAATGGACGCTGCGCGAGCCACACGTCCCAGTCCATCTCCGCCGGTTCCGCCTCTTCGCCGGGCATCTCCTTGAGCGTGCCCTTCCACTTGAACCAGCGACGGTTGTTGGCGCACATGTACGCGTCGATGCGCGTGACGTCCTTGATGTAGCCGTTCTCCACGAGGGACTTCATCTGCCAGTAGTTGGCGTCCGAGTGCCCCTGGTTGCCCATCTGCGTGACCACCTTGTGGCGCTTCGCCGCGGCGGTCATGAGGCCGATCTCGCGGAAGTTGTTGCACATGGGCTTCTCGCAGTACACGGCCTTGCCCATGGACATCGCGAGCATCGCGGCGGGGAAGTGCGAGAAGTCTGGCGTGGCAACGCACACGGCGTCGATGTCGCGGCCGTGCTCGTCGAGCATCTTCCTGAAGTCCTGGTAGCGCGGCGCGGCGGGATGCGCCTTCAGCGTGTTGAGCGTGTGGTCTGCGCCCATCTGCGTGTCGCACAGCGCCACCACGTTCACGAAGTCGCGGTAGTAGGCGAACATGGCGAGGTCGCGTCCGGCCTGGTGGCCCACGCCGACGAACGCCATGTTCACCTTCCCGTTCGGCGACGCGGCCGATGCGCGCAGCGCAGGAAACGCAAGCGCGCATGCGGACGCCTTCAGGAAATCTCGCCGATTCAAGCGCATGTACTGATCTGCGCCTCCGCTACTGCTCGAACGCGCCGTCGAAGGCGAGAGTGGAAGGCGCGAAATCGACCTTGCGCACGAACTCGCACGACTCCTTCGCGCCGTGGAAGCGGTCCATGCGGCCGTCCTCCCACTCGACGGAGAGCGGACCCTGGTAGCCCACGTCGTTGAGCGCCACGATGATGTCCTCGAACTTCACGTCGCCATGTCCGAGCGAGCGGAAGTCCCAGTACCTGCGCGCGTCGCCGAAATCCACG
>JAEEGI010021914.1_pt1 | contig 12665 bp, 12 predicted proteins | sample 8958751 | NCBI WGS metagenome assembly JAEEGI01 (sample SAMN16246545, study PRJNA631951) | gut metagenome | biome: gut microbiome; feature: rumen; material: KS-attached | host: Bos | place: Iran: Karaj | collected 2018-10 | reverse complement strand
AGCTTCTGAAGCGCGAGACAAGCCTTCTCCTATTGGATGAGCCTACAAACCACGTAGACGTAGATGCCAAGGACGAGCTGAAGCGCGCCCTCAAAGAATATAATGGCAGCATCCTTATGGTATGCCACGAGCCTGAATTCTATGAAGGTCTCGCCACAGACGTATGGGATTGCAGCCAGTGGACAACTAAGACAATTTAATGACAAATGTCACTTCACATAATGACAGCCTTCACTACAGAGGGCTGTCTTTTTTTCATATATTATTATCAGAAACAGAAAACACAAACACAAAAAGGAGAAGGATATGAGCCAGTGTGTAGTAGAAGTAGAAAACTTAGTAAAAAGATATGGAGATAAGGTGGCAGTTGACCACTTCAATCTAAATGTAAATGAAGGCGAGATTTTAGGACTCCTTGGACCTAATGGTTCTGGAAAGACCACAACAATTAATTGCCTGCTTTCACTACTTCAGTATGACAAGGGAAGCGTAACAATCTTTGATAAGGATATGAAGCCAGAGGCCTACGATATCAAATCTCAGATAGGTGTAGTAATGCAGAACGTAGCGGTTATCGACACACTTAATGTTTATGAAAACGTAGATTTCTTCTGCGGTCTCTACATCAGAGATAAGGCAACAAGAAAACAGTATGTTGAAGAAGCGCTGGAATTTACAGGTCTTACCGAGTACAAAAAATACAAGCCAAAGAAGCTTTCAGGTGGTCTCCTTAGACGACTTAACATCGCCTGCGGAATAGCTCACAAGCCAAAGTTAATTATCTTTGATGAGCCTACAGTTGCAGTTGATCCACAGAGCCGAAATGCAATCCTTGAGGGAATCAAAAAGATGAACAAGGATGGAGCAACAATCATCTACACCAGTCACTACATGGAAGAGGTTGAGGAGCTTTGCTCAAGAGTGGTAATCATGGATCACGGCAAGAACATTGCAAATGGTACAACGAGTGAGCTCAAATCATCACTTATGAACCGCGAGACTATCAGAGTAAATCTTCCTAATAAAAACGATGAGGTAATCAAAGGATTAAAGGAAATCAATCATGTTTATAAGGTTAAGGAGGATGGAGATGATCTGGTTATTAAATGCGATGGTGGAGATCATAACCTGGTACATGTACTTAGTTATCTAACTGATAACAATATTCCATTTGGTCATGTATCAACAGAACTTCCTACACTTAATGATGTATTCCTTGAAATCACTGGAAAGGAGCTCAGAGACTAATGTTCGGACGAATATTTGTATATAAGTTTAAAGAGATTATACGAAACCGCTACATGGTGGGATGGAATTTTCTCTTTCCAATCGTACTTGCCACAGTGTTCTATATGGGCTTTGGAAATCTTATAAAGGATGACCCAGACAATTTTCATACCATAGAAGTTGGATACGTAAATACGAATCAGGAAGAATCAAATTTTGAGAAGGTGCTGGAAGAGTTGGAAGAGGAAACAGACGGGAATGTAGCAATCTTATCTCTGAAAAAATACGATTCCAGACAGGCTGCAATGGATGCCATGAATTCAGATGAGGTTTTTGGATTCTATGTTGAGGATGGAGATGAAATCGAAACCATAGTTCCTAAGAACGGATACCATGCAACAATAATGAATCAGATTGTCAGAGAGTATGATAACAAAAAGAATGTGGTCGAAACCATAGCTAAGGATCATCCAGAAAAAATTCAGGCAGCTATGGATATGGTAACTGATAATATCACCATAATGAAGGAACATGATTTTGGAAATAACACATCACCTTACGTGCAGTACTTTTTTGCACTAATCGCCATGTCATCATTATTCAGTTCGTGGATTAGCACAGCAATTCTTGAAGGTATTTGTGCAAACATGACCGAGCGTGGAAAGAGATTTGAATGCTCACCAACAAGCAAGCTTATGACGATACTGGCAGGTATCTGTGCAGCAATGGTAATGCAGTCAGTTTCAAACGCTGTAGTTGTTATATACGTTCAGGAGATTTTGAAGATTAGTTTAGGTGCTCCACTTTGGAACATAATACTTATCACAACACTTGGAAGTGCAGTTGGAGTTTCATCTGGTGTACTTATAGGCTCATTGATTAAGAATGAAAAACTATTAATAGTAGTTCCACTTTGTTTTACCATGACATGCTCATTCTTCAGCGGCCTTATGTGGCATCAGATTAGACAGTACATAGAAAGCAGAGTACCAATCTTTAACAGAATTAACCCGGCATCTCTTTTAGTTGACTGTCTGTACACTAGAGCCACTTACGGCAAAACATCTATGTATTATCAGGATATTATCACCATGAGCTGTATGGTTATAGGATGCCTCATTATTAGTGCATTCCTTTTAAGGAGGAGAAAATATGTCAGTCTTTAATGCAATAATAAAATCATTAAAAGCAAATATTACAACAATCATAGTTTACTTAGCGATTTTCACAGTATTTGGAAATATGCAGGCAAAGGCTACAGTTTCGACTCAGGAAACTACCTTTGAGGAAGCGATAATAAGGGTGGCTGTAACGGATAATGATAAATCACAGCTTAGTAAGGCTGTTGTTGATTATCTAGCAGAAACACAGGAAGTAGTTGATCCTAAGACAGATGATCCACAGGTAATGAATGATAATGTGCGCTTCTTAATTTACGATTATGCACTTATTATTCCAGAGGGATTTGAGGAGCAGATTAAGTCGGGAAATGCGGAGGATGCACTTACTTACATTGTACCTGGAACAACAATGTCACAGTACTTATTAACTCAGAAGCTTAATGACTATATGCAGGATATTGTGATATATTTAAATAGTGGTTATTCAGAGGAAGAAGCAATTGATCTTACTCATGAACAGATGGTAGAGCTTAGCAAAACACAGGCTACAGTAATTGATGAGCAGGAGGAAAATCATCGTTCATTCTTCACAGGAATGTTCACCTTTAATGGATACACAATGATGATGCTCCTTTGCATCTGTGGAGCTTGCACACTGACTTTCATGAAGGACAGAGATGTGAGCAATCGTATTTCCGTAAGTGGAATGCATTTCTTCACTAGAAACCTTGCAACGATTGCAGCAGTATTCTTTATTGGCTTTGTGATTACAACAGTTGTAATTATAGTAATACAATTGATGGGACTGGAATATGCAAATGACAAGCTTCTCTATTATGCAATTGATACCTACACTCTTATGTTTGTAGGACTGGGAATGGCATATTTCATCTGTTCAATTACTTCAAATGAAAACCTGATAAACATGGTTGCAAACATGTTTGTACTTTCAATGAGCTTCTTATGTGGCGTGTTTGTTGATACTGAATACCTATCAGAATCCATAGTTAAGGCAGCACATTTTATGCCACTATACTGGTACACCACAGCAATTAAATTTATAAATGATACTCCAATTAATAACATTTGGAGCCGACAGTTTGGTACATACTTAATGATTGAAATCCTCTTTGCAGCAGCGTTCTTTATGGCAGGGATGATAATTTCAAGGAAAAAGGAACAATATGCTATTTGATGTAATTATTAGAGTTTTAGCAGCATTAGGATTAACAGTACTTATTAACGCAAGTGGCATTACAACTCTTTCGGTTGTAATGTCTATTTGCGTTTTTTTGATTCTTGAAATTAGTCTGCTTTTTGATAATAAGTGGGTGTATGGCACGTTATCTGTAATCCCGTTTGTTATAACCACAGGCTATGTGTTGCAGCAGGACAGGATAGCGCTCCGTATATTCTCACTTCTGGTTTTGGCAGGATTTACTTTGATTTCAACCATTCTCTATGAGCAGATGATGCAATATAAAAATCTTCTTCATAGAACCCGTGATGATAGCAAGGAGCTGGAAGAAATCTTGCAGGATAAGAACCGCAGACTTATGGCGGAGCAGGATCAGCAGGTGCATCTTGCTACTCTTGGTGAACGAAACAGAATTGCAAGGGAGATTCACGATAATGTAGGACACCTTCTGTCACGTGCGATTTTACTCTTAGGCGCAATAAATACAGTGAATAAAAACGAAAAGCTGGAGCCTCAGCTGAAAATGCTTGCTGACACACTGGATGAATCCATGGCAAAGATGCGAGCTTCCGTTCATGATTTACATGATGACTCTATTGATTTGAAAAAGAACTTTGATGATATAATTGGCGAGCTGAAAACTTATACCGTAAATACGGATTTAGATTTGGACGAAGCTATTCCGACAAATGTAAAACTATCCCTTATAGGAATTTTGAAGGAAGCTGTCACCAACATTTTGAAGCACTCCAATGGAGATTCAGTTTCAATTATTATGCAGAAGAACTACAGCTTCTGCACGTTATCCATCACAGATAACGGCACAATATCAGATGCTATAAAAGAAAAGCTGACTACAGAAAATTACGAAGGCATCGGTCTTTCTAATATAAAAAACAGGGCGACTTCCCTTGGGGGAGATGCATACTTCTACACAGATAATGGATTTACAGTATTTGCGAGGTTACCGTTATGAAAAAAATCTTACTAATCGATGACGACGAACTAATTACAATGTCGTTGGAAATGATCATAAACGCCGAAGAAGGCTTTGAAGTAATAGGAAAGGGAAATAGCGGAAGAGAAGGCGTAAAGCTTTATGACGAGCTACAGCCAGACCTGCTCCTAATGGACATTCGTATGGCAGATATGAATGGATTAGAAGCGGCAGAGGAAATACTGTCAAAGCATAAGGATGCAATCATTCTTTTCCTTACCACTTTTTCTGATGATGAATATATCGTAAAGGCATTGAAGCTTGGCGTCCGTGGATATCTTTTGAAGCAGGATTATAAATCTCTTCCAGCAGCGCTTCATGCTGCCATGGATGGTCAGAGCGTATTTGGTGGAGCCATAGTAGATAAGCTTCCAGCTCTTATGAATAGTGCCACAGAAGAAGACAGCGGATTTGATTATCAGTCTAAGGATATTTCAGAAAAGGAATACGAGGTTATCCAGCTTGTAGCGGAAGGATTTTCTAATAAAGAGATCGCCCAGAAGCTATTTTTATCAGAGGGTACAGTTCGAAACTATCTCTCTACCATCCTGGAAAAGCTGGAGCTTAGAGACCGCACCCAACTGGCAATATTTTATCTAAAGAACTAAGAAGAGCTAAGGCCTATTTTACAGGCCTTAGCTCTATTACATTATCCCCACATTCTATATTATTTCTCTCCAAAAACTCCATCAGCCCGTCCATTTGCCAAGGTTGCATCACATCCTCAGGATGATGGGCATCACATCCAATTACAAAGCTGGCCCCCATAGCTGATGCCATAGAGAAGAATCGGTCACTAGGATAATTTCTATTTAAAAAGAATCCCTGCATATTTATTTCAAGTGGAATATCCAAATCAATAGAAGCCTGCACGATTCTCTTCATATGATGCTGATATACTTTATCAGGTCCAACATAGTTCATTAAATCTGGATGAGCAAGATAGCTGAATAATCCAGTCTGCATTCCTTCTATAGTAAGGTCAACATATTCTTTCACCTTGGCTTCGTCGGTGGTTTCAGACCCGGAATAGAATCCATCTATTTCATTTGGAGCAAAATGCTGTCCCTGAATAATATAATCCAAAGGATACTGACGAAGATATTCAATAAGCTTATCAAAATATTCGTGGGTGTACTCCACCTCATATCCTATAAGAATCTGAATATCATTTCTATATTCTTCACGGAGCTTTACAAGAGTACTTGTGTAATCTTCCACTTCACTCATTTTCATTCGTATACGGGAATAAAAATCCTCAGGATAAGGTTGAGGAGTGTGGTCCGAAAAGCCAAGTATTTTGAAGCCGTTTTTGATGGCTTCTTCTATATATTCTCGCTCTGTACCAATGGCATGGTTGCAGCGCACTGTATGTGTGTGATAGTTAGCTAGCATTATTTTCTCCAATAATCTTTATTGATGTGTGGTTCTGTATTCACGAGGTGACATACTGCTATATCGCTTGAATGCTTTTGAAAAGGTAAATGAATCAGAGTATCCAACCATAAATGCAATATTGCTTACGGATTCATTTGTTTCTTCCAACATTTTAGAAGCCTTTTTCATGCGATAAAAAGCAAGATAGGATTGAGGTGTATAGCCTGTTGCATGCTTGAAAACTCGTGTTAGATAGCTTCTGTTCAAACCGCAGGCATTTGCCAGATCATCAACATTAATCGGCTCGGAATATTTAAGCTGAATATAGCTGATGGCACTTTTTACATATGCAAGACGTGGGTCTGCCTTTTCTACCTCCGGCTTGGTAGATGATTTTGAAAGAAGGCATTGGAAAAATTCATAGACCTTTGAATAGCAGATGCATTCCTTGTCATCATTATCGTAGATAGCTTCGATATAATCTAGAATCTCACTGGCATCTTCTGTGGGAATAAAAATAGGACTGTCCTTTGAAAGTCCGGCAGCGTGAAATAGCTCTGAGGCACGGGGACCGTCTATGTGAATCCAGGTATACTCCCAAGGGTCCTCCATATCAGCCTGATAAAAAGCCTTGCACTGGGCTGGAATAAGAAAACCTTGGCCTGCCTTTAGCTCGTATTTATTGTCATTCATTATAAGATGACCCTTGCCAGAAATAACATAGTGAAATATGGTTCTGGTGCGGATAACAGAGCCAAAGCTGTAGCCCGGATAGGATTTATATCGTCCTACTTCAAATAAGAAGAAGTCGTTGGATTTGGTCATATCCACATATTTTACTTTGTCTACGCCTAATACTTCCAAGGATACCCTCCCTTAAAAATGAGTATGAAAACTCGTTAAAACCTTTAGATACAACGTGAACAAATTGATTATAGCAGAAATTTATGGGCATGAAACAACCTAAAATAGTATTTATATACCCTTAAATATATTATTAAAATTCTGTGTTATTTGACAGATTATGAGAATTATGTTAAAAATATTGGACATAATTTAGACACAACTGGGTATTATAATGCAGAAAGTTTTTTGTTAAGTTTTAAGAAAGAAAGTTATGAGTAATAAGAAGAAATTTTTAAGAACAGTAACAGTGGTAATGCTTTTTGTTTTATGTCTTGTTCCTCTTCAAAATGCTGAGGCTCAGGAGAGTGTAGAAACAATAGAGACAGTAGAGCAGCAGGATGATATTGTTTTGCAGCAGCAGATTGCACAGGTGACAGCCGAGCAGGCAACACGTCAGCTAGTTATCATAGGAGACTCTAGAACAGTTGGAATGAAGAGTGCAGTTGGAAAGAATGCAAATGTCTGGTCTGCAAAGGTTGGTATGGGTCTTTCCTGGATGAAAAAGACTGGTGTACCTGCTGTAGAATCAGCAATTAACGCTAATACAGATGTAGTAATTCTGATGGGTGTAAATGATGTGCGAAGCCTTTCATACACTGGAAAGTATACAGAGTATATTAATGAAAAGGCAGCCGCCTGGACAGCTCTTGGAGCAAATGTATATTACGTTTCAGTAAATCCAATGGCATTTGAGACAAAGGCATATCCAGGAATTACAAACGACCTTATTGAGAGCTGGAACACTCGTATGCAGCAGGGGCTTAGCGAGAATGTTAAGTACATTGATACATACAACACCATGCTTGGAAATGTCCAGTCTAAGGATGGTATTCATTATAATAAAACCACATATCAGACCATCTATACTCTTATAAATCAGGGTATAATAAACGACAAGGTAACAGAAAAGATGGCAGAACTTTGCTAATGAGAAAGGTCTACTGATAACATTTATCAGTAGACCTTTTATTTTGAAAAAATGCTTAGACAATTAGGACTTCTGTGTTATTATATTTTGGCATAAATTAATTGACCTAAAAGTTTTAGGGTGATTATCTCTGGCAGGATAATTACCGAAGATATATTAGTTACATAGTTAGAGGAGTACTAAAATGTTAGAAATCAAAAACCTTACCTATAGGGTTGATGATGAAGGTGATACTACAAAGGAAATCATCGATGATCTCAACCTTACAGTAGATGATGGAAAATTCATTGTTATTACAGGCCCAAATGGTGGCGGTAAGTCTACACTTGCAAAGCTCATCATGGGTGTTAATCAGCTTACATCAGGTCAGATTATTCTGGATGGTGTGGATATCTCTGATAAAAATATTACTGAGCGTGCAAAAATGGGAATCAGCTTTGCTTTCCAGGCACCTGTTCATTTCAAGGGAATTAGAGTAATTGATTTACTTCGTCTTGCAGCAGGAGAGAATATTTCCGTTGCAGCAGCTTGTGAGTACCTTTCAAAGGTAGGCCTTTGCGCTAAGGATTATGTAGAGCGTGAGGTTAATGCATCACTTTCAGGTGGAGAGCTTAAGCGTATCGAGATTGCTACAGTTCTTGCACGTGGAACAAAGCTTTCAATCTTCGACGAGCCAGAGGCTGGTATCGATCTTTGGAGCTTCCAGAACCTTATCAAGGTTTTTGAAAATATGAGAAAGACTATTAATGGTACAATTATCGTTATCTCACACCAGGAGCGTATTCTTAACATTGCCGATGAAATCGTAGTTATTGAAAACGGCAAGGTTAAGAAGCAGGGCCCAAAGGATGAAATCCTTCCAGGACTCCTTGGTACAGATTCCGCAGCAAGCATTGCCTGCGAGAGATTAGGAGGTGACGAGTAATGGCTCTTGATGCAATTCAGAAGAACATTTTGCACGAGGTTGCAGATTTAGATAGTATTCCACAGGGTGCATATAACATTCGCGCCAATGGAGAAAGCGCTGGACGTAATACTACAGCAAACATCGATATTGTTTCAAAGGAAGACAAGCCAGGTATTGATATCATTGTTAAGGCTGGCACAAAGGGCGAAAGTGTTCATATCCCAGTAGTCCTTTCAGAGAGCGGCCTTAAGGATATGGTATACAACGATTTCTACATTGGTGAGGATGCCGATGTTACTATCGTTGCAGGTTGTGGTATTCACAATTGTGGAGATCAGGATTCTCAGCATGACGGTATTCATACATTCCACGTAGGAAAGAATGCAAAGGTTAAATACGTTGAGAAGCACTACGGCGAGGGTGACGGAAAGGGAGCCCGTATCCTTAATCCTGTTACAGAGGTTTATCAGGAGGAAGGCAGCTATGTAGAGATGGAGATGGTACAGATTAAGGGCGTTGATTCTACACTCCGTACTAATGTAGCAGAGCTTGCAGAAGGTGCTACACTTCTTATCCACGAGGCACTTATGACTCACGGCTCACAGACAGCTACTTCAGATTACAAGGTAGCACTTAATGGTGAGGGCTCAAGTGCAGATGTAGTTTCTCGTTCTGTTGCAAAGGATGATTCAGAGCAAATCTTTGAGGTATCAATCGAAGGTAACACAGCTTGTAACGGACACGCTGCCTGCGACGCTATCATCATGGGTAATGCACACGTTGTTGCTATTCCAAAGCTTGACGCAAAGAATGTTGATGCAGCACTTATCCACGAGGCAGCCATCGGAAAAATCGCTGGAGATCAGCTTATCAAGCTTATGTCTCTTGGTCTTACAGAGGAAGAGGCTGAGGAGCAGATTGTAGCAGGCTTCCTTAGATAAATAGGCTTCCCACGGGCAAGCTGTCACCGAAGGTGACTGATGAGGGGTAAAAACCCCACCCTGTCCCTTAGTGAAAAAACAAAGAATTTAATATCTATTCTTTGTGTATTTTAGTTTTTAACCCTCCAAAGGTGTTAGTATGACAGTGTTAACATGCAGCAGAGGAAGGCTGCATGTTAATCTGCCTATGGCAGACAGTATATTTTGAATATTTTCAAAATATACTGCATTTACAGAATTAATTAAGCTTGATGCTTAATTAATTCTTACTCACCTATGGAGGGTTTTTATATGGCTTTAGCACCTATCAATGGAATAAATTCATATAGTCAGGTAGCAAGTGTTCAGCCAATGAGCTATTCAGTTCAGAATGAGGCAGAGGTTTCAGATGTGTTTGCTGCCGAGGTAACAAAGAACACAGCGGGTATAAATGGGGCTAATCCTGTCCAGTACCCAAATGCTTCATTAAAGAGTAATTCTGTAGAGAAGAATCAACTGATAGATCCAACCGCACTTCTAGAGCAGAGAAAAAAGACTGCCAGTGCTTTCAATGAGATAGCTTCTCAGTTTAAGACAGCTAACACAGGCTACAGCAAAGCAGGAATCGGAAATTCCTATGGTATGGCAGGAAATAGATTTGATGCTTTTGCATAGAAAAAATTCATAAGATTTTTTAGGCAGGGACTTTTGTCCTTGCCTTTTTTAAAATAAAAAACACAATTAGAAAACAATTTGTTTGGATTTGTTTGATAAAGTAGGAGTGATGTAATGGGGCATTGTTTACATATAAACTGAATTGGGAGGTTTTTATGCGATTTAAGAAACTTTCTGCAAGAATAACCTTTTATATTGTTATTGCAACGACTATTGGCATTATTATATTAAATCTATATGCATCATACAGTATGTATAATATGATGCAGGATAACGCAGAGAAAACCCTGATGGGACTAGTTGAGCAGATAACTGCAAGACTGGATGCATACACCCAAAAGCAGTATGCATATCTGGATGGATTTATGATTTCAGAGGAGATGTTATCTCTGAAAGAGCATCCAGAAGATCCTGCTATACAGGAAACTGCTGAGATTTATACAAATGATTTTATGAATGCTATTCCAAATAGTAAAAGCTTATTCTATGTGGAATACAATGGAAAGGTATTGACCCATACACGACCTGATATGATAGGCTATCAAAATGACCCTGAGCTGATTAAGATGATTCAGGGACTCTATTATAATACTGAAGGAAAAACAGTTTATAATAGCGTTACAGCAGTATCTCCAGCTACAGGTGATATTAGCCTTGTTTTTGCTCGCTCATCATATAAAAACAATGGCCAGCCAGCGGGCTATTGTTCTGTTGAAATAGATAAAACAGAGTTCTATGATTTGCTGGAACAAGGAATTCATCTTGCAGATAACCAGGATGTCATTTTGACAGGAATCAGAAATCCTGTAGTTTATTATTCCAACAACCCAGAAGAAATTACATTAGCACCAGAAAATCCAGCTGTTTTGTCTGTAATGGAAAAGGTGTCGGCTGGTACTGATGAAACAATAGAAGGCGTTGTTCGTTACAATCAGGTTGGTACTAATCGACCTATGTATGGATACTATAAGTACCTGCCTGAGAATGACTGGCTGCTGTTTGTAGGAACAGACACAAATGAGTTTTATGGTCAGGCATATGCCACAACAAACAAAATGATAATTAACGGATTAGTGATTATTATTTTGATTGGTTTGTTACTAGTATTATTAATTGGCCATATGATTAAGCCAATTACAAAGATACAGGAAGCATTGGCGAAAGTTGCAGCGTTAGATTTAAGTGATAATAATGAAATTGCTGGATTTGAAAAGAGAGCGGATGAAATAGGAAAGCTTGCAGCTGATACTAAACGAGTAATTTTCAGCTTGCGAGGCGCCGTGAGTGTGTTCAAGGAATACAGTAATGTAATGGATGATAGCGCCACTAATTTGGATGATGCATCAAAGGTATTAGCTACCATTACCTCAGAGAATAAAGATATTGCCGATAGTCTGGCAATAAAGATAAACGAGACTAACGATGCTATTGAATCAGTTCATGCTGAGATAGAGAATATCGTATCCCTTATGGATGAAGTTTCCACAAAGGTAGAAGAGGGACAGGAGGATTCTGAAGAGCTCATCAAATCAGCTTCTGAGATTAATGATAAGATTAACGTGGAAATTGAGAAGAACATGGCTACTCTTCAGGAAACAATGGCATCTATGCAGGAGGCTCTTGAAAGCCTAAAGGCTGTTGAGCAGATTAATGTACTGGCAGAGGATATCATGTCTATCACATCACAGACAAATCTGTTATCACTTAATGCTTCGATTGAAGCGGCTAGAGCCGGCGAAGCGGGTAAGGGCTTTGCAGTTGTAGCCGGAGAAATTGGAGCTTTGGCAGACCAGTCTAAGGAAACAGCAATGAACATTACGGAAATAGTTGCAGCAAGCAATGAATCTGTAGTCAATGTAAGAAATCAGGTTTCAAATCTTATTGATTTCATAAAAAATGATGTCATTTCAAGCTTTGAGATATTCTCCGCACAGAGTCAGCATTATGATGAGGGCATATCTACTATCAAAGCTGCTGTAGCGGATATTGGTGATGTAATGAACAATCTATCTACATCTATCGACGAGATTGCAAAGCAAATAGAATCTGTTAATGATGCATCAGTTGAAAATACTGAGGGTGTGGCTAGTATCTTGGGAAAGAATACTCAGTCAGATGAGTTGTCACAGGGGATGCAAAATCTTGCAGAGCAAACTAAGCGTAATTCTAATGATCTGAAGGTGGCGATAAATGAGTTTAAGGTAGATTAGAATCAATTGGAAAAAGGCAAGGGCGAGAGCTCTTGCCTTTTTATGTTTTTATTGTGAACTTTTTACCAACTTTATTGTACTGTCTATTTACTAGAACTATAATCAAGCTTAGAAGGGTCCATTTGGGACGTTAACAATGAATGGGGGTGAATTTTTTTATGATCAGCTTTCTAGTTTGTTTAGCAGTACTCATCGGTGG
>JAEEGI010021912.1_pt1 | contig 12666 bp, 13 predicted proteins | sample 8958751 | NCBI WGS metagenome assembly JAEEGI01 (sample SAMN16246545, study PRJNA631951) | gut metagenome | biome: gut microbiome; feature: rumen; material: KS-attached | host: Bos | place: Iran: Karaj | collected 2018-10 | reverse complement strand
TGGCTGGCACATTCATGTTGTATGAACTGATGTATACCAGGACTATCCTGGCCAACAAGTATCTGGCCTGGCAGCCGCTCTTCATCATTGCGGGCATCTACCTGCTGATGACCCTGGTGCTGACGAATCTGGTGAAACTGTTTGAAAAGAGGTTGAGTGTAAGTGACTGATAAGATTCCTATGATCAGGACGGTAGATCTGAAGAAGGATTTCAATGATCTGCAGGTCCTGAAAGGCATTAGCGAAACGATTTATAAAGGCGAAGTCGTCTGCATCATCGGACCTTCAGGCGGCGGAAAATCGACTTTCCTGAGGTGTCTGAACATGCTGGAAGTCCCGACTTCCGGTGAGGTCTATTTTGAAGAAGAATTGCTGGATGCGAAGAGCACCGACCTTGACAAACACAGACAGAAGATCGGCATGGTCTTCCAGCAGTTCAACGTCTTTCCGCATCTGACAGTTATGGAAAATATCACTATGGCTCCGACACTGGAAAAGAAGATCCCGGAAGAAGAAGCAAAGAAACAGGCGATGGATCTGCTGGAGACGGTCGGCCTGGCTGACAAGGCCAATGAATATCCGAGAAAGCTGTCCGGTGGTCAGAAACAGAGACTGGCCATCGTCAGAGCGATGGCGATGGAACCGGATGTGATGCTGTTTGATGAACCGACATCCGCTCTGGACCCGGAAATGGTCAAGGGCGTATTGGAAGTCATCAAGAAACTGGCTGATTCAGGCATGACCTGCGTCATCGTCACCCATGAGATGGGTTTTGCCAGAGAAGTCGCTGACAGGATCCTCTTCATTGATAACGGCGTCATTTGCGAAGAAGGGACGCCTTCTGAACTGTTCGATCATCCGCAGAATGAGAGGACCAAAGAGTTCCTTTCTCAGGTCTTATAGGAGTCAAGATGAAAACGACATTCAAATACGATCACTATTTCCTCTATGAGGAGATCAAAGATATCCTGGAACACTTTACAAAGGCTTATCCAGACCTGATCGATCTGGAGGTCAATTGTGTCACCGAAGAAGGAAGGAACCAGTATCTGGCCATCCTTTCCAATAAAAAGACCGGGAACTATATGGATAAACCGGGCTGGTATCTGGATGGAAACATCCATGCCGGTGAAGTGACAGCTTCGATGTGTGCCATGCATACGATCGATTATCTGCTAAGCAATTATGAAAGTGATAAGGAAGTCAAAAAGATCCTCGACGAGATGTGCATCTACGTCATCCCGAGAGTCACACCGGATGGCGCTGAGACTTACCTGACGACCCCATATACGTTGAGGTCTGTCAACCGGATCACCAGCGAAGAAAAAGGCGGCATCGATGAGAAGGATCTAGATGAAGATGGTGTCATCCGCATGATGCGCATCAAGACGCCATATGGTGCCTGGAAAAAGGATGCTGAAGATCCGGATCTCATGAAACTCAGGGATCCTAGCGACAGGGAAGGAGATTTCTATGACATCTATCCGGAAGGGATCCTGGAAGGATATGATGAGAGCGAAAATCTCAAAGTCAAGAAAGATGTCTGGGGATTGGATTTCAACAGAAACTTTCCATACGGATGGTTCCCTGAACCCAGACAAAGCGGTGCCGGCAAGTATCCTTTGAGCAATATCGAGACCAAGGCGATCGCCGACTTTGTGATCAGCCATCCTAATATCGGTGGTGCTGCCATCGGTCATACCAGCGGCGGTATCATCCTTTATCCGCCCGGGACCAAAGCATCTGAAAAGTCTCCATCTTACGATATCAAGATACTCAAAGCGATCGCCAGGATGGGAGAAGAAGAACTTGGCTACAAGCCTTTGAACATCTTCGATTCCTTCCTGAGTTCACAGGAGTTCTACGATTCCGGTGCGCTGGATGACTGGATGTTTGAGACACAGGGCATCCCTGCCTATACCATGGAGTTCTGGGATCTGGCTTCCAAGGCCGGCGTTCCGGTGAAGTGGGGTGAAAAGCGGGATGATCCGGAAGAGGGTCTCAAGCGTTTTGCAGCTGTACTGAAGTGGGTCAAAGAGAATGCACCGAAGTATTTCATGTCCTGGAAGAAGATAAAACATCCGGATTTTGGTGAAGTGGAGATCGGTGGTTTCAACTACAAGTTCACGCATCAGAATCCACCTGAGCACCTGCTGATCAACGAGCTGGAAAATGATACGAAGTTCAATATCCGTTTCATCAAGGCGATGCCAAAACTCGTCATCGATTCCATAAAATGTGAGAAGGTCAGCGAGGATGTCTACAGGATCGAAACGATCGTAGGCAATCAGGGCTATCTGTCCACTTCATTAACGGATACAGCTGTGATCAATGATTATGCCAAACCGGTCAAGGTGAGTCTGGAAGGTGCTGAGATCGTAAATGGAAAGAAGGAAACTGAGATCAAAGAACTGCAGGGCTATTCAAAGACCCAGACCGGTGTTTACTATTACGGCAACATTTCTACAGATCAGAATGCATCCGCTCGTAAGAAACTGAGCTGGATCATCAAGGCAAAGCCGGGTGATGTGATCACTATTCAGGCGAAACAGCCAAAAGCGGGATGCGTATCAAAGACTATTACGATATAGAGCCAATCTGATTGGCTCTTTTTCGTGGTCTGAGTGTATAGTTATAGTGAATGAAGGAAGCGATCAGAGTCATACATCCGATAAAACCTTTATACAATAAGGATTCCAGAATACTGATCCTGGGAAGTTTTCCTTCCGTAAAGTCCAGGGAAAGCATGTTTTTCTATGGGCATCCGCAGAACCGTTTCTGGAAAGTGACAGCCGCTGTCTTTGAAGACGAAGTTCCTCAAAACATAGAAGATAAGAAGGCGTTTTTATACAGAAATCAGATCGCTTTGTGGGATGTGATCAGAGAGTGCGAGATCATCGGTTCTTCCGATGCCAGCATCCGGAACGTGAAGATCAATGATCTTTCTGTCATTCTGAAGGAAGCGGATATCAGACAGATCTTCGTCAATGGCAAGACGGCAGAAAAGATGTATCAGAGATACGCAAAAGAGGCATTCAAAAGGGATGTGATCTGTCTTCCTTCGACCAGTCCCGCCAACGCGATGTTCAGCCTCGATCGGCTCATAGAGGAATGGAAAAAGATCAGGATCTGAATGCAACTGATGATAAAATGATAGAGAGGTATATGTGAATATGAAAAATCTATTGAATCAGATCGGTGAAGCCTATCCTTTGAAGAAAGTTGAAGCTGGCGACTTTGAACATTTTAAAGTTTCGATGATGAATTTTTACACAGAAGGCTATGAAGCGCAAGGCCTTGGCCATGTCTCCTACATGGATGCATCGATGCCGTTAGGGATCATGAAGATGAGATCTTTGATCATCAATCCGACGGATATCGATATGCCTTTGTTTTCGATCGATCTGATCGAGGCGATGGGAAAAGTTTCAGTTTACCTGGAACAGTTCGATACGATGGTCAATGGCAAGAGAAAAGAGGAAGTATTCAAACAGATCGCAAAGAATTATGCAGATCTAAGCGATGTCGAATATCAGAGTCACTGGTATGATGAGATGCGCTATGCTTCTTCTCTGATCAAAAAGGATAAGAAAAATAAAAAAGACAGGATCGATGAACTGATCCGGGAATACTTTGAGGCATACCTGGAACAGTGCAAGGATGCCTATGTGTGCGATGAGGAAGAGAAGAAGGCGGCAAATGAACGCTATTCCAACGGTCTTCTGGAACATGGCGGTCCCGCGACGGATACCTTCCTCAAGAGCTGGGGTAAAGAGAAGACGGCTGAATTCTTCAAAAAAGTATTGTTTGGATGAATAAGGTAAGGCAGGCAAATATCTATATCGGACTAAAAGACTCAGAGGTCTATGAACAGCTTTTTGAGACCGAGAAATACATCTCGATCCTGAAAAATGTCTGCAAGGCCTACCGGGTCGCTTTTTCGATGAACAGGATCAACGGGGGCTACTTCCATGAGGATGGCACCTATGTGGAAGAAGAATCGCTCGTATTGACTTTGCTGGATGTGGATGAAAAGACCATTGCAGAGATCAGCAAGGATCTCTGCGCCTTCTTCAATCAGGAGTCTGTCATGGTGACCTATACGGATGCCATGATCCAGTTTGTGAAAGAGAAGATCTGATGATCGATTTCCACTTTGATACAAGAAATAAGAAACCCGATCTCTATGATCTGGCACTGCTCAGTGCCGTTTTTCTGGTCCTTTTTGATGCCTTGTATCTCTATGGGAACCGTGATCTGATCTGTTATGGTCTGCTGACCTATTTTGTCTTGTGCCTGAATATCCTGCTGGATGCGTTTTTCAAACAGCTGGAGTACAATCCGTATTCCTACAACACGATCATCTATTCCGGTTTTGCACTATTTGTGAGCTTTCTGATCGCGACGTTCATCTATCTGACATACATTTCTCTGTTTAATCCGGTGATCTTTGATTTTCATCTGATCATTGAAACACTTTTGTTGTCAGCGAGATACTACATGTTCATCACATTCCCATTCATACTGGTCTTCTCGCTTGCTCTGTCTTATTCCAATATCATCCTGATCAGAAAAGAAGGACTCTATCACTACAATATCCTTGGATTCATATTGTCTGCTTTGCTTGTGGGTGGACAGCTGATCGTCTATCTGTACAACAGAAGTGGTGTGCATGGTTTAAATTCTGAGCTGCTCATCAATATCTTCTGTGCAGTTTATCTGTATTTTGAATGCATGATGATCGGTACGATCATTGCCAATCTGATCGTGGCAGATCACGAGCCGGACTACGATAAGGATTTCATCATCATACTTGGCTGTGGCATCGATAAAAAGGGCTGGCCGCTGCCTTTGCTGGCGGGGAGGATAGACCGGGCGATCCGTTTCTATGAAAAGCAATTGGAAGAGACCGGCAAAAAGGCGATCTTCATTCCTTCCGGCGGAAAGGGTGACAATGAGGTCGTTTCGGAAGCCCAGGCGATGAAGAATTATCTCTTATCGAAAGGCTACAATGAAGAAGATATCATCATGGAAGATCAGTCAGTCAATACTTATGAAAACATGCTGAACTCGAAGAAGATCATCGAAGAAAAGAAAGAGGATTACAAGGTCGTTTTCTCGACCAGCGGTTTCCACGTCTTCAGAGCCGGACTGAAAGCCAGGAGGGTGAAGATGCGGGCGATCGGCATCGGGCAAAAGACGATCTGGTATTTCTGGCCAAACGCCCTGGTCAGGGAATTTGTCGGACTGCTCAGCCAGCACAGAGTCAAACAGGGTCTGGTCCTCCTGGGTCTTATCGTGATCTATATGGTACTGACTTTTTTATCAAAATAGAAAAATATGAAAACTGAAAAATACTACAATATACTGTTTCCGATATGGCTGCTGATCTGGCTGCCTAGTCCTTTGTGGATCGTTCTGATCCCGGCGAACTATGTCGTGGACCGCTTCGTTCTCTTCTATTCATTGAATATTAAAGAGAAAAAGGCTTTCTGCAAGCGGCACGCCTGGAAGATCTGTCTCATGGGTTTCCTGGCCGATCTTTTAGGTTCATTGTTCCTTTTTGGCATCGTTCTCTTGTCCGGAGACAACTATGAACTGGCCAATGGCGTCTCGATGAATCCATTCAAGGATCTCCTTTCGTTCGGGATCGTCGCTTTTGCCGTCCTGTTTTCCGCCATCGTCATCTACCTTGGCGATCTGAAGATATTGAAGAAGTGCGGACTGGAGGATGAACAGGCGAAGCGTTCCGCTCTGTTCATGGCTATCTTGACGGCACCGTATCTATTCCTCTTCCCATCAAACATCCTGTACAGATAGATATGAGAATACGCATTTTGAGCATTTGTCCTGAACAGTTCGGATCATTTCTGAAGACCCCGCTCATCGCCAGAAGCATGCGATCGGGGCTTTTGGATCTGGAGGTGATCGATATCAGGGACTATGCCGATGGAAGTTTCCGCAAGATCGACGATTCACCCTATGGGGGAGGAGCAGGCATGCTGCTTCGTCCTGAGCCTGTTTTAAGGGCTCTGGAGAGCGTAAAAGAGAAAGACAGCTATTCGATCATCCTGACGCCGATCGGCAAGCCATACAAGCAGGAGGATGCCAGACGCTTAGCTAAGAAAGATGACCTCATCTTCATCTGCGGTCACTATGAGGGTTTTGATGAGAGGATCTATAAGCACGTCGATGAGAAGATCTCGATCGGTGATTATGTCCTATGCGGAGGAGAGCTGCCTGCCATGGTGATATGCGAGTCTCTGATGCGTCTGGTCGATGGATCGATGAAAAAGGAAAGCGTGATCGAAGAGTCATTTTCTGATGATCTGCTGGAATATCCGCAGTATACCAAGCCATATGATTATGAAGGGGATAAGGTACCGGATATTTTGCTGTCCGGAGATCATGAAGCGATACGCAGGTGGCGCTATGAAAAAGCGCTGGAGAGGACAAAGGAATTGAGGCCTGATCTTATGAAAAACAAGATGGATCAAGTGGATCGTGAACTGAAGGCATATATCGGGAAAGAAGTCTTGCCTGAATACGCTTCCTATGAGAAGTCGCATGGGATCGAACACATCAGAAAGGTCATCAAAAACAGTTTTGAACTCATCGAGGATCTCGATGTCGATGTCAACAAGGTCTATGCGATCGCCGCATATCACGATATCGGGATCCGCTTTGGCAGAAAGGACCACGAGATCACTTCCGGAAGATGGCTGTATGAGGATAAGAAACTGGACAGATGGTTCACTGAAGAAGAGAAGTTGCTGATGAAAGAGGCTATTGAAGATCATCGGGCCTCCAGGAAGGAGAGACCGAGATCGATCTACGGTTGCATCGTCGCGGAAGCGGACCGGGATATCGACCCGGAGACGATCGTGAAGCGCTGTGTCATTTTTGAAAGCAATGCCCATCCGGGTTGCGATTATGAGACGGCCTACCAGAAGGTCATGGAACATCTGGATGAGAAGTATTCGGAGCATGGCTATCTGAAACTGTGGATGCCTTGCAAGAAGAACGAGGAAGGTTTGAGGATCCTGAGAGGCTGGATGAAAGACGGAAGCATCGATGACAAGATCAGAAAGTGTTATGAAGAAGTTCATGGCGACATGGACCGATAGATATAGGACTTATGTATTATAATTGAGGCGAAGGAGCTGAACTTATGGATAATTACACTGATAAAAACAAGATGAAACTCGGCTTCGGTCTGATGAGGCTTCCGAAACTGGAAGACGGCAGCATCGACGTCCAGCAGACCGCAGACATGGTCGACCTCTTCCTGAAGGCAGGCGGCACCTATTTCGATACAGCGTTTGCTTATCCGGGATCAGAGGAAGCGATCAGACAGGCCCTGGTCGAGAGATATCCACGTGATTCGTATACCTTGGCGACCAAGCTGATGTGTTCGCCTGATGTCAATGACGAAGAGACAGCCAAGAAGGAACTGCTGACTTCTTTGGAGAGGACAAATGCCGGATACTTTGATTACTATCTCCTGCATGCCATTCAGAGGTTCAATTATCAGAAATATGAAGATTACCATCTCTGGGATTACGTGAAAGAGCTGAAAGAGAAGGGCATCGTCAAGCACTACGGTTTCTCTTTCCATGCCGATCCGGAACTTCTTGAAGAACTGCTGACCAAACATCCGGATGTGGAATTCGTTCAGCTGCAGATCAATTACGCTGACTGGGAAAATCCGGGCGTCAAATCCAGGGAACTGCTCGAGATCTGCCGCAAGCACGGCAAGCTCGTGACGGTCATGGAACCAGTCAAAGGCGGTATCCTTGCCGATCCTATCGATACAGCCAAGGAGATCTTTGATGCAGAGGATACAGGCGCATCTTATGCCTCATGGGCTTTGCGTTTTGTTGCCGGACAGGAAGGCATCCTGACGGTATTGAGCGGCATGTCAAGTCTGGATCAGATGAAGGACAATCTGAGTTTCATGGAGAATTTCGTCCCATTGAATGAACACGAACTGGAAGTGATCGCCAGGGTCCAGGAGGCTTACAACAATGATAAGGCGATCCCTTGCACAGCCTGCCGTTACTGTACGAAGGGCTGCCCGATGGGCATTCCTATCCCTGACATCTTCACAGTCGAAAACAGGAAGAAGGGTTCACCGGAATTCAGGACCAAGAGAGAATATGTCATCGTCACGCAAGGCAAAGGAAAGGCATCGGACTGCATTCAGTGCGGACAATGTGAATCCGTGTGTCCTCAGCATCTTCCGATCATATCTCTGCTCGAACAGTGCAGAACACTTGAAGATTAGAGTTTCCGTTTGGAAACTCTTTTTCTATAATGAAGACAGATCAGTTTGATTAAGAAAGATATTTTTTGAAGATGGAAATAGTGAATATCAAAGGGAAAGACTATCAGATCATCAGATTGCTCGGACATGGCAAGGGAGGCTACTCCTATCTTGTGGAATACGAAGGAAGAAAGGCCGTGCTGAAACAGATCCATCATGAACCCTGTGATTATTATCAGTTCGGAAACAAGATCGAGGCAGAGATCAATGACTACAGAAGGCTGAAAGATGCGATGATCCGGATCCCGGAAATGCTGGATCTTGACAGGGAGAAAGAGTGCATCGTGAAAGAATACATCGAAGGAGATACCATCTTCGATCTCGTCAGGAACGATATTCCGACACAACGATACATCGAACAGGTAAGGGAAATGGCAAAGACCGCTAAAGAAGCGGGATTGAACATCGATTATTTTCCGACGAATTTCATCGTGCAGGATGAGACGATCTGGTATATCGATTATGAGTGCAACAGTTATTGCGAGGAATGGAACTTCGAAAACTGGGGGATCAGATACTGGTCAAAGACCCCGGAATTTGAAGATTATCTCGCTAAAAGGGACGATCAGAAGTTTTTAGAAAAAGAGGAGGCAGATCATGCTGGATAAAGAAGGATTCAATGAGTGGGCAGATGAATATGATTCGATGGTGAGGACCTCTGACGAGAAGAACAGCTATCCTTTTGCCGGATACAGCGAAGTGCTCGAAAAGATCTTTCAGACAGTCATGAGAAAGCCGGGCGCTAGTATACTTGATCTGGGTTTTGGGACAGCGACTCTTACAAGCAGGCTGTACAATCAAGGATGCGTTGTCTATGGCCAGGACTACTCATCGAAGATGATAGAAGTAGCTGCTGAAAAGATGCCGGAGGCGCATCTTTATCAGGGGGATCTTTCTGATGGACTTTCGGAAGCTCTGCTGGCTCAGAAATACGACTTCATCATTACGACATACGTTCTGCATCATTTGAGCGATGAAGAAAAGATCGTTTTATTGCAAAAACTTCTGGAACTGCTAAATGAAGATGGTTCGATCCTGATCGGCGATGTGTCGTTCAGGACGCAAGAGGAACTGGAACAATGCCGGAAAGAAGCGGGGGACGAATGGGATGACGAAGAGATCTACATCGTTGCCGATACGTTCAGAGAGTCCTTTCCTGAACTGACGTATACGAAAGTATCGTTCTGTTCGGGCATTCTGACTCTGAAGAAATAGTTCCGATAAATAAAAAAGTACGGAATCGTCCGTACTTTTCATATGCTATGGTCCCCAGAGTCGGGGTCGAACCGACACGGATTTCTCCTCACGATTTTGAGTCGTGCGCGTCTGCCAATTCCGCCATCCGGGGATGCTTTATTATTGTAACATAATTTTATTGCGTTTGATAAAATATTAGATGAATATGAAGATCGATGAACTGAAGCTCACACCAAAGCGAAAACAGATCTGTGAAAGGCTTTCTTTTGAGGATAGCGAGGATATCATCAGCTACTATCCTTTTCGTTATGAAGAATACGAAAAGGTACCATACAAGGACTTTAAGATCGGTTCTCAGATCTGCTTTGTCGGGGAACTGGCTTCCTATCCTAGTACTTTCAGGAGGGGGAAACTGTCTACGACCAGGTTCAAAGTCCTCTATGAAGATGAGATCCTGAATGTGACGATCTTCAACCGGCCATGGATCAGGAATCTGAACATGAATGAGATGCTGACGATCATGGGCAGATACGATGGAAAAAACAAGGTGACTGCGTCCAACTACTATGTCGGTGACATCACCGGTTCCATCATCCCTTATTATCCGTTAAGGGAAGGGATCAGCCAGAATGACATCAAGAAGCTGATCAAGTTCACTTTGAACAAATGCCAGAATGAACTGAAAGATGATCTGCCTTCTGATCTGATCGAAAGACATCATCTGATCGATCACAGGACGGCTATACTGAATATCCATGAGCCTGCGAATAAAAAAGTGCTGGCTCAATCGCTTGCCAGACTCAAGTATGAAGAGTTCCTGCGTTTTTATCTGACTCTGCAGATCCTGAAAGGTTCTTCGGCTAAGAATCAGAAGAAGGGCAAGGATTTCGATGAAAAGAAGGTGGACGCTTTCGTTGAGAAGATCGGCTTCGAACTGACTGAGGATCAGGTCCGGGCAAAGGATGAGATCCTGAAGGATCTGAAAGATGAGAAAGTCATGTACAGGCTGGTACAGGGTGAAGTCGGTTCCGGAAAGACGGCCGTGGCCATGATCGGTCTCTATGCCAACTATCTTGCCGGGTACCAGGGTGCCCTGATGGCACCGACGGAGATCCTCGCCAAGCAGCATGGCGAATCCTTGAAGAAGGCTCTTGAGCCCTATGGCGTACATGTGGCAGTGCTTTACAGCGCTATGGATGAAGAAAGAGAAGTCAAGAGGCAGATCGCAGAAGGGGAAGCCGATATCATCGTCGGTACGCACGCCTTGTTTTCAAAGGATGTGGAATATCACAAACTTGGCCTGGTCATCGCTGATGAGCAGCATCGTTTCGGTGTGCGCCAGCGTCAGGCTTTAAAAGATAAGGGGGAAGACTGTGATCTGATCCTGATGTCAGCGACACCGATCCCGAGGACTCTGGCTTCTTCGATCTATGGAGACATGGATGTCTCGACGATCGCCACGATGCCTGCGGGCAGGAAGGGTTGCAAGACTTATCTGATCAGAAAGAATTCGATCGTCGATATCCTGGATGACGTCAAGGATACTTTGAAACAGGGACGCCAGATCTACGTTGTGGCGGCTGCGATCGATAAATCGGATTCATACAAGGCCAAGGATGTAAATGGCCTCTATGAGGCTCTCAAAGAGGCGTTAAGGCCATTTGAGGTCTCTCTTTTGCATGGAAAGCTGAGTTCGGAAGAAAAGGATGCGATCATGGAACGTTTCAATCGCAATGAAATACAGGTTTTGGTTTCGACGACGGTCGTGGAAGTCGGCGTCAATGTCAAGAATGCGACCATGATGATCATCTATGATGCCGATCGCTTTGGCTTGTCGCAGCTGCATCAGCTCAGGGGCAGGGTCCAGAGATCGGACCACGAAGGGACTTGTTATCTGCTGACAGACAATCAGGATGAGAACGTTCTGAAACGCCTGGACATCCTCTGTCAAAGCAATGATGGTTTCAAGATCTCCTATGAGGATCTCAAACTACGAGGACCGGGAGATATTTTAGGTACCAGACAATCGGGTTTGCCGGCTTTTGTATTAGGCAATCTGATTGAAGACACCAAATTCATCGATGCGGCGAGAAAGGATGCCCATCAGATAGCGGAAAATAAGGACGATGAAAAGTATCGGGCCTATTACGGCAAAATCGTTCAAATGGCAAATCAAAACTTTATCAGCTAGAGTATAATAACGGTATGGATATTTTTGAATTTTTAGATAAACATGGGATCAAATATGACGATAAAGCGCTGATCGAACAGGCTTTTATCCATTCTTCCTATGTGAATGAACATAAATCGGGCTTAGGCAACAACGAACGCCTGGAATTCATGGGCGATGCGGTGCTGCAGGTATACAGTGCAGAACGTCTTTTCAAGATCGAACCGCCTTTGCCGGAAGGCCTGATGTCCACCAGACGCTCCAATCTGGTTTCGGAAAAAGCCTTGGCGCAGATCGTCAGGGAAAACGAACTCAATCAGTTTTTAAAACTGGGCGTCGGCGAGGAAAAGACCGGCGGCAGAGACCGTGATTCCTTGATTTCTGATATGTTTGAAGCCTTTATCGGTGCGGTCTATCTCGATCAGGGACAAAAGGCAGCCTATAAGTTGCTGGATCAGCTGATGATCGAACACATCAGAGAGATCGATGAAAAGACCTTTGATTATAAGACCCGCTTACAGGAATATGTTCAGGCCGATTCCCGCAAATCGATCGTCTATGAGACGGTATCGGTAGTCGGACCGAATAACGCACCGGAATTCAAGGTGGCCGTCAAGATCGACGGTCTGATCTATGGCTATGGCATCGCTTCAACCAAAAAACAGGCGCAGAAGAATGCCGCCAAAGATGCACTTCAGAAATTAGCACAACTATGAGCTTTAACGTTAAAGATATCATCAAACAATACGCATATAATGAAGAGAAATCTTCTTACCTCGGCAGCTTTCGGGTTGTCGATGTTTTATATCATAAACGAAACGGCCTAGTCATCATCAAGGCGGAAAACGGCTGTGTTTTGCCGCATTCCATCTACCTGGATGTCCTGGAATACTTCAAGGGGATGGGTTTTGATAAGACCAAGCTCTATATCAAGGCGACCGATCAGAATCTGCCGATACGGGAGATCAATCTC
>JAEEGI010021909.1_pt1 | contig 12666 bp, 7 predicted proteins | sample 8958751 | NCBI WGS metagenome assembly JAEEGI01 (sample SAMN16246545, study PRJNA631951) | gut metagenome | biome: gut microbiome; feature: rumen; material: KS-attached | host: Bos | place: Iran: Karaj | collected 2018-10 | reverse complement strand
CTTCAACGAGGGTCGTACCACAGCCAGCAAACAAATCGGCAATGACATTACTATCTGGTGCAAAGTCCTCTATGATCTTTTTGACGACATTAGGCAAAAACTTGGCTGGATAACGATGGTAACCATGTGTCCACTGCTCAGTGGAACGGACATTTTCAAATGCCCACTCATGGTTAACCTCTATATTATCGAAATTTGTGTACAGCATAGCTTTACTAATTATCGGATTCTTCCCTAAGTAACTTTTGGGCTTTCACCCCTAAACACTCAGCAATTTGGAGAAGTGTTTCAAGACTTGGCTGGCAAACATTAGTGCACCACTTTGAAACCGTTGAGGGCGCAACACCTAACTGTTCTGCCAACCATTTGTTAGTTCTCTTCTTCTCTGCCAACACTACTTTTAGTCGATTGATGTCTTTGTCCATGTCGGATGAATCTATTATTTGGGACAAAGATACAAACTTTTTAGCACAAACACGCAAATCTCTCCAATATTTAACAATTATATTCACTTATTTTTCCTTATTCTCACTTGTCTGCTTGCTTTTCGTGATATTCTTTAGTCAATTCTTTTACTTTATGCATAATCTGTACCAACTGCATCATGCACTTCTCCAACTTACAGACAAATGCCATTGCCCTACGCTTTGAAAAGTGACTTTTCAACTCTTTCAAGGTCTGATTGTAATTGTTACCTACCAATCGAAGCTGAGCATGAAAGGTGCTCAACTTGGCATAATGCTCATGCTGACTTTTGTCGAAATGCTTCGGCAAACGGAACACCCAGCACGAAGTAATGATTCGAACACTTCGATATGGTCGTGGTATATGGTAGAAATTGAATATTATAGCATTTACCTCTACCAAATTGCCCCTCCGTCCATATGAAAACATTGATTTATAATTGATTATATAAATACATGCCATATTATTTACCTCTACTAATCCTCTACTAATCTTCTACTTTACCTCTACCTATCCTCTACTATGCCCCTATCCGCCTTCCACTATCCTTCTACCTTACTCCTTTCTTGTTTCCACCTGAATCATGACGGTCTAAGCCCTACCCTAAGCACAATTGCGCACCAACATTACAACGACAAAGGATATAACTCTTTTTGAAATTCTCTAGAGAATTTAATGCTTACAACGGCACTTACTGCTGGTAATCCGTATTGTTAAGCTCAAATTCTCTAGAGAATTTACAAGCAACCACTATATCTTGAATCGGGAAGCATGCTGTTCCTTTCGACTCACCCCCGTAGTTTCGCATTGTTTGTACGCCATGCTGATTGGTAGAGGATTGGTAGAGGATTGGTAGAGGATTGGTAGAGGATTAGTAGAAGATTAGTGGAGGTAAAATTTACACATAACCAACTATATACATGATATATAGCAAGCATTTAGTAGAGGTTAATTAAAAAAATAGCTCATTATGCCATGAAATAACTAAATGAGTATAAGGCGGAGTGGCAGTCAAGGATGAGGTTGGGGCATGCACATTATAGCGGGTGAACAAACAAAGCCGTCTGCTCCCGACGATGGGAGAGCAGGCGACTATCAATGTTCGCTATAAGCGCTCAACTAAATTCCCTTTGCCTTGAGGAAAAGGGAGGCATCGGGCTGAGCCATACCTGTGAAGTCAGTAAACATCTGCATGAGGTCGCCTGTATTGCCACGACTCAGAATCTTGTCGCGCATGTCCTGACCAGTAGCTGGGTCGAGGGCTCCACGCTGGGCGAAGACATCGGCGATGTTGACAGCCAGCACCTCTGTCCACAGGTAGCTGTAGTAGCCGGCTGCATATCCCCCACCCCACACATGATTGAAGTAGCTGGTGCTATAGCGGGGAGGAATCTGCTCGTTCAGCAGACCAATCTGGCGCAGGGCCTCCTTCTCGAAGGCGGCAGCCTGGTCGGCTGTGGGCACGTCCTTCGAGGGAAGCATGTGCCAAGCGAGATCGAGACAGGTGGCAGCGAGGTTCTCGCCGAGGGCGTAGGCCGTCTGGAAGTTGATGCTCTTCAGCATGCGTTCCTTCAGGTCGGCAGGCATAGGCTCGCCCGTCTCGTAGTGGAGTGCATAGTGGTCGAAGATCTCAGGAATGGAGGCAAACGACTCGTTGAACTGCGAAGGCATCTCCACAAAGTCGCGAGCCACGCTGGTGCCGCTGAGCGTGTTGTACTGGCAGTCGGAGAGGATGCCGTGCAGGGCGTGTCCGAACTCATGGAACATCGTGGTCACCTCGTCCCAGGTCAGCAGCGAGGGCTGACCGTCGGGAGCCTTGGCGCTGTTACACACATTGAAGATGATGGGCAGCTGATTCCTCTGGCGGCTCTGCTTGGCAAACCCGTCCATCCAGGCTCCGCCTCGCTTGGTGGGCCTGCGGAAGTAGTCGCAATAGAACAGAGCCTTCGACTTGCCGTCCTTGTCGAACACCTCAAAGGCGCGCATATCAGGATGATAGAGAGGGATATCGGTGCGCTCCTTGAACGTGAGGCCATAGACGCGGTTGGCGGCATAGAAGACACCATTGATCAGCACGCTGTCGACGTTGAAATAAGGTTTCACTTCTTCGTCGGAGATGTCGAGCAGCTGCTTCTTCATCTTGGCTGAATAGTAGAAACGGTCGTAGGGCTGCAGCTTGAAGTCGGGTCCCTGCTCCTTGCGGGCGAAGTCCTCGATGGCCTTCGTCTCGGCATCGGCCTTCGGCGAATACTGACTGATGAGACTCTTCAGGAAGGCATAGACGTTATCGGGAGTCTTAGCCATCGTCTTCTCGAGCGAGTAGGCGGCATAGCAGGGATAGCCCATAATCTCGGCCTGCTCGGCCCTGAGCTTGGCGATCTCGGCTACCAAGGGGAAAGTGTTATTGGCCTGCTTCGTGCCGTCGGAGCGATGTACGGATGCCTCATACACCTGGCGACGCAGGTCGCGATTGTCGAGGCTGGTCAGCAACGGCTGTTGCGTGGTATTGACGATGACGATGGCATAGGGGGCCTTGCCGCCACGACTGGCCGCATCGTCCTGACACTGAGCGATATCGGCATCGCTAAGACCTGCCAGATCCTCTTTCTTGTCGACCCACACCACAGCATCGTTGGTGGCAGCCTGCAACTGGTCGCCCCATTGCTGCTGGAGCTGGGCAATGCGGCTGTTGATCTCCTTCATGCGTGCCATCTGCTCCTCGGGCAGCAATGCACCTTTGCGCACGAACTCCTTGTAAATCTCTTCCAGCAGTTTCTGATCCTCACCCTGAAGGGCGTCGTGCTGCTTGTCGTAGACCTGACGGATGCGCTCGAAGAGCTGCTTGTTGAACATGATCTCATTGTTCAGGTCAGTGAGCATGGGCTGCACCGTCTTCTCGATCTCACCAATCTCCTCAGTCTTGTCGGCCTCAGTCAGGGCGAAGAACACGCGGCTCACACGGTCGAGCAACTGTCCGCTCTCCTCATAGGCCAGAATGGTGTTCTCGAAAGTGGCCGAGTCCTCGTTCTCCACGATCTTGGCTATCTCCTGACGGGTCTGCTCGATAGCAGCCTCGAAGGCTGGGAGGTAGTCGGCGGTCTGGATCTTGCTGAAGTCGGGAGCGCCGAAGGGCAGCTCGCTCTTCACCAGGAGCGGGTTTTCACGTTGTGCCTGCTGGCAGGCACCAAAAGGCATCGTCAAAGCTGATGTGATTCCGATGGCCATCATTGTCTTTTTCAATTTCATAAGCTAATACTATTCGGTTAGTTTTTGCAAAGTTAAGCACTTTTTTCCTAACCACCAAATTATTAGTGGTTTTTTCTAGGTTTTATTTGTTTCTTCCATTTTTTTGTCGTAAATTTGCAGTCAAAATAGAGCGACGCTACATGATAGAAATAGTGGTTACGGCAGTCGTTGCCTTACTGATAGGCTTGCTCATCGGCATCCTGGTGATGCGGAACGGCAAGTTGAAGCTGATGATGGAGAGCGAGGTGCTCCGTACTCAGCTCTCTAACGCGCGCGAACAACTATCTATAGTAAAAGAGGAATCACAGCAGCGACTGAAGGAGGAAAAGAAAGAGTGGGAGGAGGTGACACGCGGCATGATGGCCGTGCAGGACCGCCACCACCGTGAGTCGCTCGTGGCCCAGCAGCATCGCTTCGACGAGACGATGGCGAAGGTGTCGGCACAAGTGAAGTCAGCCACCGACGACATGTTGCGCAAGCGGCAGCTGGAGTTTGCCGAGTCGAGCCATCAGAATCTGGGGCAGATTGTGACGCCCCTGCGCGAGACCATCGACAAGATGAAGGATGCCATGAACGACAGTGCCCTGAAGCAGACCAAGCTGACAGGCGAGCTGAAAGCGAATATCGAGGCGATGATACGCCAGAGCGAAGCAGCCCAGCGCAGCGCCGAGGAACTGACAAGGGCATTCAAGCACGGATCGAAGGTGCAGGGCGACTGGGGCGAGCGCATACTGGGCGAACTGCTCGACAGTCAGGGACTTACACAGGGTGTTCACTACGACGTACAGACCTACCTGCGCGATGCCAAGGGCGAGATTGTGACGACGGACGAGGGAGCTAAGATGCGACCCGACGTCATTCTCCACCTCGACCAGCGCCGCGAGGTAATCATCGACTCGAAAGTATCGATGACCGCCTATCTGGACTATGTCAATGCAGAGACGGAGGACGATCGCAACCGCTATCTGCGCCAGCACATCGACAGCCTGCAGAAGCACGTCAAGGAGCTGTCGACCAAGGACTATTCGGCCTATGTGCAACCGCCGAAGGTGAGGATGAGCTATGTGATCATGTTCGTGCCCCACAGCGGAGCCCTCTGGACAGCGCTGAACGCCCAGCCCGACCTATGGCGGAAGGCAATGGACCGCAATGTGTTCATAGCCGACGAGCAGACGCTGTTTGCAGCCCTGCGCGTCATCAGCCTGACCTGGACGCAGATAGCTCAGGCGCAGAACCACGAGAAGGTGTTTGCCCTCGCCAACGAGATGCTCGACCGAGTGGGGCAGTTCATGAAGAAATACCAGAACATAGGCAAGGCACTGGAGATGGCCGTCAAGGCCTATGAGGACGGAGAGAAGAAACTGCAGCCCACTGGACAGAGCATCCTGCAGACCTGCGCAAAGCTGACAAAGCTGGGTGCCCGCCAGAGCGACAAGAATCCGCTGCCCGAGCTGCAGGACATAGATGAAATCCCATTACTAACCAACGAAGAAAGCGTATGAAAATTAGTGACATGACAAAGCTGTTTCTCTGCCTCACCGCCATGCTGATGATGGCAGCCTGTGGGAACAACAAATCACGCTCGTCGGAGGATGTCGACAGCGAAGCAGAAACCGAACTGACGGAGCAGGACGATGACGAGGAGGCCGACTGGGAGGCACAGGGCCAGAGGGAAGTGACAGCGATGCTAAAAGCCGTTTATAAAACGGAGAACGAGCTGATGGACACAGAGCTCGACGTCAACCTGACTGCACTCGACCAGAAGTTCTGCTCGAAGGAGTTCCTGGAACTTCAGGGGGAAGTAGCCTCAAAAAGCCTGGACGCCCAGTCGCCGGAGGAAGCATTCAGCGACGAGGGCTGGCGCTGGATTCCCGGCATTGCCACTCCCGTCAGCCCCAAGAACATCCGTGTGGAGATGATACAGAAAGACCGTGCCGAAGCCCGATTCACGCTTGCTGACGACTACGGCAACAAGGCCGCCCAGCACCTCGTGCTGGTGAAGGAGGACGGCAAATGGAAGATACACAACTGGATAGATGAGGATGCCTATCCCGAGGGAAACTACCTGGACTGGATGAAGAGCTACCTGGACGTGCAGGTTGGCGATGTGCTGGTGGCTCCCGACGAGGACTGGACGGAGGAAGCCGTAGCGAAGCAGATACGCAAGATATACAGCGACGTGAACCGTGTGTATGTGGACAATGCCAGCATCGACCTCGATGCCAAGTACTGCACGAAAGACTGGAACGAGGTCTACAGGAAGGTGAACGAGAAGGACGAACGCCAGAGGCTGGCTGAGAAGCGCTATTTCGTAGACGATCAGCATTGGACGCTTGGCATTCATGGACCCCTGAAGGTTAGGGACATCTCGGTGGAGCTGACTACGGGCACAACGGCCGAAGCGACGTACGAGCTGGTGGCCGAAGATGGCTTCAGCGCGTCGGAGATGGTGCTGATGGAATATGAAAAAGGCCAATGGCGCATCGACGACTGGGGAGACGATCGTGGCGGTGTAACGATGAAAAGCAGAATGAATCTTTACCTCGAGGAATAAACACTAACCATTATGAAGAAAGTATTTTGGCTGGCCCTCTGCATGATGACCGTCGTGTATGGCTGCAAGAACAAGGGGAAGGCCGGATCCCCAGAGAATGACAACGACGAGGCCATCGAGGCCAGTGTCGACGGGAGTGGAGACGACGTGCCTATGCCAATGTTCCTCATCACAGCCGACGAGCATTACAGGAAGATGCTCTATTGGATTGAGGTGGAAGAGCCAGTAAAGACGGACGACACAGAAGAATACTTCGATGAAGTCTTCAGCAGCTGGAAGATACAGGAGCAGTTCAGGAAGCATGCCGCTGAATACACTAACCTGCTGGCAGGCGACAAATATGTGAAGGTGAGGTATGTCGACGAGGAGCTGAAGAACCCTGACGGCAACCCGGCCAGCGTCGGCGAAATACACGGCAGGCCTCAAATCCCTGCCCAGTGCGCGCGCTTCGAGCTGGTCAATCCAAAGGATGCCGACGAGGAAAATATCGGCTGGATCATAGTGACCGACAGTTACCTGAAGTCGCGCAAGCGCCTCGACATCAAACTGCCGACAGGCGAGGACTATCCCCCGCTGCCCAGTTCCGTGGTCAAGAAGCTGGAGAAGCAATACGGCATGAAAGCCCTGCGCTCGACGAAGGGCGGCGTGATAGGCGGACGCTACACCTTCGGTTCACTGCAGTTTGAAGGAGAATACAAGGTGCCCTTAAGCGATGAGAACGACGACCAAAAGTCGCTCGCGCTGGAGGTTCTCATCGATGGCGACGACGTCTATACCGTCGAGAAGGTGGGATACTATTACAACGGCGAACAGGGATGGAACGTTGATGACGATGGCGAGTACATACCCTGCGACATCGACGCTGCCTTCGAAGGTCCTAGAGGCTTGGAGCTGTGCTACACTCACGGAGCTCCTGAGAGCTTCGAGGTGGGCCTGTTTGTGCTGCGCGACGGCAAGTATGAGCAGCAAACCTACGAGATCTTCCACACGATGATCGACGAGGAGATTCCTATATGGAAGGCTGATATCGCAGAGATGCAGAAGCTGTATGAGAAGAGCGATCCCAACGTGCCCAAGACCGAGAAGCTGACACGGTGGGCGCACTTCTACCCGGACTACGATCATGAGTGGATCTGGATGCGCTGTAAGGATGATGCCACAGGTGCCATGTTCCTGCGAAAGGACGGCAAGATAACGTTCATCACCGCCATCGAACCCTACCAGAAGGCCTATGAGAAGTCGGCCAACGACATCGACTACATCATCGTGTCTGGCTCGCCCACGCCCAACACCTTCGAGACGGAAGCTTTCGGCTTTAAGGAAGGCGTGCTCAAGGAGCATTTCAAATCGACGGAAGTCAATGGCGCCTTTGACAAGGGTGAGCTCAATGACAGAAGACTCATAGAAGGGGAAGCTCAGTACTACCTCGACCTGTTCAAGGAGGCTGATGAGATAACCGCTTGGTTCCAAGACACTGAAGAAGAGCAATAGACGATGGACAGGCAGCAGAGGATGATCACCATACTGGGACCTACTGCATCAGGGAAGACACCCCTGGCAGCAGCCCTTGCAGCAAGGATTGGCGGAGAAATCATCTCGGCCGACTCGCGACAGGTGTACCGCAGGATGGACATCGGCACAGGCAAGGACCTGGCCGACTATCAGGGCGTGCCCTATCATCTCATCGACATCTGCGAGCCTGGCACAAAGTACAACCTCTTCCAGTATCAGCAGGACTTCTTCGACGCCTATGAGCAGATCAGGCAGAGGGGAGCAGTGCCCATCCTCTGCGGAGGGACAGGGCTCTACATCGAGGCGGTGCTCAAAGGCTATCACCTCTCTCCCGTACCCCAGAATCCTGAGCTGCGAAGCCAACTGGAAGGCAAGCCGCTGGCCGAGCTTACGATGATGCTTCAGGAACTGAAGGAGCAGAACGGCTCGCACATGCACAACACGACGGATGTGGACTCCTGTCAGCGTGCCATCCGTGCCATCGAGATCGAGACCTACAACAAGGAGCATCCCACGCCACTGCGAGAGCTGCCTGCCATCGACTCGACGATCATCGGTGTGAACATCGACCGCGAACTGCGACGCGAGAAGATCACCCGCCGACTGAAGGCACGACTGGAGGAAAGGCAACAGGTGGGCGCGTCAGCGGGAATGAGCATGGTCGACGAGGTGCGTGGCCTGCTGGCAGAAGGCATCGCGGCTGAAGACCTCACGTACTACGGCTTGGAATATAAATATGTGACGGAATATGTCCTGGGACATCTCTCCTACGACGAGATGTTCCGACAGCTGGAGATAGCCATCCATCAGTTTGCCAAACGGCAGATGACCTGGTTCCGAGGCATGGAGCGGCGAGGCTTCGTCATCCACTGGATTGACGCCACCCTACCCCTGGAGGAAAAGATAGCCGCCATCCTCAAACTATGCAATGAAGTATGAACAATGAACTGAATAACCGCTGGGGCATCCTGTATTGCCCGCGAAATGGAATCAAGAGCAAGCGCAAACGCTGGGAGAGGCTGCAGAAGGAACTCGACGAGCGAGGTGTGCACTACGATATGGTGCAGAGTGAAAACACCGACAGCGTGGAGCGACTCGTCACCATGCTCATCCGCAATGGCTACAAGACCATCGTCATCGTGGGAGGCGACTCGGCTCTGAACGATGCCGTCAACTGCCTGATGCGCGAGGAGCGCAGCGTGCGCGACGAAGTGATGCTGGGTGTGGTGCCCAATGGCAGCCTCAACGACTTTGCCCGTTTCTGGGGTTTCAGCGAGGGCAGCGACGCCCAGACCGTGGAATGGCTCATCAAGCAGCGTGTGCGCAGGGTCGACCTGGGCTGTATCCGCTATACAGACAAGCACGACGAGAAGCAGCACCGCTATTTCCTGAACTGCATCAACATCGGCACCACGGCCGACATCATGAACCTGCGCCAGCAAACCAGACGCATACTGTGGTCGAGAACGCTGTCGTTTGTCGTATCCGTCATTCTCAACATCTTCCACCGCAAAGACTATAAGATGCGGCTGCACGTGAACAGCGAGACCATCGACCGGAGGGTGATGACCGTCTGCGTGGGCAATGCCCGAGGATACGGCCAGACCCCCAGCGCAGTGCCCTACAACGGCATGCTCGACCTCACGGTGGTCTACGATCCGCAGCTCATGCAGCTCTTCAGCGGACTGTGGCTGCTCATCTCAGGACGATTCCTCAACCATCGCAGCGTACACCCCTACCGCACTCGGGAGCTGGTGGTGGAAGAAGCACGCCACGCACTGGTGGGCATCGACGGAAAACTGATGAAAACACCCGTCGGACAATACACCATTCAAGTGGAACAAGAAGTAATAAATTTTCTGATTCCAGAGTGAGAAATGCCGCTATTATTCGTTAAAAACGATTATTTTGTACCTTAAATGCGAAATAATCGTTATTTTTTTTGCAGGAATGAACTAAAATGCGTACCTTTGGATTTTGAAAACCATAGAGCGACTTATTACTTTAATTAAAACCTAAAATAGGAACTATGAGTTATTTGCGATTTGAAAAAGCCGTGATGACTAACCTGGAGGAAAGCCTTCGCCGCGAATTGATTCGTACAAACCGCAGTGGTGCCTACAGTTCATCGACACTAGTCGACTGCAATACGCGCAAGTACCACGGTTTGCTTGTTGTTCCCGTGCCCGAGTTGGACGATGAGAACCACGTTCTCCTGTCGTCGCTCGACTGCACGGTGATTCAGCATGGAGCGGAGTTCAACCTGGGCCTCCACAAGTATCAAGGCAACAATTTCAGTCCTAAGGGACACAAGTACATTCGTGAGTTTGATGCTAGCAAGGTGCCTACCACCACCTATCGCGTGGGAGGAGTCATCCTGAAGAAAGAGGTCATCTTCCAGCATTATGAGGACCGCATCCTCATACGCTATACCCTGGAGGATGCCCATTCAGCCACCACGCTGCGCTTCCGCCCGTTCTTAGCCTTCCGCTCCGTGCGACAGTTCACCCATGAGAATATGGTGGCCAGTCGAGAGTACACAGAAATTGACGGCGGCATCAAGACCTGCATGTATCAGGGCTATCCTGAGCTCTTCATGCAGTTCTCGAAGAAGAACCAGTTCGTATTCCAGCCTGACTGGTACCGGGGCATCGAGTATCCGAAGGAACAGGAGCGTGGATATGCCTCCAACGAGGATCTCTACGTGCCCGGCTACTTCGAGATGCCGATCAAGAAGGGCGAGAGCATCGTGTTCTCTGGCTCTACATCACAGATCAAGACCAGCAAGCTGAAGAGCCTGTTCCAGGAAGAGGTCGACGAGCGTGTGCCACGCGACAACTTCTACCACTGCCTGGTCACTGCCGCCCACCAGTTCCACAATCGTGAGACCAACGACGACCGCTACCTGCTGGCAGGCTATCCTTGGTTCAAGGCCCGTGCACGCGATACGTTTATCGCTCTGCCAGGACTGACGCTGGCCATCGATGAGCAGGACTATTTCGAGCTGGTGATGCAGACGGCCGAGCGTGGCTTGCGTGAGTTCATGAAAGGCGAGCCCCTCAGCGTGAAAATCTATGAGATGGACAAGCCCGACGTGCCCCTCTGGGCCATCTGGGCCATCCAGCAATACGGCAAGTATGCCGGACGCGACAAGTGCTTCGAGAAGTACGGTCAGCTGGTGAAGGACATCGTGATGTACATCGAGGACGGCAAGCATCCCAACCTGTGTCTCGACGACAACGGACTGCTCTACTCCAACGGCCGCGACCATGCCGTGACGTGGATGAACTCCACAGCCAACGGACGCCCCGTGGTGCCTCGCTCAGGCTATATCGTGGAGTTCAATGCCCTGTGGTACAACGCATTGAAATTCTGCGCATCGATGGCTGTCGACCAGAACGACCAGGAGTCAGCCGACCATCTGGAAAGCATGGCACTGAAGACCAAGCAGTCGTTTGTCGACACCTTCGTCAATGAGTATGGCTACCTGCTCGACTACGTCGACGGCAACATGATGGACTGGAGCGTGCGACCCAACATGATCTTCGCTGTGGCTCTCGACTACTCGCCCCTGACGCAGCAGCAGATGAAGAGCGTATTAGATATATGTACGCGCGAGCTGCTCACGCCGAAGGGACTGCGCTCGCTGTCGCCTAAGAGCGGCGGCTACAACCCGATGTACGTGGGTCCGCAGACACAGCGCGACTATGCCTACCATCAGGGTACGGCATGGCCTTGGCTCGGAGGCTTCTACATGGAGGCATGCCTGAAGCTCTACAAGCGCACACGCCTGTCGTTCGTCGAGCGGCAGATGGTGGGCTATGAGGACGAGATCGACTATCATGCCATCGGCACCATCTCTGAGCTCTTCGACGGCAACCCGCCATTCCACGGACGTGGTGCCATGTCGTTTGCCATGAACGTGGCTGAGATCCTGCGCACAATGAAGCTGCTGGAAAAGTATTCGTATCAGAAATAAATAAGGAGGAACGGCTATGAAAGTATTAATGTTTGGATGGGAGTATCCTCCTCATGTGTTTGGTGGACTAGCCACTGCTAACTATGGAATATCGGAGGGACTGAAAGCCCAAGGAGATATTGAGACTGTGCTCTGCCTGCCACACCCCTTTGGCGACGAGAGCCAGCATGCCTGCCGTATCGTGGCTATGAACGCCGTGCCCATAGCATGGCGCGACGTGGACTACGACTACGTGAAGAATCGTGTGGGGAACATCATGGACCCCGACTACTACTATAAGCTGCGCGAGCATCTCTACGCCGACTTCAACTATATGAACGTCAACGACCTCGGCGCGATGGAGTTCGCAGGTGGCTACCCCTCGAACCTGCATGAGGAGATCAACAACTACTCGATCATCGCTGGCGTAGTGGCACGTACGGAAGAATTCGACATCATCCATGCCCACGACTGGCTGACCTTCCCCGCCGGCATACATGCCAAGCAGGTCAGCGGCAAGCCCCTGTGCATCCACGTGCATGCCACCGACTTCGACCGCTCACGCGGAAAGGTGAACCCCACGGTCTACTCTATCGAGAAGAACGGTATGGACTGGGCCGACTGCATCATGTGTGTGTCGGAGCTGACACGTCAGACCGTCATCAACCAGTATCATCAGGATCCGCGCAAGTGCTTCACCGTGCACAACGCCGTCTATCCCCTGCCCGACGAGTATCAGGCCATTCCGCGTCCCGACCATACAGGCAAGGACAAGGTGGTCACCTTCCTCGGACGTATCACCATGCAGAAGGGACCTGAGTACTTCGTCGAGGCCGCCAACATGGTGCTGCATCGCACACGCAACGTGCGTTTCTGCATGGCAGGCTCGGGCGACATGATGGACCAGATGATCTATCTGGCAGCCGAGCGC
>JAEEGI010021908.1_pt1 | contig 12666 bp, 5 predicted proteins | sample 8958751 | NCBI WGS metagenome assembly JAEEGI01 (sample SAMN16246545, study PRJNA631951) | gut metagenome | biome: gut microbiome; feature: rumen; material: KS-attached | host: Bos | place: Iran: Karaj | collected 2018-10 | reverse complement strand
ATTCTTTCACAATAATTTAAAGCAAATTATTATAATCTTTTTAGATTATAATATGTTAAAAAGAATAAGTTTTTAGAATAACTAATTTATTAATATTAAAAAATATTAAAGGATTAAATTTATTTCTCACAATAATAAATAATATATAAACTTGCTGAGTATATGATATTATTATTTTTTTTAATTTAATATAGTAATAATAAATATTTTATTTATATTACTTTGATACATAATAATGGAATAAAAAATGTTTTTGAAATTTTGAAATCAAAATCAATAAATTAATTTTTAAAATTTTAATTTTTTAAAAATATATTTGATCCAACAATAAATAAAATGACAGAAGAAAATGAATTAGATGATTTATTAGAATCAATAGATAAAAAAACCAAAAAAAACAAAGGTAGAACTAATTATACTGGTTTAATGAATATGTTTGGAAATTCTGGAAAATCAAATGATGTTTTAAGATTATCAATTGAAAGTAAAAATTCAGATGAATTTATTCCTAAATTAGAATCAAGAGTAAAAAATTATTTAAATATATAGAAATCTAAAAATGAAATTAATGTGAGTACTTTATTAAAAAATGATGACAATGAAAATAAAAATACTTTAAATAACAATTCTAAAATTTATGATGCAAATCAACAAGAAAAACCAATCATTGTTCAAGAAAAAAAAGAGAATGATAATTTACCTTCATCTCAAAGTTATTTGGAAGAAGAAAAAAAATATTATGATGAAAAAATTGAATTTTTAACCAATAAATTAGAAGAAATAAATAATACTTATTCAGAAATATTAAATAAAGAAAAAGAAAAAACAAATGAATTAAAAGAAAAACAATACCAAGAATTATCGAAATTAAAATTAAATTTAAGTAAAGATTTAGAATTAAAAGAAAATCTATTTAAACAAAAAGAAAATTATTTAAAAGAAGATTTAGAAAGAACAAAATATAATATGAAAATACAATTAGAAAATCAAAAAAATAAAATTGAAGTTCAACAAAAAAATGAAATTGAAGAAATTGAAAGAAAATATAAAAAAGAAATAGAAAGATTAAATAATCAAAATAAAAAAGAAATTGAAAATATAAAAGAAGAAAATATTAAAAATGCAAAAATTGATGAATTAATGAAAAAATTTGAAAATTCAACAAAAAAAATAGAAGATATTGCAGATAAAATAAATAATGAAAGTGAAAAAAATTATAATGAAGATAAATCATCTTTTGAAGGAAAAGAAAAACAATTAAAAGATAAAGAACAAGAATTAAATGAAATGGAAAATACTCAAAAAACAGAAAAACAAAATTTACAAAAAAAAAAAGAAGAAATAAGTAATTTAGAAATTGAAAGAGATAAGGAATTAAAAAATGAAAGATTAAAGGTTGATAGACAATTAAAAAAATTAAAAGAATTAGAAAATCTTTTTAATAAAGTTGATTATTTACAAAATGAAGAAAATAATAAAACTAGAATGGCTTTAAATTACGATGAAAATAAAATTAATTTAAGAATAGAATTATTTAATAATGCTATTCAAAGTAAAAAAAGAGAATTAGAACAAAAAAAAAAATTATTTGAAGAAGAAAAAAAATTTTTTGAAAAATTTAAAAATGATTCTTTAAAAAATATTCAATTTCAAACTTTAAATATAAATCAGAAAAAAAAAGAATTAGGAGAAAATGAAATAAAATTAAAAGAAAAAATTAAATTACTTCAAGATAAACAAAATTATTTAAATCAATTATTAGATGATAATGAAAATAATAAAATTAGATTACAAGAAAGAGAAATGAAAATTCAAGTTGATGAAAATGATATTAAAATTGCAGCTTTAAGAATTAATAGAGAAATTGAAAATTTAAGAAATGAAGAACAATATATTACTCTTGAAAATGAAAAAGTTATGACTATGTATCAAGATTTAGAAAATAAAAGAGTTAATTATTATTCTACTTTTCAAAATGGAGCTGATTTTATTTAAAATAATTTAATATTTTATTTTTTTAAATTTCAAAAACAGTTTTTTTATGATGAAATTTTTTATTATCTTTATGTATTTATTTTTTTCAAAAATTATTATAAAATACATATGGATTTTTATTTCTTAATATATTTTTTCCTATTAAAATCTATTCTTTGTAAAATTCTCCCTTTTTATTCATTTTATAATTTTATTATCTTTCTTCTATCAGGAATTGATATAAATAAATAAGATAATTAAAAATCATTTATTTAAATATTTATAAATGTATTTCAACATTTAATTCTTAAAAGAACTATTTTTTAAATAATATATAATCCCGTAAATATTCATTTTATGTTTTCAATTATTTTTCTGTAAAAATTCAATAATTATAAATCAAATTTTTATATTTTTATTGCATTCTTGCTTTCTAGTTCCGATTGAATTTATTTAATCCTTAATTTTTATATAATTATTTACTGAATATAAAATAATTGAAAACAAAAAAAATAAAAACAATAAAATATTATCTAAAAAAAAAATCCAATTCAGAAAAAAAATTAAGAAAAAATAAATAAATAAAATAAAGTAAAACCATAAAAAACCCAATAAAAAAAAGAATTAAAAACCCCGAAAAAAAAATCATATAAAAAAATGGGTGATTTCTATGATCAATCCTACAACAATCCATATCATTATAACCGTCACACTTTAGGTGACCAATACAAATTAAACATGCAACATAATTCAAATAATCAGAGTTGGTTTCCAACTTCGCATAGTATGTACCCTCGTTCTACTGGTTCGATCCTGCGAGATAACGCAGTGCGTACCCTACTCCCTCCTAGAGACTATCTCCCTAACCAAAACTCCAACTACAATTTACGTCCCAATTACAATCCAAAAACAAGTAATTATAATAATCATTCATTTGAAGGAATTTCAAATGGAAATGGACAAGTTACAAATAATTTAAATAATGATAGATTAAATTCTTTAAAATATAATTTATCTCCTCTGAATGGAAGAGAAGTTAGAAAAAATGCTGAAAGTGAATATAGAAGTGAATTTGTTCCTTATTCACCTGAATATTATCAACCTATAAGATCTAAAGGAAGATCTAAGGGAAAGAGATTGGATGTTGGGAAAGATAATTATATATTTAGAAATGGAGAAAAGAAAGATGATAATCCTATTTATAGTTATAATGGAAGTCAATATAGAATTCCTAGTGCTTTAAAAAAGAAATTAGCTATGTTGGAAAATGATCTTAATTTAGAAGAAGATTTTGATTTCCCTGATATTTCTGATACTGCTATTATTGAAGAAGTTAAACCTACTCCAATTAAACAAAATAAAAAACCAAGAAAAACTGAAAGTGAAGGACAAGTAAAAAAAAAGGAACAAAAAAAAGAAGAAAAAAAAGATGAAGAAAAAAAAAAAGAAGAAAAAAAAGAAGAAGAAAAAAAAGAAGAAGTTTTTGTTCAACCTTATATTGAGGATGTTGAATATGATGGTGATAAAGAAATTGAAAGAGATGATGAAGATGAGAAATTTAATGAATTAGAACAAATTGTGTTAGGTGAAAAACCTGAAATTTCAGAAAAACCAATTGAAATCCTTAAAAATAAAAATTCAAGTAAACCTAATCAAAACGAGAAACCAAGAGTAATTGATGGAAATGTAAGTGGAAAAAATAATAAAATAAATAATTTAAGTGAGGATAAAGAAAAAGAAAATATAATTGAACCTGAAAAAGGAGAAAAAATGAAAAAACCAGAAAAAAAACAAGAACCTGAAAAACCAAAACAAAATATTATAAGCAAGGGAGCTGATGATGAAAGACCAAAAGATATAGAAAATGATAATGAAGGAAATAATCAAAATGAAAAGCCTCAATTAATGGAAAAACCAACAGAATTAATCTCATCAAAAACAATAATAAAACCAAATGAAAGTGAAAAATTAATAATTCAAGATAATATATATCAAAATTCCCAAAATCAAATTCCTGAAGATGATAGTAAGAATATAATAAATGAACCAGTTAAAGAACAAAAAACAAATCAATCTCAACCTCAACCTCAACCTCAACCTCAACCTCAACCTCAACCTCAACCTCAACCTCAACCTATTATTGATGATGGTCCCAAAGAGATAAATAAACAAGATTCAGATGAGAAAGGCAATGACATTCCAATTGAATCAATTGATAATCAAATTTTAATTATGGAAAAACCAGAAGAAATATATCAATATAAATCAATGGTAAAACCAAGTGAAATTGAAAAACCAAAAGAAAATACATTAAATAACCAACAATTACCTCAACCTATATCAATAGAAGAACCTAAACAAATTATTATAGAACCAAATAAAGATGATAAACCTATTGTTCAAGTCATCACAGCAGATATTCCAGAAAGAAATGATGCACCTAAAAATATTCAAAGGAAAGTAAATCCAAATATTCAAAAACCTGAGATTCAAGATCAACCAAAGAAATTTCAACCAATTTCAGTTGATTATGTAGATGATGATAATGATTATATAAAGCATCAAATTATTTCATCAAAGGAATACGCTGTTGATAAAATAATACCTCCATCAAAAGAAGAAATCGAAGAAGAAACTCCTGATGAAACGATTTCTGGTATTATCTATGGTGTTAAACCGGAAGATGTGTCAGTCGCATATGATGGAGGTATTTCATCAGGGAGACCTATCGATGATGGAGGAATTGTCCCTCCAAAAGAACAAAGCTTCAAAGAATTGAATGTAAATTATGATGATGGGAATGGAAAAGGAGATTTTATTGATGAAGGTGGTGTTGTTCCTTCTCAAGAGCAAGTTTTTAAAGAAGTGAATGTAAATTATGATGATGGAAAAGGAAAAGGTGATGTTGTCGATATGGGTGGTCCATCTCAGAAAAAAAAGAAAAAGTTTGATGAGCAAGTTGGTGATTATGATGATGGGAAAAATAAAGGAGATAATAATGAAATTCCTGGTCCAGTTGAAAAAGATGAAGATAAAAAAGATCAAGAATCAATTGATTATTATGATAATGAAACAGGGAAAGGAAGAAAACATCAAATACTTACTTTTGTTATAAATAAAAATCCTGAGGAAGAAGTAGGTGAAAGTGTAGATGAAAGTTATTCTGGTATAATTGAAGGAATTAAACCAGAAGAAGGAGAAGAAATAGTTCCTGTTGATAATTCTCCAGAAGATAATTATGAAGATAATGAAGATAAATTAAATACGCATTACATTAAAACATTCGCTTATTTAAAAAATACAAAACAACAAGAAGAACAAGAATTCAACTATGATGATGGAGCATTTAAAGGAGATGATAATCAAGAACCTGGAATTGTAAAGCAAAAAGAAAAAAGTTTTGAAGAACAAGTAATAGGATATGATGATGGTCAATTTAAAGGAGATGATAATCAAGAAGCAGGAGTTGTGAAAAAGAAAAAAAAGAAATTCAAAGAAGAAGAAGTAGGATATGATGATGGTCAATTTAAAGGAGACGATAATCAAGAAGCAGGAGTTGTAAAACAGAAAAAAAAGAATTTCAAAGAAGAAGAAGTAGGATATGATGATGGTCAATTTAAAGGAGATGATAATCAAGAAGCAGGAGTTGCTCAAAGGAATGAATTTAAAGAAGAAGAAGAAGATGAACCAGATTTTATAATTTCTGGTATAATACCTGGAACAGGAGAAAATAAAGAAGAAACGGAATATTTAGATGAAGAAGAATTTAAGAGAAAACACTTTGTAAAAACATTTGCATATCCATCTGATAAAGGAAGTAAATTTAAAGAAGAAGAATTTGGATATGATGATGGTAAATTTAAAGGAGATAATGATCAAGGACCTGGAGTTGTTAAACAACAAGAGAAAAAATTCGTTGAAGAAGAATATGGATATGATGCTGGTACTTTTAAAGGTGACAATGATCAAGGACCTGGGACTGTTAAACAAAAAAAAAAACAAAAATTTGTTGAACAAGAATATGGATATGATGATGGTACTTTTAAAGGTGACAATGATCAAGGACCTGGTGCAGTCAAACAAAAAGAGAAAGAATTCGTTGAACAAGAAATAGGTTATGATGATGTTAAAAATGTTCAACCCGAATATAAGAAAGAAAAATATAAGAATAAGAAAAAAAATGATTTTCAAGAACAAGAAATTGGTTATGAAGATGTTAAGAATATTCAACCTAAATATGAGAATGAAGAATATAAGAAGGAACAATTCAAAGAGGAAGAATATAATTATGATGATGGACAAATTAAACAACCTGATTTTGAACCTGAAAAAATTGATGAAAATCAACCTGATTTTATTATAAGTGGATTAATTAAAGGAATTGGGAAAGAAGAAGAAGAAGAAGAAGTAGTTCCAGAAGAAGAAGAAGAAAACGATTTTTATTATTTAGATCCAAATGAATATTTAAATAAACATAATGTTCATACTAATTTATATGGTGATAATATAGAAGGAATTATTCCTGGAATTTCTAATAAACCCACAGGACATAATTATGCTGGAATTAAACAAGAAAGTGGAAAAGTAAGTTTGTCACAAATATATGTTGATTATAGTGAAGATTTTGAAGAACATGGATATTTTGAAAATTTGTAATTTGATTAAAGGATAATTTTAAAATTTTTTTATTTTTTTTAAGAAGTTTTCAATGTTAAATGAAATTGAATTATAAATTGATGGTTAAAATTTAAAATCTTAAAGTATATATTTTTATCAAGTAAATATTTTTTATTTTTATATATTTATTATTATTACTTTATTTTTATTGAGAATAACTTTTATTTTTATCTATTAATTTATAAATTTTTTTAATAAAAATCAATAAAAATATTAATTTTTTAGATTTTTTATATATTTATAAAATATTTTAACGAGAAAAATAATCTAAATATTTTTTAATAGGTAATTTTTTCGAGAAAACAAATAGTAATATTTTTTATAAGAACCTAAATTAATCTTTGAGTAAGATTAATAAATAATTTTTTTCAATTTTAAATAATTTATTTTTTACTAATGTTTATATAATCATTTTCATTTCAAAAAAATAACTAATAAAATTTTCCTTTAGTTTAACACAAATCACTATATAAATGATAAATATAATTGCATTAAATTTGTTAAAATTTTCATATTCTTAATTATATAGTTATTTAAGGAAATTGTTTGATTATTATATAGGGGAGTTGATTTATATTATTCATATAAGAAAATTATATATAAATAGTTTGAATAAGAGTAATCAATGTTTTTATTATTGTTTATTTATTTCCCTTTATTATTTAAATGTTATTTAGTGTTTTTTTTTGAAGGATATTGATATTTTTTTTATTTAATTGGAAAAGACTTTTAAAAGTTAAAAAATTAATATTATTTAATAATAAATACATTTTTCTAATTTTATATTGATATTTCAGATTTTATAAATAGTATTAAAAAAACAAATTTAAAAAAATGTAATTTTTATTGTCAAAATTCTTCTGAATTAAATAAATATTCATTAGCTTCATTAATAATTTTTTCGCAAAAATTTCCAAAATTTTGATTAATAAAATTAGGATTTTTTTCAATAAATTCTTCCAAACAAATTTTTAAAGAACCTAATTGATTATTTTTTAAATAATACTGAATAACATTTTCAACTTTAAATTTCCTTAGAATATTTTTTTCAATAGTATTTCTGACATTTTCATTTTGGTCAAACATACCTCTTGAAATTAAAGTTCTTAAAGTATGAACACCACATTCACATAATCCAATTCCACAATTTGCTCTTACAATATAATTTTTATCTTTCATTAATCCTTCAATAAAAATTAATTCTCCTTTTGCACCAAAATTTTTAAGAGAATTTATACAAAATTTTTGAATTTCTTTATCTTTATCATTTAAGTTTTCATAATAAAAAGGAATTAAATTATTTTCATTTAAATGAATAATATTTCTATTAGAGCTTTTTGAATTATTGTTAAATTTATTAGATAAATAATTAATGGTAAATAAAGCATTTTTTCTTATAAAATTTGAAAAACTTTTACAAGCATTAAATAAGCATTCAATAATAAAATCGATGTTTCTAGATTTCATGTTTACAAAAGCAAAAGATTTTATAATAGCACCTTTTAGTTTATAATTATCGTCATCAATATTCATTAAACTTAATAATTCTCTTTCACCTTTATCTCCCATTGAAATTATAGCTTCAGCAAATAATTGTTTATTTATAGGAACATCCATTAAATTTTTAATTAAAATTGGAAGAGCTTTATCTGAAGCAATAACACCAAATTTACTTAATGAATATAATGCACTTCTTTTTATTTTCCACATTGGATTATTCACATAATTTAATAATAATGGAATTAAATAAGTTTTTGAAGGTTCTAAACTTCTTCCTATACTCCATAAACAAATTGATTTTAAATTAACGTCATTTTCATTATTTAATGTATTTATTAAATAATTTATTGAAGTTAAAGATTCTGGAAGTGAAATTTTTCCTAATGATAATGCTGATTGAATTCTTACTTTTATACTTATATCTTTTAAATGATTACATAAAGAGTTTATTATATTTTTTGATATTGGTAAATATGGTTTATTTATTTCTGGGTTTAAATGGGAAAATTGTAAATTTTCAATTTTTTCTTTTGAAGTTTCAATTGATTGATATTGTTTAATTAAATTATAATAATTTTGGAATAAATTGCTTTTTGTTTCAGAGAGAATTATTTCATCAAACACATTTAATTTTTTACCTTTTTTAACTATTTGTGGATTTTCATGATTATAATCAAAATCTAACATTCTTATTAAACTACATAAAAAATCATGTTTATTTACATGTAATGAATTTTCATTTATTTTATTATTAGCATTATTATTATTATTATTATCATTATATTCATTATAATCAAAACTTAAATCACATAAATCATTATTTTTATTATTATTTTCTTCTTCATTTTTATCATTTTGAATTAATAAACTATTTTCATTATTTCCAAAAATAGGAGAAATTTTTCCATAATATTGACAAAATTTTCCAGGAAGATTTTGAGTATTCATTCTACTTTCTCTATCTAAATAAATTTCTAAATAATTTGGATTTTCTAATAATCTATAACCTAAAACTTTACAAATTTCCTCTCTAGTATTAAAATTATTATTGGTTTCTAATTCTCTTAATAAAATTTCTTCTCCAATTTTTCCACATCCTCTAATAACAGAAGCAATATAAATTTTATAATTTTTTAAACTTTCATCTCTAAATTTTTCACAAATTTTTTTTAATAAAAATTCATCTTGATTTAAATCATATAATCTATTTAAAGCAGATAAAGCTTCTAATTTTCTATTAATATCATATGAAGTTAATTCATTTATCAAGGCTCTAACAATAACAATTTTTTGAATATGAGGTGTTTGAATTAAACTATTTAAAATATAATTTTGAAAATCTTCATATATATCTTTAGAAGCTAAATTTATTAATAATTTTAATCCTTCTTTTCCGATATTCATTAAACAAATAAAACATGCTCTTTGTAGAAAAGGATGATTAAAATCAGTCATAAAAATTGATAAATAATTTATATTTATTATTAATTTTTCATTGGAACCATATAAAGAACAAATATTAAAACAAGACATTAAGAATAATTCTTCTTGTCTATCATATTTTTCTTTTAAAATTACTAAAATTTTATCTAATATATGATTTTTTTCAATTGTATCAAAACTATCCCAAAATTTTTTTAATAAATTATATAATATAAAAATAGCACCTAATCTAATTTTTAAAGAATCATTTTCAAAAAAATCAATTAATTGATTGGCTTGATTGTTTAAAGATAAATTTATAAAATCTGAATCAATATCTTCTAATTCTTTAATACATTTAATAAAAGACGAAATGACATAACTTTTAAGATTATTTCCATTAAAATCTTCGTCGTCTAAATTATGAATTTTATTTTCTCTTTTTATTATTTCAAATTCTTTTTCAATTTTTTTCTTTTGAGAAGGGCTATGAATATTAAATTCACCATTTGAATTTAATATACTTCCAAGAACATTTTTATTATTTTCATATTCTTTATTATAAAAAGGAAAATTAGAATAATTTGTTTTACTTTGTCTAAGAGAATAATTTAAATTTTGATTAAGATGACCCATATTATTTAATCTTGATTCAATTTGAATTGGTTCAGTATTCAATTTTTGAAATTGAGAGTCATTAGATTTTATTAATAAACTTTCATAATCATTATTCATAGAAATTTTTTCGCTTTCAATTTTTTTATTAGATAATAAAGATTGTTCCATTTGAAAACTTTTTTGAAATGAAGAAGAATCATAAACTTGCATAATAAAAGCCTTTAAAAAAATTAAAATAAAATTTTAAAAAATAATACAAGAATAATATATAAATTCAAATATTTCAAAAATATAAATATAAATTTTAAAAAAAAAAAATGAAAAAGTTCAAAAATATAATGGATTATACTCATGGAATGATAAATATCGATTCTTTTTTTTTTAAATTTATAGATACAATTCAACTTCAAAGATTAAGAGATATTCATCAATTATCAACTTCTCTTTATGTTTTTCCAAGTGTAAATCATTCAAGATTTGAACATAGTTTAGGAACTTATTTTATAGCAAATAAATTTATGAAATATTTTAAAGAAAATCAACCTGAATTAGATATTAATCAAAATTTAATTAATTCAATTTCAATATGTGCTTTATTACATAATGTTGGTCATACTTGTTATACTAATTCTTTTTCTTCTTTTTTAAAAGACAAATATAATTATGATTTTAATAGATTTGAAATGGCAGAAAAAATTTTTGATGATATTCTAAACAAAGAAAATATAGATTCAAAAACAAATAATGAAAATGAACAATTCGATGAAAAAATATGCAAAAAAATTTTATTAAGAAAAGAAAAAAGTTCTCATTTTTATGAAGAAATAGTAAATAATACAAAAAATGGAATTGATGCAAATATCTTTGATTATTTAAAAAGAGATATTTATAAATATGGCTTTCCAAAACAAAGTTTTGAATATCAAATTTTAATGAATAATGCATTTGTAATAAATGATGAAATATGTTATAGAGCCCAAGATAGTTATCCTATATTAGATTTATTTAAAAGTAGATTTTTTATGGCAAAAACTTTTTATTTACATAGAATTGCAATGGGAGTTGAATTAATGATAAAAGATATGTTTTTAGAAGCAGATTCAACTTATAAATTTTATGAAAGAATAAATAATTTAAATGATTTTTATAAATTAAATGATTTAATTTATAATGATATTATAAGAAATAAAAATATTCAATTGTCAAATTCAAAAAAAATTTGTGAAAGAATTCAAAAAAGAGATTTATATTCTTTTGCAGGAGAATATTGTTCTTCAAATAAACAATATAGTTATGATCAATTTAATGAAAATGTTTTATTAAGTTATACTTCATCTACAGAAGTTCCTATTACAGAAAAAGATATTAGGATAATTAAATTAAAATTAAATTTAGGTATTGATGAAAATGACCCTTTAATTCATGTTTCTTTATATGATGATAATAGGAATATTGTTAAAAAAATTGGAGATGAAATTTCTCATTTGTTACCTAAAAAATTTCAAGAAAAAATTATTAGAGTTTATGTAACGTCAAATGATGAAAAAAAAATTTCTTCCGCACAACAAGCTTTAATTAATTATTGTAAAGAAAAATGTGGTAGTGAACCAACTTTATATAAATCTGCTAAACAGTTTCAAACAAATAATGAATTTTTTAATTCAAAAAATTTTGAAAGTTTTTCTAAACAATTATTTAAATAAAATGTATAATATATTTGTAATTATATATGACAATTTTTAAAAATATTTATTTTTTCATTATTTTTTAATAGACAAATATAATCAAAAATATATTTGCATATATTATGAACAAGGAAAAAAATAATGAATTTATATTCATAGAATATTATATAATTATTTGAAATTTTTGTGTGATGTTATAAAAGAAAATAATCAATCCATTTCAAAAAATTTCAAAAAAAATTAGATAAAAATGGTTTATAAATTATATTATTTGAAAAAGAAATATTATTTAAAAGACATTATAAATATAAAGAAAATATATTAATTTATCTTAGAATTATTCAAAGAGTATATTATATTATTAAATGAAATTCAATCTATTTTTCTAAATTTAAAGATAAAAATAAAAAATTATTCGTAGAGAGCAAGAATAAAGTATGATATTACACCAAGAGATATTAATAGAAGTTTAGTTCCATTATATTTTTTTATTTTTAGAAATAGAAAAAATATACTTCTGATTTTTATTCTCTTGGAATTATTCTCATAAAATTATTTAAGCAATAATACCTATTATTTCTAGAAAAGATAATTTAACGAAAACTTAATTAATTCTAAAGAGGAATTTATCAATATTAGTATTTCAAATTATTTTATTGATGAAGATAAGATTATTAATTAAAAATCCTATTGAATGATTAGTAAGTATTAATATAATATTAGATTTAAAAATAATAAAATTAAGACTTAAAAATAAAGTATGGGAAGTATTTTAATAAAGAAATTATAT
>JAEEGI010021907.1_pt1 | contig 12667 bp, 8 predicted proteins | sample 8958751 | NCBI WGS metagenome assembly JAEEGI01 (sample SAMN16246545, study PRJNA631951) | gut metagenome | biome: gut microbiome; feature: rumen; material: KS-attached | host: Bos | place: Iran: Karaj | collected 2018-10 | reverse complement strand
AACCTCTCGACGGGGTCCGGGCCTCCGAAGACGGCCGCATAGCAGTAATGGGTCGCCTGGGGGTACATGGAGGCCACGCGGCCCAGATTGGCCGAGACGGAGGCCTCGCCCGGGCACGGCATCGAGATGCCTATGAACCTGGAGCCCCTGACCGAGGATTCGGACGCATGCTCCCCTTCCAGAGAGGGATAATCGGAAAAAGCCATGATGACAGAAAGGAAGGCCCCGAAGGGCCTTGATGGTTTCAGCGCTGCTCGACGTAGCTCTGGGCCTCGTCGAACTCCTTCTGGATCTCCTCGGAGGGAGCGGGGGTCGCCAAGGACACCAGCACGCCTGCGACGGCGGCGAATATGAACCCGGGCAGCAGCTCGTACACGCCGGTGCTGGCGGTCAGGAACGTGTTCCAGAGAATGACCGTCAGGAATCCGGTGAACACGGACGCGATGGCGCCCTGCAGGTTCATCCTCTTCCAGTACAGGGACAGGATCATGAGCGGACCGAAGGCCGCCCCGAATCCCGCCCAGGCGTAGGACACCAGGCCCATGATGTTGTTGCCTCCGAAGAGGGCCAGCACCAGGGCGAGGACCGCCACCACGACGACGACGATCCTGGAGACCCACATGAGCTTGCGCGGGTCGTTGTACTTCTCGTACTTTCCGAGGATGTCGTTCGTGATGGACGAGGACGCCACCAGGAGCTGAGAGTCCGCGGTGGACATGATGGCGGCCATGACGGCTGCGAAGAACAGTCCGGCGATGATGGGCGCGAACAGGTCCCCGGCCATCCTGAGGAAGATGTGCTCGGCGTTGAAGCCGTCCGACATCACCTCGGCCTCTCCGACGTACACCCTCCCGACCATTCCGACCAGGATGGCCGCGGAGAGCGCTATGACGATCCAGACCAGGGAGACCCTGCGGGAGACCTTGACCTCCTCGGGATCCCTGATGGACATGTACCTGACCACGATGTGAGGCATCCCGAAGTATCCGAACGCCCATGCCAGCAGCGATAGGATCGCGATGAATCCCAAGGCGCTTCCGTTGTCCCAGAAGAGGTTGGTGAACTGCTCCACGCCGACCTCTGCCCATCCGGCCTCCAGATCGCCCCATCCTCCCAGGGCGCCTATCGCCGCGAGCGGGACTACGACCACGGCCACGAGCATGAGGAGCCCCTGGAAGAAGTCGGTCCAGCAGACGGCCTTGTACCCTCCGAGGAAGGTGTAGGCGATGATTATCACCCCGCCGATGCACATCGCGAGCTCGACGCTGAGCTCCGGGAAGATCGTCTGGAGGGTCACTCCGCATCCCTTGAATCCGGATGCGACGTAGATCACGAAGAAGAACAGGATGATCAGGCCGCATACGAACCTGAGATAGCCCTTCTTGTCCTTGTAGCGGTTGGAGAAGAACTCCGGGACGGTCAGCGAGTTGCCGGCGACCACGGAATGCTTTCTCAGCCTCTTCGCCACGAACAGCCAGGACAGATAGGAGCCTGCTGCGAGGCCTATCCCTATCCAGGCCTCCCCCAGGCCCATGAGGAGCACGGCCCCGGGAAGGCCCATCAGGAGCCAGCTGCTCATGTCCGACGCCTGGGCCGACAAGGCGGTGACATAGGGGTTCATCGAACGCCCTCCGAGGATGTAGTCCTCCATGTTGCTGGACCTCTTGTAGAAGTAGAATCCTACGCCCAGCACCAGGGCGAAATAGATGATGAACGCCATCAACACTTCAATATTCATTGACGCACCGGGCATGCATGCGGTTGTTCAGATATATACGCACTGCCGCTGTTGAAAAAGAAAGGACGCCTCCCCGGGAGCCCGGGAAGGCGGGGTTTGTCATTCGATGCGCTTCTGCATGAACTTCGGCCCCTTCCAGTTCCAGTCTCCGAAGAGATGCATGATGGCGGGGACGATGTAGGAACGCACTATCAGAGCGTCGCAGAGGATGGCGAAGCAAAGGGCGAAGCCGAACTGCTGCATCATGATCATGGATGACAGCATCAGCGTCCCGAACGCGCCGCCCATGATCAGGCCGCAGATGGTTATCACGGAGCCGGTGTGGGTGACGGCGTGATGGATGGCGTCGTCGGTGGTCATTCCCTTGAGGACGTTCTCCCTGATGCGGGTGGTGAGCAGGATGTCGTAGTCCATCCCGAGCCCGAGGCATATGACCAGCAGTATCAAGGGTATGAGCCAGGTCACGTCCGCGCCCAGGAAGCCCGAGAACACCAGATGCGTCATCATCAGCGTCCAGCAGATGCTCATCAGGATCGTGAAAACCGACCTGAAGGGTATGAGGTACGACTTCATGACCACGAACAGCAGGATGATGATGAACACCACCACGAGGACCTCTATGGTCGTGAACTCCTCTCCGACGTCCTTGGAGATGTCGTACATGACCGCGGCGGTCCCGGTGATCCACTTGTCGGAGATCAGCTCGTAGCCCGCCTTGTGGTTGACGGCCTTTATGAAGGCGTCCACCTCGTCCGAGGCGTGGTCGATGCTCTTCATGGACACGGGCGCCATGGCGGCCGCCTCCGTGGAATAGAGCACGATGAAGTAGTCGACGTCCCCGGTGCCGGTGTTCACGAAGTCGCCTCCCACGGTCTTGCCGAGGGTGTTCACCAGATAGTCGATGGTGGATCCCGCCATGAGGACCAGCTTCTCGTCGGAAAGCCCCATGGAGCGCATGGTGTTGACCGTCGTGTCCACGTACATGGAAAGCGTCTCGGGGGAGCTCTCCAGGACGAGGTCCACTATCTCCGTGTAGGTGGCGCTGACGGGCAGCTGCGCGGTGGCGGCATCCACGTAGCGGGACCAGACGTACGGGCCGGTGACGTTGGCGACGTTCGGATCCGACGATATCGATCCGCACAGGGCGTCCAGATCCATTTTCAGGAAATCGTCGGTCCATACCAGCATCTTCAGCTCCGACGACAGAGGGTTGTCGTAGACCTCGGCCATGGGCTTGGAGGTCTCGAACACGAGGTAGTTGGGCATGAACATCCCCTGGTTGGCGTACTCCCCGATGAGCTCCATGCCCTCGCCGGACTCGCCGGTCTGCATGGCGCTGATCATGTCGTAGCTGGTCTCAGCGTTGACGGCGACGTACGCCGCGGGGATGGAGACGAGGACTGCGGCCAGAACGATGGCCTTGGCATGCTTCAGGGTGAACCTCGAGGACTTCTCGAAGTACCTCTCCCCGAGCCTCCCGAACCAGGCGAACCAGCCCTTCGTGGCCTTTCCGCCCTCCTCGAACGCGGACATGAGCGTGGGCCAGAATATCTTGTCGCGGACCAGCTGGAGTATCGCCGGGATCAAGGTGAGCGCGGCCAGCATGGCGACGAGTATGCTCAGGGCGAGGCATATCCCCATGGTGGAGACCAGGCTGATGGAGCAGATGGACATGACCCCGAACCCTATTATGACCGAGGCGCCGGAGGTGGCGATGGACTCGCCCGCCCACTTGACCGCCTCATGGAGGGACAGGTCGTGCCCCAGGCCGGCGCGGAGCCCCTCCCTGTAACGGGAGATGATGAAGATGCAGTAGTCGCACCCGGCCCCCATCATCGCGACCAGGAGCATCATCTCCGTGATGAAGAATATGCTCAGGATCTGCCCGATTCCGAATATCAGGGCCAGGACGACGACGAACGCGACCCCGATGGTCATCGGAGGCGTCGCCGAGGTGATGAACGACCTGAAGAACAGGCCCACCAGCACCAGGATGAGAAGAATCGTGAACGGGTCGATCCTGGAGATGTCCTCGAGGGACCCCACCGCCAGGTCGTGGCCAATCGCCGTGGTTCCGGTGACGTAGACCCTGATGTCCTTCATCGCCGCCTGCTCAGCGCCCTGGGACACGAACTCGGCCTTCTTGTCAGCGATGAACGCCCTGAGGTTGTCGGTGTCCTCGCCGATGTCGCCCGTGTAGGAGCCGGCATAGACGGCGCATCCCAAAACTATGCCTCCGACGAGCCCGGGCTTGGTCTGGGAGCCCATGGTCGCGAACGGGGCGGCAGAAGACAGCTTCGGATTCCCGTCCTCGTCCACGTATTCCGAGCCGTGGTCGGAAAGGTACGAGAAGAACTCCTCTATCAGGTCCTCCTCGGCCGACGTCTCGAACTGGGCCAGGAGCACGGGGAGCGCGGACGCGTCCGCCCCGGCGTCGGAGAAGTACTGGCTCATGATGGTCAGGCCCTGCATGGACTCGGAATCCGCTCCGGCCATGTCGTTCACGTCGTACTTCATTACCTCGCCGGACTTCAAGGCGAGAGGGACGGAACAAACGAGTATCACGACCCAAAGGACGACGATAAGCTTCGCATGATTGGCGATGGCATCTGCTAGCTTATCGAATATCATGCGGGCACGACCATTGAGCCATTATTTAATTGATTTGAAAGGGAGCGCAGGAACTCGGCTTTCCCCTTCCTTGCGCCTGGGCTTCACGGGTGCGGGCGACGCCCTCACCTTCCTCCCGCGGAAGGAGGCCCCGTTCAGCGCCTTGAGCGCGTCCTTCTCGATCTCGGGATCTATCTCCACGAAGACGGCCGCCTCGCTCATTCCGATGCGCCCTAGGGAGTCCCTCCCGACATGGACGACTGACGTCACGAAGTCGGAGACGTCCGTGCGGGTGGCGCCCATCGATCTGGGGATGTCCAGGGAGATCACGGCGCATTCGCCGCGGCGGGCCTTGCGCGGCTCGGGGGCCTTCGGCTTCGGCTTCTCGCGCTTGGCGGGGTGCAACGCCTTGAGCTCCGGGTTGGCGACCTCCATGCTGGCGATTATCTTCCTCGTGACCCTCTCGATCTCCTCTCCGGTGAACTCCTGGTACGAGGGGATCCTCAGGTCCTCGCGGGGGGTCACCATCGTGAACGCTATCCCTTTCCTGCCGGCCCTTCCGGTACGGCCTATGCGGTGCACGTAGGTCTCTGGGTCGAGCGGGGCGTCGTAGTTGACCACGCACTCCACGTCGTCGATGTCCAGGCCCCTGGCGGCCACGTCGGTCGCTATGAGGATGCTCATCTTGTTGGCCCTGAACCCGCGGATGGTCTTCTCCCTCCTGGACTGGGGCATGTCGCCGTGGATCGCTCCGACGCGGGTCCCTTCGCGGCTCATCCCCTCGTACAGGTCGTCCACCATCTTCTTCGTCGAGCAGAACACTATGGTCTTCGGCTCGCCGTTGGCCAGGATGTCGCGGAGGACGTCCATCTTGCCGTTCCTCTTGACCTCGACGTAGTACTGCCTCACGGAGTCCGCGGCAATCCCGTCCTGTGAGACGCTTACCGTCTCCGGATCCTTCATTATCGCGGCGGCGACCTTGCGGACCTCGTCGGAGATCGTGGCCGAGAACATCATCGTGTGCCTCTTCTCCGGGACCGCCCTCGCTATGGAGAACACGTCCTCCACGAAGCCCATGTCCAGCATCCTGTCGGCCTCGTCCACGACGAGCTCCTTCACCGACGAAAGGTCGAGCGCCCCCCTGCCCATAAGGTCCATGACCCTTCCCGGAGTGCCGACGACGACGTCGCAGCCGGCTGACAGCGCCTTGAGCTGCTCGGCATAGGAGGTCCCTCCATAAAGCGGGACGACGACGTGGCGGGTGGCCTTGGAGAGCTCCTTCATCTCCTTGGAGATCTGGTCCGCCAGCTCCCTGGTGGGGGACAGGACGAGGGTCGTGGGGGTCTTGGAGCCGGCCTTGGTGCGCCCCAGGGCGACGACGGAGAACGCGCCGGTCTTCCCGGTCCCGGTCCTCGCCTGGCCGAGCAGGTCCCTCCCGGACAGACCCACGGGTATGGCGTTCTCCTGAATGGGGGTCGGCTCGTTCCAACCCATCGCCGCTATGGACGTGCACAGCTTCTTGCCTGCTCCCAGATCCTTGAAAGTCGTCATCTACAGCGCTCCGAAACGACTGTGGCGTAATAGACTTGATATATAAACTTAGTCCATTTAACCAACGACATTTATTAATATTCGAAGTAGGTTGTCGAGTCCGAGCGGCAGTGGTGTAGGGGTTAACACTTAACCTTGCCAAGGTTAGACCTCGGGTTCGATTCCCGGCTGCCGCACCTGATTCTCATATCACCCACCGATTGTAGCATCCTATCAATTAACGATGACATTCCGTATGCCGTCGGCTTTCGTTGGATCGCCCGCGCGCATATCCGGTCCGGCCTTTCCCAGAACTGCAAATTCTTACTCGATTCAATGAATGCGAATCCCGTGCTCTTGATTGCATTCTTAAGAGACTCCGCATCAGGCATCGCCATATCCAATCAGCACGAAGACTCCCTCTGCCACTATAGTCCTACTTTCAATCACTTCCCCACAATGTTGAATGAAAACGGAAATCAACGCTGAATCTCTTGGAATCGTCCAAAGATCGATTCCCTGCACCACTACTTTGTAAGCCTTGCCATCAGCTCTTAGAACTATAGTGCCACCAAATGATTTTGCAAAAAGTTGCCGGGATCTCTTAAAGCAACTCTGTGTAAAAAGAAAAACCCGGGCGATGCCCGGAATGGGTTTCACTGCTTCTTGGCGGCCTCGACGTATCCGTTCCAGACGGACTCGAGGTCGGGCCTCTGCACGGTGTCCATGACGTACTGGGCGAACTCGTCGCCGGTGGCGCCGGTGTTCCTGCCGGTCATGACCAGCTTCTTCTCGAACTGGCAGCAGACGTCCAGAGCCATCTCCAGCCTCCTGCCCTTCTCGCCTTCTCCGATGTGGTTCAGCATGAGGGCGACTGCCTTGATCATGCTGCAGGGGTCGGCGTACTGGGCCCTGCCCTCGGTGACCATGCGGGGGGCGGACCCGTGGATGGCCTCGAACATGGCGTACCTCTTTCCGAGGTTGGCGGACCCGGCGGTCCCGACTCCTCCCTGGATCTGGGCGGCCTCGTCGGTTATGATGTCGCCGTAGAGATTGGGAAGGACGAACACGCGGAAGTCGCTCCTCCTGGCGGGGTCTATGAGCTTGGCGGTGGCGATGTCTATGAACCAGTCGTCCCACCTGACCTGCGGATACTCCTTGGCGACCTTCTCGGCTATGCTCAGGAACTTCCCGTCGGTGGTCTTTATGATGTTCGCCTTGGTGACCAGGGACACGTAGTTCAGGTTGTTCTTCGCCGCGTAGTCGAATCCGAGCCTGATGATCCTCTCGGTCCCCTGGGTGGTGGCCACGCAGAAGTCCATCGCGAGGTCGTCGGTCACGTTCATACCCTCGCTCCCCATCACGTAGGAGCCCTCGGTGTTCTCCCTGAAGAAGGTCCAGTTGATCCCGAGCTCGGGGACGGACACGGGCCTGACGTTGGCGAAGAGGTCGAGCTCCTTCCTCATCGCGACGTTGGCGCTCTCGATGTTGGGCCACGGGTCGCCCTTCTTGGGGGTGGTGGTCGGCCCCTTGAGGATCACGTGGCAGGCCTTGAGCTCCGCCAGGGTGTCGTCGGGGATCGCCTTCATGACCTCGACGCGCCTCTCGATGGTGAGGCCCTCGATCTGCCTGATCTCGACCTTTCCGGCCTTGATCTTGTCGGCCAGGAGGAACTCCATGACCTTCTGCGCGGACGCACAGATGTACGGGCCGATCCCGTCTCCGCCGCACACTCCGATGATGAGCTTGTCGAGCTTGGAATAGTCGACCCATCCTCCTTCGCCCTTGAGGACCTCGACCCTCTCAAGCTGCTTCCTGAGGAGGGCGCCGAACTTCTCCTGCGCCTCCCTGATTGCCTGCTCGTCTACCATAGGTATCACGGCTCGAACGGAATCCTCTTATTAATAGTCAAAGGAAGCGACCGGGCCATCCTACTGTTATTTAAATAGAACGCTATTAAGGAGCCGGAAAGGAAAGGTTGTCTGCGTCGGTCGCAGGCAGTGTTTCAGATCAGTGGTGCGTATGATCTCAAATTTCACGGAAATTGGAATACCCGAAGACATAGCGAAGGCGATGGACGACATGGGCTGGACCGAGCCCACCCCCATCCAGATACAATCCATACCTCTCGGACTCGAAGGGATCGACATGTTCGCCCAGGCCCAGACCGGGACCGGGAAGACCGGGGCCTACGGGACCATCATACTCGGGACCGTCCCCTCCGGGAGGCTGACCCCGTCCGCGATAGTGCTAGTCCCCACAAGGGAGCTGGCCAACCAGGTCTCCGGCGAGCTGTCCAAGCTGTCGAAGTACACCGGGCACGTCTGCGTCCCTATCTACGGCGGAGCGAGCATCGAGGGGCAGCTGAAGAAGCTGAAGGCCGGATGCGACATCGTCATCGGAACCCCCGGACGCGTCAGGGACATGATCAACAGGAAGGCCCTGAACCTCTCCGAGATCCAGGCGTTGGTCCTCGACGAGGCCGACAGGATGCTGGACATGGGGTTCATCGAGGACATAGAGTACATCCTGAAGGCGATGCCCAAGCAGAGGCACACCCTGCTCTTCTCCGCGACCATGCAGGAGAACGTCAAGCAGCTGGCCTTCGACTACATGACCAACCCCAGGGAGATCTCCGTCTCCCAGGACGAGGTCATCCTGGACCTCACCAAGCAGTACTACATCTCCGTCGGAAGGAGGAACAAGTCCTGGGCGCTGTGCAGGATCCTGGACATCGACCAGCCCAAGGCCATCATCTTCTGCCAGACGAAGAAGATGGTCGACGTCCTCGACGAGAGGCTCTCCGGCCTGGACTACCACGTGGAGGCCATCCATGGGGACATGCCCCAGTCCAAGAGGGAGAAGGTCATAAAGGACTTCAAGGAAGGACGCACCGACATCCTCATCGCCACCGACGTCGCAGCCAGAGGCCTCGACATAGACGACATCAACTACGTCATCAACTACGACATGCCCGACGACATCGACACCTACATCCACCGCATCGGAAGGACCGGCAGGGCAGGACGCGAGGGAACAGCCGTTTCGTTCGTCACCTCGGAGGAGGAGCACCTGGTCAAGGAGTTCCAGATGCGCATCGGAATCGACATCGAGAAGAGGAGCGTCCCCGAGGCCGAGCCTGGACAGAGGGACACCATCAAAAGGGTCGTCGACTACGACCAGATCTCCGACGTCTTCGGCATGTGCAAGTTCGAGGTCAACCTCGGGAAGAAGGACGGGTTCGGAAAGGTCTCCCTCGCCGACTTCATCATACGCAACGCGAGGGTGAGGGACGTCTCCATCGGAAAGATCGAGATCGGACGCGAGTCCTCCATCGTCGAGGTCCACAAGGACTTCGGCAACAGGATGACCATGGACCTCACCAAATCCAGATACAACGGCAAGAAGGTCATGGTCCGCGTGATCCAGGACTGATCGGATGAACCCCCAGGTGCCGAACGCGCTGTCCATAGCGAGGCTCATCGGAGCTTTCGCCCTCGTGCTGACTGGCGGTCTGAACGAATGGTTCATCGTCATATTCACGTTATGCAGCGTCACCGATGTCCTGGACGGATACATAGCGAGGAAGTACGATCTGTGCTCCGAGTCGGGAGAGGTGATCGACAGCATCGCCGACTTCGCGGTCGTCCTTGCGATGCTAGCTGTCCTCGTCCCCACCCTGCCCTGGGACCCATGGATGATCCATCTCATAGCGCTGATAGCGACCATCCGCGGGGTCTCCCTGTGCATCGGCGCCATCAGATTCGGGAAGGTGGCCCTTCTCCACACCTATCTCAACAAGACCGCGGGCTTTCTCTTACACCTTTCCCCCTACTTCATGCTGTTCTGCGACCTCGGCACCGTCGTAACCGTCGTCTGCACCGTTTCCCTGGCTGGAGCGGTCGAAGACCTCGCCATCAACCTCCGCGCCGACAAGCTGGACCGCAACATCCGCTCATGCCTGGACCTCCTGCCTCGCAATAGGATGAAATACGGCGGTACTGATGAACAGCCATGACCATCCTTCTCACCAGATGTCCAAAGTGCGACGAGAACTTCATGATGGCTGACACGGAGGAACACGAAGGAACCTGCATCCTCTGCGGCTGCATCAAGCCCTTCACCAAGGAGGAGCTCAGCGAAGCCGAGACGCGTCGCGACAAGCTCTCTGAAGAGTACATCTCCCGCATGCAGAGGGCGTACGAGGAGAAGGATACGGGAGCCATGTCCACCCTGGCCGAGGAAGCGGCGTCCAAAGGGGTCTCGTCCTGGTACGCCTGGTTCTTCATCGGCTGGTGCCACATGACCGAGGGGAAGATCGACAAGGCGTTCGACGACTTCGAGCTGGCGGGAGCCTTCCTGGACGAAGAGAGCTTCGACGAATTCTACGGATTGGTCACGGACACCTGCCTCGACTCCATTCTTGAGCGCTGCAGGAAGGGGGAGCCCTGGAGCGGGGACTGCATTTCGCTCCTCAAGTTCTCCAGCACCCTCGTGGACCGCTTCTCCGAGCTGATGGACTGCGGGTTCGAGGAGGACCTGATTACCAAGATCGGATATCTGGACGAGGAGATCGAGGACGACGCCACCTGCTTCTACCTCGCGTTCGAGGCCTCCAACATAGCTGTATGCTACTCGTGCGACAACATGTACATCCCGGAGCACCTGTCCGTCACGAGCAGCGCATCCTGGACTGTCGACACGCTGTTCGGGAAGGCGAAGGAGGTCGGCGTCGCGAAGAACGTCGAGAGCATGTTCCCCCTGATGAAGGAGTTCCTGGAGAGGCTCCTCAAGATCGAATCTGACATCTGCGGGGACTTCGGCGACGAGAAGATGGGGCTTCTCTGCGATTACTGGATCCAGGACCCCGGCGACGTGCACGAAGGACACCTCGCGGACGCTTTCGAGAGCTTCGCCTCGTACATGGTCTCCAACGGCCGCAACAAGGGCCAGAAGAAGAAGATGGACGCCGCCCTGTCCGAATACGACAAGGCCATCAGGGAGGCCCTCACGGACGGAAGGCTGGACGAGATGGGCTCCGAAGAGGACGAGGACGCCGAGGAGTACGACTTCGAAGGAAGGGAGTGCCCCGATTGCGGCAGATTCATCCCCAACGGCCCCGGAGGGATCCTGGAGTGCGAGTGCGGATTCAGGAGCAGGAACGTCACCAAAGCCATGCTGGACCTTCCCGAAGACATCGGAGAGCTCGCAGGCATGGCGGAGAAGGCCCTCGACGGCGATAATGCGGAGCTGCTGTTCAACCTGGGCTCCCGCATACTGACCGACGGGGAGGAGCCGATGGGATACCTCGCCGTAGCCCGCTCAATGGTGCTGGACGGAAGGCTCCCCGAATGCGTGGAGGTCCTTTCGGCCAGGTCCGCCAGCCTCTCCGGAAGGGAGGGGAGGATGTTCTACGACCGCACGCTGGACATAGTCGGAGAGGGCATAGCCAAGGCATCCAGGGACGAGGACGTCCTGGCCATGATCGCCCTGCCCGTACTTGTGGACAACCTCGAGCGCGTGGAGGGCGGAAGGTTCCTCAGCGACCTCATGGACAGGGTCCTGGAGCTCGACGGCATGAAGACGCTGGCCAGCGCTTCGATAATGCCCTCGGGGATGATCAGGCTCATGACCGTGAATATGGAGAGGAACACCTCCCTGGAATCATGGAAGAGCCTCTGCCAGAAGTGCATCCCGTTCATGGAGAAGGCCGTTTCCAACCTGGAATCCCTGTCCGAGGACCCCGATGCCGTCCAGGAATCCGAGGACATCAAGAAGAACATCGACCTCGTGAGCCACCTTCTGCATGGGATCGAATCCAAGATCGAGTACGCTGGGCCTTCCGTCGTGAAGAAGCTGGAGAAAGAATGGAGAGGAAAGGACGTGCAGGGCCTGTTCTCGGACATCATCCTAGCCAGCAAGTGGAAGGAGACGAAGCACCGCGCCGACTCCAAGGAGATGCTGGACGCGAAGAACGCCGTGGATGCGGCCCTCGTGGCGTACATGAAGGGCCCGGACTCAGAGTGAGACGCTCGGGTTCACGTATCTTCCATGCCCTATGGTCGCCCTTCCGTACTGGATGGCGAACATGGGGCACCTATGGAGACAGGCCAGGCACATCGTGCACTTCTTTACCGTGATGACCGGCTTCCTGTTCTCCATCTTTATCACCCTTTCAGGACAGATGGTCCTGCATTCGCCGCATCCGTCGCACATCCCGGTTACCCAGAACATCTTGGTCTTCTGAAGGCCGTATATCGAATACAGAGGCTTCGCCATGAGCGGGGAGGTCGAGTCCGGCATCTTGCACGTCCTGCGCTCCTAGACGCCTTCCAGGACGTCCTCTGTCATGGGAACGGCTTCTTCCAGAACCTTGTCGACCTTGCTCTTGTCGGAGAGGTCCTGTATGGGCGTCCATGTGTACGGCATCACCACGCGGTACATCCCGTCCACTCTGATCCCCTTTGACGAGAGCGCCTTCTCGGCCATGCCTCCCGCGTTGCCAGGAGACATCCCGCAGGTGACCGCTACGAAGACGTAAGTGTCGGAGACTATAGTGATATCCGCCTTGTCCAAGAAATCGAGGACTATAGTGGGAAGTCCAGAGAAGTACACCGGGAACACGAATCCCAGAGGCTCTCCGTCGGGAACAGAGAATCTGGTCTCCTTCTCCCTGAGACAGCGGTCCATCCTAATAACGGAGCCGCACCCAGCCTCGGACAGCCTCTCGGCGAGGTACAGCGAGTTTCCAGTGGCGGAGAAGCAGAACAACATGAAAGAAGAAAGAAC
>JAEEGI010021905.1_pt1 | contig 12667 bp, 13 predicted proteins | sample 8958751 | NCBI WGS metagenome assembly JAEEGI01 (sample SAMN16246545, study PRJNA631951) | gut metagenome | biome: gut microbiome; feature: rumen; material: KS-attached | host: Bos | place: Iran: Karaj | collected 2018-10 | reverse complement strand
TGGCATAGATGCCTATTATGAAAGGAATAATAAGACAAGCAATGCATGCAAGGGTCGTGAGTATCTTACTTCCAATGGTGATTGTTGGATCCTTAAACAAAGGCAATAACATATAAATCAAGAAAGCTATCATGGAAAAGATAGCAATACATGATACGATACTGACCCAGGTCTGCTGACTTTCATGGCTGCTAATTGCGAGCTGCAATATGATTACTAGAATACCTGTTACTAATCCCACAGCAAGACCTGCTGCTGCCATAGTTGTACAATAACCTTTGTTGTCTCGAACTTCCGTGTCTTCACGACGGAAGTCAACATTTTTTTCTAACCATTCTTTTGCTTTCATATTTTTAATTGTTTTAAGTGATACATTCTTTGTCGCTTTTTACTTATTTGACAATCTCTTCAGGGTTGATGTAGCCTGCAGCAATGGATTTTACAATCAGGTCAGCCATGTTGTTGGCTTTCAGTTTACGAAACAGACTCTTCCTGTGATTCTCTACAGTGTTCTCTGATATGAATAACTTAACAGCAATTTCTTTAGTGGAATAACCTTTTGCAATATAATCCAAGACTTCAAGTTCACGTTCTGATGGAATCTGATTCTGTATCTGAAGACTGTTTCGTAATCTTTGAAATTTCTTGCAGAAGAACTTATGCCCACAGGCTACGGCAGAAATCGCCTCTATCAATTGGTTGAGTTCTCCAGACTTGTACATCACACCATCGACATTCTTCCCAGTCATCTTGTTGACAACCCACATCTCTTCGTGCATTGTATTAATAATGATCTTGGCATTGGGTTGTATTTCCCTAATCTGGTCTATCAACATGACAATATCGATGTCGGCAAGTTCCACATCTACAATATAAATACTGAACGGATGATTGGCGATTCTGTCAAGAAGAGGTTGTGCCTTGTTGAATGTCTCTACATCTGAGATACCATTTCTTACCAGAAAGCTACTGAAGCCTTCAAGTACTAACTCATGGTCATCTATAATAGCTACAGAGACACCTTCGAACTTGTATTTATTAGCAACCATATTCATATATTATCTATCACCAAAAGAGGCGTGCGCACGCTTCATTCTCATCCAGTTGACGGGCTCTCGACAGCCAGAAATCGGATAAGAGAACGGCTCACGCCCCAAAAGTGGAATGTATGTGATATACATCCAATACTTGGGGAGAGCGTTTTGTCTTATTCCTGATTTCGTTGGTGAGTGTCGAGATTCGTCAACTTGGAAATAAGCTGAATACGCTTCCATTAAAATGCTTGTCATTCCAAAGAACAACGGTGCAAATTTACGGATTTCTTTGCGAATTCCACGCATTCGTGAGCCTTTTTTTCTTTTTGGGGGCAAAAATAATAGAAATTACAGAATACGCAATGGCGGGAATCCGTCATTTTACGTTTTTAACACATTTGTTTAAACATTATTTTGCAGCTCCTGGCGGTTTACTGTTAATTGAACGGTACTCCCATACTGGTGTTGAATGAAGTCAATCTTTCCTTTAATGGAGGATGCACGTTGGCTGATGGTATGCTTGCCAATCCCTGCAGTTTTTTCATGGTTTTCTTTTCGTGTTCCATTGTTGCTAATTAGAACTTTTAGATTATCTGTGCCTAGATGCAGGCCGATGGAAACGGCAGTCGTATTGGTGTGCTTGATTGCATTGCTGACTGCCTCTTGTATGATGCGATAAATCTCCCGCTCTTTTTCGGGTGGGATTTCCGACCAGTCAATATCCTTTGGAGTTTGCGTATAACTGACTTCACAATGGTTGAGACCATTGACACTATCCACATAGTTTCTGATGACTTCGGAAAGTGTGGCGTGCTCAAACTCTGGTGGTATCAGCTCATGGGATACCCTGCGTACCTGTTCACGGCTCTCGCTTAACAGTTGCATGGTCTGTGGTGTCAGTCCTTCTTCATTCAGCTTCATCTCTACAGCTAACAGCTGGTTGCTAATGCCGTCGTGTAACTCTTTAGCAAGACGATTACGCTCGTCTTCTTGCCCCTCAATATAGCGTTCTTCCATCTGATGCTCAGTCTGTCGGACTGTCCTCTTGTGCTGGTATCGCTGCCATAGGATGTAAATGGCGAGGATAAAAAGCGCCAAAATCAAAAAAGCACCAACAATTCCAATACGTTCATTGCGCAGATGGATATACTCAATGCGTGTTGGGATAGAGTCTGTTTTAGCAATTGTGGGGACAGGGCTATGAGTCTGACGAATAGAATCAAGTATCTTTTTCCCATGATCTTGTTGTTCTTCGGACCTTGATTGTGGTATCGTAAGCTTCGTGACGGCAAGGAATGTTGTTTTGGCTGTCTCTGTCCTTACATCTGACAATAACAGTTCACCTGCCTTGATCCAAGGTATATCCTTGGGCTGACGATGCATAACTTTATATTCTATATAGATAAGGTGTGAAATCATCATGAGTGCAAAGTCTGCTTGCTTCTGTTTAAGTGCAGCCTGCACTCCTTGCTTCAGCGGTTCATAAACAACATCATATTCTTTACCGGCCATAAGCACTTCTGAAAAGGCACAAATAGAACTGGTCCAGGTACCAGCATTATGACTGAGCCGTATCCATTCCATACCCTTTTTAGCATAGTTTGCTGCCTTTTTAATCTGCTGCTGATCCTTATAATAAACAGCCACCATAGAATAAGCAGGCAACATGGCTGTCATATACAGGTTATGTCTGCTTTGGGCGGCTTTGCCTATAAAATCATTTGCCTCTCCAATCGTGATACATTTTTGCAGTTCTTCTATCGCTGCCTGGAGATTACCTTGATCATTATAGCAGAGCCCTATAACACTATGTAGTTGAGCTTGTGCTAAATCGTCATCCTGCTCTTCTGCTACAAGTAATAATCGTTTAGCTTTTGCTAGAGCAGAGTCACGCAGACCTTTTTGATAAGTCTGTCCCATTTCTTTAATGTTAACCCATAACATACTATCCCGTTTCCCTGTTGCCTGAATAGCAAAGAGTAGAAATAATAGCGTGAAGATATGTTTGATTGGCATCATGCTGCAAAGATATACAAAATATTTATTTTTATCACAAGATATGGATAAAAGTTTTGTGGAAAATGACGGGAAACCGCTATTGTATGATTCGCGGAATAGTATTACCTTTGCCCTCAGAATTTAAACTTTTAAATATTTACAATTATGAAACAAACAATCTTATTCCTCGCCGCCGCATTGATGCTGGGCGTTGCTATGCCCACTATGGCACAGCAGAAGAAGGCTCTGGTCAAGCGTACAACAACAACGAAGAAGAGCGGTACAGCCGCAAAGTCTGCATCAACGGGAAGTACAAGTTCAGCATCATCAGAGACATTCGTATTTAATAATGGCATATTAGGTCCCATCCAAGCAGGCAAATCAATAGCAAATGTACCCAAGTCGTTTGGTGGCCTCTATGATAAATATATTTATGAGAAAAAAAATTGTGCTGACATGGATGGAGAATGGACGGAAGATCATTACTACTTTTACAAGAATGGAAAGAAGGTCATTGATGTCTGGACGGAAGATAAAAAGATCTCTGCTATTACCTTGCTTCCTGGCTCGTCTTTCATCAAGACCTCTGATGGATTCTATGTAGGCAGTTCTGCTCGTGACCTGTTTAATAAGAAGCGAATGGAATGGGCAACTTATTATGATGGTTTTACTTTTGCCTCAAGTAAAAAGATGACCTATTACATTAATTCTGGTGACCTGATTGGTAATGTTGAGACCCCGAGCAGGGTTACTCATATCAAAGCTAACGCTAAGATAGCGAAGATTGTTTATAGTGTTTATGTAGATTAATATCGAAAACTAAGTGTTAAAACGTATTTTATTATATATATTGAAGAATATGAAAAAATATATATTGATCTTATTAGCCGTCTTAATATTCTGCTCAACACAGCATGCGCAGGCACAGGCGAATCCTCGTTATCAGATCCACGAAACAGCCACAACAAAGAAATACGTAATTCGTGGAGGTGTTACATGGATGGGAATGTTTTCAGAAGGATTTGCAATTGTAGGAAAGGAAGGTGGCTATTCACGTCCCAAAAGCTTCTTTGTCATTGATAAAATTGGTAATAAAGTGTTTGACTTGCCTGATGGTTATAAGCCTTCTTTACAAGGTGAATACGAATCATATTATAAGGTGAGATTCGATAGTGGCAGATTAGTTATGGAAAAAGAAGAGAATTATAAGAAAACTATATCTATCATTAATACTCGTGGAGAAGTTGTTAAGACGTTTAACGGAGCAACACGTGCCTCTCAATTTAGAGATGGAATTGCTGTAATAGAATTAAGTTTCAATCAACCACCTATGATTGTAGATATTAATGGAAACATCATAAAAAAGACATTTAATATATGTACTACGGGCAATTATTATTGGCTATATCCATTGACAGAGGGAATGAGATATTATTGTGATAGTAAAACAAGAAAGTATGGTTTTCTTGATAACAAATGCAATCTTGTGATTCCTCCCAAATTTAAAAATGCCGAGCCATTCAGTGAGGGTTTGGCCGCTGTCCAAAACGATGAAGGTATATGGGGATTTATTGATAAATCAGGAAGATATGCAATAGAACCAATGTTCACAAATAAGCCTGGAGATTTCCATTGTGGATTAGCACATGTTATAGACAAGTCATTTCAATCACATTATATTAATAAGACTGGCAAGGTGGTTTGGACTGCTGGTAACGAATGGACTCGAGTTAGCTTTACGGACAAAGGTAATTTGATAGGGTATGATTATATTTTGAATCAATCTTTTGCTAAGGTTGCAAAATTTAATCCTGTAGTCAGTAATAAAATATGGCAATATAATGATGATTGGTTCGTTTTAGGCAATGATTTGTTTGACGAGAAACAAATACTTGACTACAATGGTAATTATTTATTGCGTTGCTTTACAGATAGAATGATATGTGATGGTATAGGCCGTCATCAAGGAAATAATGATTGGTATTATTTCAATTTAAAAGGTGAAATTATCGTTAGGTTTGAAGATACTAAGTTCTAATTGTTTCCAAAAGGTTATGTTGATGGCATGCATCCTATTGACAGGATGCATCACGGACGGTCCGTTTAGGAGCATCCTTCCTGAAGATGCGGAACTGAGAGCAGGCGACGTGGTGTTCCGTCGAGGAGGAGGGCTGACAAGTAGGGCTGTGCTCATGGCAGATGCACAAGGTCAGTATTCACATATTGGAATTGTGGTGGATTCGGCAGGGCAGAAGATGATTGTTCACGCAGTGCCTGGAGAACCCGATTTCGAGGGCGATGAGGATCGTGTGAAGATGGATACACCCGAGCAGTTCTTTTCTTCTCAGTTTACCCTTATCGGTGAAGTATGCCGTCCTCATGATTCTCTGGTAGCACTTAGGGCTGCAGAAGTGGCCAAACAGCAATACTACAAGCGGGTACGGTTTGATCATGACTATGATGATAGCGACTCATCAAGGATGTACTGCACGGAATTAGTTTCCTATGCTTTCCATCAGGCAGGAATTGATATTGTAGGTAGCGAGCGGCATCATGTGGATCTGCCTATCATCAAAGCGGATTGCATCTTCCCATCAGACGTTCACTCGTCAAAGTATATAAGGACTATCACAATGTTTCACAAATAAAAAATGAGAATAATGAGAAAAGTATTATTAGCATTAGTAGCTTGCATCGTGGCAGGCATTATGACAAGTTGTAGTGGCAATTCTCCAAGAGGCGTAGCGGAAAAGGCCATGGAATGCATCATTGAGGAGGATTATCGTTCATATTTTGATTATGTTTACTTCCCTGAAAACAAGAAACAGGAGAAGGAAGCCTATATCTCTATGATAGAGGGAAAGGTCAAAAAGGAAAAAGAAAATGGGAGAGGTAGCAGGGCGAAACCCGTAAGTTACAAGTTCGTTTCAGAAGAGATTGACGAAGATTCCGGACGAGCGAGAGTTGTCCTTGATGTGACTTACGACAGTGGTAAGACACAAAGAGAGCCTGTAAACCTCATAAAAGAAAAGGATGGCAAATGGTATATCGAAAACAAGAAATAGCCAAGGGGCGGCCTTATTCATAGAGAACAGAGTATCGGTTTTTCATCCCTCCCATCACCCCATTATGTCAATGGAGAGATATAGGAGGGATTAAGTGATCTTTATATTGTCTTCCAAATTATCTGGTAAGCCTACCAGAAATTGCTGTATGCCTATGAAAAATTTACTGCATAGTTATGTAGTAAAAAAATCGGGCTCTAGACATGACTCAAATATGCAAACAATTTGTGATTTTTGCAAAAAAGCACAAATTACACATTTTGTGTAATGGTGGTCGTTTCTTTACCGCTCCTTCACCCAATACACCATGCCGAACGATTTGCGTTCGCTCTCAAACTTGTATTCGGGTCGGTTGAGGAAGTTCCCTATTTTGATATAGGAGCCTTCATCCTCGATGTATGCTGCCTTGAACACCTTCTTCAATCGGGCAGAGATGTCTTTGAGTGTCATCCACTGACCACCGTCGGGATTGGTCTCTGGGGTGCCAACAGGCTTCTCGAAGAGTGACAACAGTTGTTCGCCGAGTTGGCTGAGCTTCTGGTAACGTAGGTTGTGCTCCATCAGGGCATGTTCTTCCTCACGGGTCAGATGGTAGCGCAGCCGTTGGCGTGATACTTCATACTCCAACTGGGCATAGAGTTGCGGATAGTCTATGGGTGTCTCGAAGTCGATGTCACCCTCCACGTTCACACAGATAAACCTTCGGCTACCACTGGGATCCGTCAACGGCGTACTCTCGTTTGTGGTACCTATGAAAGAGGCATAGCGACGATGACTGGAATAGGCCTTGCCGTAAGGTGGGCGATATTTCAGATCGGAGGTGGAAACCAGGTATTTCAACACAATCTGCTGGCGCTGGGTGATCTTGTCGAACTCGTCGAGATTGATGAGCGCAAATGAGGTCAATCCCAGGTTCAGATCATGCTCATTCTTGAAGTTGATGCGATCGTTATAGTATTCGCGCTGGTCCCTGGGCAGCAGGATACGGCAAAACGATGTCTTGCCACAGCCCTGTCTTCCTATAAGAATAGGTACGAGCGCGTTGCCTGTCAATTGTCCCTTGCCTCGCCACATCGCCACCATCGAGCGCATCCAAATATGGAAGAGGTAAGGCCACTCCTCAAAATCCGTCTTAACACGACGGGCCAAAGGCTCCACACGATCCTTGCCATCCCATTTTGGCAGATGGTCGAGGAAGTCTGTCATCGGCTCGTAAAGTTCGATATCATTGGAGTTTACATAGCGGTTGATGTCCTTGTCCCAGCACTTTACCCCCTGCGACAAAGCCCGCATCGTGATGGAGTTGCGCGCCTCCTCCGTCAGATCCTGATAACTGAAACCGTAGCCTGTCCGCATACGATATTCCGCCACGCCTCGCATTACGTTTTTGCGCAGTTCGTAGTTGGCGTTGAGGAACATATCCACCTTCATCATCATTAACGTCTCAGCAGGGATGTGCTTCAAGGGCTTTGTGATGTTCTTGCGCTGACGATACTTCTTCTCGTGTTCCTCGCGATAGGCATTCTCAAACACCTTTCTCACCACATCGGGTTCCTTGCCGAGCGAGAGACTGAACATCGCCAACCGCTGAGCCACTGCCATCGCCAGACCAGACTCCTGACAATAACCTGCCAACCGTGTGAGAATCAGATGAGTGCGACCTTCTTCCTCTGAGATGCCCACCGTGTCGTCGTAGGCTTTCGAGAGGCAATACTCATAAATCAGGTTCATCGCGTGCCCGTTGTCGCTGCCAGGCATCAGACTCTCCTGTTTCTCGGCATAGAGGGACACGGGGCGTACGGCCTTGGCCACATCGTCGCAATCGGTATAGAATGGTTGGGCCGAGGGATTATAATAAAGGTTGGGGTCACAGCTGATATAACAATCCCTATCAAGTGTCGGCTCCAGCTTCTCGATGGTCACGCCGAGTTGCATGTTGTATGCTACACGGGCCTTCTCATAAAGGTTTGTGTGGAAACGGTTGATATCGTCATCGCTCTCAGGCAGACCACCATCAAACAACTCGCCGCGACACACGATCTTCACACTCCGACCACTGGCACCCACAAAGGCTAGGAGGGTATGGGGAATCTGGGCGGCACCCTTGCGAACAGCATCAGCTTCCTCAGAACCAGCCAGGTTGTTCACCTCCAACAACACGAGACCGTTGTAGGCTCGCATGATGCGCTGCTTGTTCCTGTTCTCCATCTGCGATGAGAAACACACCTTGGGTATGTCCTTTGTATAGAGATGGAACAAACCGTCCATTGCGTCATACTTCTGGCGTACTTCTACCAAGGGATAAATATCACGCAATTGTCTGCATAGTTCTTCATAAGCCTGTTCCTGGATCATCTGTACGATCTCAGACAATTCTACCTGTCTGAGGGTCATCGTGTTGCGATAGTTCTTGACGATTGTGACTTTTGTCATTTTTGAGTATTGATTGATAAACGTCCACAAAGGTACGAATAATATTTGTGTTGACCAAATTCTATTGAAACTATTTTCATCCGAAATATTTATTTTCTCTATACATTTCTACATACATATTGTAACCTACTGGATATGAATAAGATAAACAATGTATTGGTTATAATATTCTATTTCATCTATACACAAAATTAAGATTAATGAATGAAAGAGATAGTATTTTCGCCTAATTGAGACGATTTGCACGACAGACGGAGATAGTTGTTTTCTATATGTTCCAATAATGGAAACAATATGTTTCCTTAACTGAAACACTATGTTTCCCAAAATGAAACAAAATGTTTCAGTTAATGAAATAATTAAGGAACACTTTATATTTCAGATAAATAACTAAGATTTACACCTAATAAATGTCGTTTTATCGATTGACTATGTATAGATTAACAATCTTATTAAACTATATACATATTGTAATTACCTAATAATAAGTATGATACTAATAATATGTAGGAATGTATAGATATTATTATCATTTTCATTGAGATTTATTTGTTTATCTCCAACATTTTCACTACCTTTGCAGTCAAAATGAAGAAAAAAGACCAAACTCCAAAGACTCGCGAAGAGATCTTCGCAGAGAAGGCAGACAACTACGAAGCCTGCTTCAGTGAGATATGTCCGTTGCGAGAGCACTGTCTCCATAGTCTACTCGCCAGTTATAAACCCAAGGATCGCCTGTATGTCCTCTGTGTCAACCTCAGCAATCCAAAGATGCAGCGTGAGGGTTGTCCTTTGTTCCGTAAGGACGAGCCCATCCGCATGCCAGTCGGGCTCTCCGCTGTCTATTACGACATGCCAGGACGAATGGAGCGCGCCATCAAGAACCACCTCATAAATGTTTATTCCCGCAAACGTTACTACGAATACCACAACGGCACCCGTCCTATGACGCCCGATGTGGAGCGCTATGTCCGCCAGACCCTCAAAGCCTACGGTTGGACACAAGAGCCCCAGTTTGGCGGATACGTTGAAGAATATTTATGGTAATATACTTCCATCTCCAATGAAAAAAGAGAGGAGGGGAGGTGATTTTATTATAATCATAATAATTATGATCGCAATAAAAAGGGCTCCGCTGAGCCCCGTTGTTAACTTTAAATCTTAATATTATGAAGATCAACCGTCATCACGACGGGTAAAATCAGACTGGCCCCGAAGAGATATACCACATCGTCGATAATCAAGAATCTGTCATGACTTCGCTGGCAGATCTTGACAGTGATAGGTGGATATTGCTGATTATGTCGCGTGATGTCAAGCTGTTGCTGGTTTGACAGCTGACGAGTGTAGATGGTGGCTGACACAGTGGCATCGCGCTTGCTGAGCATTGTCAGGGTGGTCTCGTCGATGTAATTGATTAGCCCATTGGCGAAATAGAGTACCTCTTTTAGATTTTACCCTATAACCTACAGAGATAATAACATCCAGATTATATATTATAGTTCGGTATTTCTTACCATCTGTGGCAGTTAGTAAGGAATCCTTACGCACTGAAGTTTCTACAAGCTCACCCTCTTTGAAGATATTACCTATGTGAAGCGTTATATTGTTTCTAGTAGTTTGAAATAAATCTGCCATCTGCTGCTGTGTCAGCCAGACGGTTTCATTCTCAACTCTTACTTCCAGCCTGATGGTTTCATCGGGTTGGTACATCACGATCTCGCCAGTGTTTGATTCAATGTTGTTCATACCACTATTTTTAAAGTTCAACAATAATTTGATTCTGCAAAAGTACATGTTATTTTTGAAACGACCAAAGTTTTTGGGGCTTTTTTAGCAGAGATGTTTGGAAGAATGGATTTATTTTGCTATATTTGCGGCGTGAAAGCCGCGAGACTGCTCACGCTCGGCCATTGATGCGAGCATCATGGCTCTCGCTAAAACGCAGTCTTGCACCAAAATATCTATTATCCGACAAAATGTAACATAAAAGCTTATAAATAATGAAAAAGGTATTATCATGGGCCTTTGCCGCTGCCCTGATCTGCGGCTTGAATGTGTTCTCATCGTGTTCTACCGATGATAACCCAGTAAAACCAACGGATAATCTCGCCGAGAAGATTATCGGGAAGTGGATGACGGCAGACATAGACGGGCAGCCTGCGCTGACAAACGAAAAGGCCGTAATCACCTTCCTCTCAGCAACCAAGGCCATTGTCAGCGAGTCTAAGACCGACTTCACAGAGTCTAAAATTAAATGGGCAGCCCATCTCGAGTACGACGTCGAGATTTCTGGCAACAAAGTGACCATCACTGGACATCCGGATGAAAATTTCACACTAGTGCAAGAATACACTGTCACCGCCATTGATAATGCCCAAATGTTAGCCATTTTAAAACATACCACTTACCACAACGGCGAGGCAAAACCCCATGCGGATCAATATGTCCGCTTTGAAAAAACCACCGCAGATTACAGCGAAGCCATCCTCGGCTTGTGGGAATGTAAGGGTCTCAAAGGTGATGAGACTTACAACGATGGTAACGACCGACTGGAGTTCTTCGAAGATGGCACTTATCAATACTGGCGTAAGAACGATGCTGGCGAATGGGAAGAAGTAACCACCCGTGAGTTCCAGGACTATTTTGTGGACGGCACGCTGCTCGCTACCCGTTGGAAGAACGAGGGTGAGAACGAACTGCGTGAGTGGTGGGAGATCAAGAGCCTGAAGGGCGACAAGATGCAGTGGAAAGCACTTCGCGCTAATGAAGATGGCTCCACCTTCCAGCAAATCATGGATTGGGAAAAAATAGAAGAAGACTAACCCCTAATCTCACAATGGGGACATCCCCATTGTGAGATTATAAAAGGGAATAAAAATGGGGCTCCTCTGAGCCCCAATAATTAACTTTAGCCATAATTCTAATGCATTTTAAACCGTCATTGACGGTATGACTTGAAAAGCATTGCCGTCATCACGACGGTGATTATAAGAATAACGTTCATGCGAGCATCACTGCTGGCAAAATGAACCAATTATCCAATTGAGATGCAAAGGTACTATTTGTTTTTGAATTGAACAAGGAATATTGGGAAAATTTAATTTTCATGTATAATTATTTGTGTTTTGCTTTGGTGTTAGAAAAAGATTAGTTATCTTTGCAATCAAAAGAGCATAACAAGGTTATGGATGTATTGAACGACATATACACCGCCATCGCAGCAGAGGGTTTAACTGCCCAGCCGCTGCAAATGATAGATAACTACGCAAACGATATACAAAATGGGAGAGAAGATTTTTCTAGATTCAATCTATCAGAGCATGCAGGACTCTGCAAGGGAGGCTCGCCTCTCATTGGGGCGTCCATCATCGCATGCTACGCGTCAGCAAGCCTTAGAGCAAGTTGCAATGCTGAAGGCCGCACGGGAGGCCCAGCAAATTGGGAAATAGACGAGCAGCAGGAAAAACTCATTGAACAATGGGCTAAGGCTGCGAATCTGTGGGAGGATGATTCGGAGCATATACTTACTGCGGAGTTTGGCCCCATGATAGCACAGGGCGCTGAAGCAAAGGTATATTATAGTGATGGCAACACATCGGTTGTAAAAGAGCGAACCTCCATCTATTCTACTTGGCAGAAGGCACTTGATGCGATTGTGCTTCACAACTATCTCTTTCCTGAGACAGCAATGAAAGTGATTGGCTTTACTCGCGACAGTGACGGCTTGATGCGTATTGTGTTGACACAGCCCTACGTGAACTGTCTGCGTCTGGCTACAAAGGAAGAAATAGACGATATGGTTTCAGCCAAAGGTTTCCGTGACAATTGGAACGGTGAGGGCGTTAATTACATCTCAGATCGTCTGGCGTTAGAAGACATGCATCCCGCCAACGTGTTCGTTGATACTATAACGGGCAAGCCAATATGTATTGACTGTATCGTGAAGTTTGTGAGTCCGTGATTTTTAAAATCAATTCTATAGCATTATAAATATGGCATCATTAGCGTCCCGTTAAAAATGGGACGCTAATGTCATATTATATATAATTTATTGATAATTAGATATTTAACTTTATTAGCAAAGGTATTAAAAGGATTTCATTCGACCAAACTTTTTTCGTTAAAAGTGTGTTC
>JAEEGI010021903.1_pt1 | contig 12668 bp, 8 predicted proteins | sample 8958751 | NCBI WGS metagenome assembly JAEEGI01 (sample SAMN16246545, study PRJNA631951) | gut metagenome | biome: gut microbiome; feature: rumen; material: KS-attached | host: Bos | place: Iran: Karaj | collected 2018-10 | reverse complement strand
GCGTAAGCCTGTAGTGAATCCCGCGGGCTTTCTCGTAATCACCTGAGAGCGCGAGCGTCACCATTTCCGTAACAAGAGCTGGCGCGACATTTGAAACGACGGAAACAACGCCGTCGCCACCTGCCGCCATCATCGGGAGTGTCAGACCGTCATCACCGCTCAAAACTGAAAAATCCGGTTTCTTACGGCTGATGCGGGCAATCACCTCCATCATCTGACTGATACTGCCGGACGCTTCTTTTACACCAGCAATATTCGGAAGCTCTGCAATACGGCAAAGTAAATCCGTGCTGATATTCTTACCAGTACGTCCTGCAATATTGTACACTACTATTGGGATTCCAACTTTCGAAACTTCTTCGAAATGGCGGAAGATACCTTCATCAGAAGGCTTATTGTAATATGGCGTGACGATAAGCGCATAATCTGCACCCATAGCCTTTGCGCGCGTCGCATAGCGGACTGCATCACGCGTGTTGTTCGAGCTGGCACCAAGGATTACGGGAATATCGCGCGGATTCCCTTCATCGGCCAGCTTCTGTTTATATTTGCGAACTTCGGATATTACAATCTCAATCAGTTTTTCTTCTTCGGCGTTCTCATCAAGAGTAGGTGTTTCTCCCGTTGTTCCAAGCGGAACAAGACCGGAGATTCCGTTTTCAAGCTGAAACTGAATCAGCTTGCGCCAGCCCTCGTAATCTACGGAGCCGTCCTCAAACATCGGAGTGACCAGTGCGGTAAATGCGCCGCGCAACTTTGACATTTAATGCCTCCCAGCATTATCCGGCAGAGCTTTATTTTTCGCGCCCTGAAAGCGGGTTCGCGATGCCTGCCATACAGATTTGCATGATATCATGCAATTTTATGCAGATTATTGCATTTTTATGCATTTTGCGCAATAGGTATTCAGGTGTTTTCATGAAAGTGGATTTTGTCAGGGAATTTGTGATTTCATATAACTTTTTTTATAGAGCTGCTCTCGCCGGCTCCCTTTTAGGAAAGTAGGTTCCTCACTCTGTTCGTCAATACTTTCCTAAAAGGGAACCCGCCAGCTACGCAGCTCTATAGAATATTCTTGTCCGCAGTCCCAATTTCGCTTTGTCCACAAAATCTGTCTACAAATTCGGCAGCTACGCAATATCGTTTGCAATATTGCCTGAATACCTATCGACTTACCATAAACCAAATAGATGGACTGGACGGTAATCGCGGGATGTGGTAATTTTGTTAGCATATTCAGGATCAGGTTATGGCTAAGAAAGACAAAGAGATAAAAGAAAAGAAACCGAAAGCTAAAAAAGAACACAGAAAGATAAAGCCCAAAACATTCAAAATCCTTGTTGCGACTTTTTCTTCCATACTTTTTCTTATCATCGCTGCGACAACATCTTTACTGATATACGGCAATCATCTTAAAAATCCGCAACCACAGGCTTTAACATCCGAGCAGCAGTCTCTTCTTTCCGAGCGGACAGAAAGCTTATACCCTACTTCCATCCTGAATCCGCTCCCATACAGCACCGTACCCGCAGAGTTAAACATAAACGCCGCATCCGCGATGCTTATAGACGTTTCAAACGGATGCATCCTGTACGAAAAAAACGCAGACACGCCCATTCCGCCAGCGTCAATGACGAAACTCGTCGTAATGTATGTGGTTGAACAGGAAATAAACACAGGTCGGATTTCTTACGGCGATATAGTGCCGCTTCCACCCGAATGCTGGGCTATAAATCAACCGCCTGATTCTTCACTGATGTTTCTTGCAGAAGGCCAAAAAGTGTCGCTTCACGAGCTTTTGGAAGGACTTTCCGTTTCTTCCGGCAATGATGCCGCGTATGCAGTTGCATCTTATGTTTCCGGCTCTGTAGACGCGTTTGTTGAACGCATGAATGCAGAAATTGAAAAACTTGGGCTTAAATCCACTCATTTTGTTGAGCCTTCAGGCTACAGCGCGGAGAACATAACCACGGCAAGGGATTTTGCAGCTTTTGCACGAATTTATATTCAGCGATATCCAGAAAGTATAAAGAAATACCATTCTCTTGAAAGCTTTGCGTACCCGCAGCCGTGGAATTTGCCAGAAGGCTTTTCGTCGCTTTCTAAACCGGCATCTGTACGCCGTTATTATCCTGATAAACCAATAAAACAAAACAACACTAATAAAACGCTCGGGACGATTCCAGGCGCGGACGGTCTTAAAACAGGCTTTATCGATGAGTCGGGATACAATCTTGCGTACACTGTAATGCGCGGAGACACACGTTTTCTTTCAATAACGCTAAAAGGTCCTGGCGTCGGCACATGGGAAGGAAACAAATACAGACTTGAAGATGCTCAGACTTTTACGGATTTTGCGTTCAATACGTTCACGACCGTAAGGCCGTCCGCCGTTTCAAATATTCCTGTAATCGTTGCCGGTGGTGAAGAAAACAGTATTGAACTGAAGCAATTAAGGGCTGAACCTATTTCTGTTCCGCATATTGCGGGTTATGGCTTAACGGTGGACGGAGAAAGCAATGGCGTTTATCTTTCGGTCAAAGTTTCCGCGCCCGCTTATATAGACGCGCCAGTTAAAGCAGGCGACCAGTACGGAACTGTAACTTATTCGCTTGGAAATACGGTTCTTACGACCGTTCCGCTAATAGCCGATAGAGATATCGATAAATCCTGGGAACTCAAAGGATTCATCGATCATCTGTTTCTTGGTAATTGATGCTTTCCGAAATAGGAGATAAGTTTTCCGTCCGAACGCAAATGAAATTAAAATATTTTGGCATTTTTTGCAAACAATGTAATCAGATTGAACTCTGACAGCGAAAGCGATGTCAATTACAGTAAATAACAGTATTTATAAAAATTATGCGTTCGGACCGACAAGGCTGTTAGCGGATTTCGGAAACAGGAACAATGCGATAGCCCGCATCAAGAATAGCCTCAACAAGCACATCGAAGCGGTTGTACAGATAATCACTGCGCGTTCCTTCACCCATTCCCAAAGAAACAGGTATAACTGCGCCCGCCGCGAAGTATTCAGAAAGATTATCGATTACTTCAGCAGTCGTGTAATACTTTTCACCGTTGACTGCGGCATTCTCAAGAGTCGTCGTATCAAACAAAGGCGTTGTCGATTCTACATACGTATAGCCCGCCGCCTTACCTGAAGTTATAACTTTAGGATCTGCTTTATACAACGGAGCGTGCCAGTAAAGCGTAAGCTCACCGCCCGTAAGCGCGAAGAATTCATCTTCGTTACGTGCAAGACCACGGCGGATAAAGCTTTCATCACTTATGAAAGTGGATGATGTTAGATCCGCGGCGGTTATGAACATAGATGCGCACTCGTGCCCGGACTCAGCTATTTCCTGAACAGCCGTCGGGAAACGACGTATGAATTCACCGTTTATAAAGAACGTTACTTTAAGTTCGTTTTTCTTAAGAACTTCAAGAACTTTGGCAAGTCCGTCCGCATTGTCGAGCGCATCAAGCACGAGTGCGAGAGCGGGGCGCAAGTCCTCTTTTTCGACCTGTTCACGGTACAGCGGGCTTGTTGAATAAAGCCCCGTAAGAGAACGCACATAAATTGCGTTTTTGTAATCAGGGTTTCCGGATGTGCCCAAGAAAACACGGAAATATGTGTTCTGAGTAACAGCTTTTCGTACAATAGCCCCCGAGGACGCATCCCATACGTTCTGCTGCTCATTATACTTGTACGTACCTGAGCTGTTTGAAACAATTACATCATTTGAGCCGGCATTCCATGCAAAACGCTCTGCAGAAGAAAGCAGCAGAACTTTAGACGATTGCGTTCCCGGCTCCCAAATACGTACAGTTTCTGTGCCACCAATGAAAATCTGGCGTCTGTCTATCCAACGGAAAGATACAATATCTTCTTCCGCGAAAACATAAATCTGCTGCCAGTTTGAAAGCTTATAAACGTGAAGGCTGTTTTTATCACGGAAACAAAGCATCTTTCCGTCTGGAGAAAGCATTGGGTCTGTGACGAAAACAGGGAGCGGAAGAGCTGTAAAATATGTACTGTTTCTTGCGCTGTTTATAGAAAGCTTATATACATAGCTTTCGTAACTTGTTTCATGAAGCTGCTCTATCCAAACTATAGGGATATCCGTACCGCCTTCTTCTGTCCAAAAAACTTTGAATGATACTGCTGTGCCCGGTACACTTACGAACGGATATGAATAAAGAGTCGTTATAAAATTGAAGTCGGTACCTTCAAGTTCCATGTACCAAAGCGTGCGGTTATTCTGGACAAGAACGATTGATGACGCGTCCGCGTTTGTCCAGAACGCATCGTTTCTGTTGTCAAAAGCATTCGGAAGCCTTCCTGCAACTGAGCCTGATCCCATAAGGTCAGCATAAAGCGCGCGCGTATAGAACTCGTTAGTAGCTATTTTATAAACGATGTCGTGGTTTATATATACAAGAAGCGATGAGGTCGCCCAGCATACGTTAGAAATTGCGCCAGTACCGATTTTACGGAATTCTTCCGACATAGCTGAAAGACTGAAAGTTTCGCTTGTTTCCAAGAAATAAAGCTCGCCTTCTTTTTCGTATATAAGACGCGCTGAATCAGGCGACCACGAAACTGGAACGTAGCTGTAAGAAAACTCCGTATTAGTAGCAAGCACACGCGTCTTTCCAGTAACCATATTCTCCAGGATAAGGTCCGCGCGCGCTGCGGTTTTCTTAACGAAACGGCACTGCCAGTTTCCGTCCGGGCTTACTGAAACAGCTGCCATATTTACAGAATCTTTTCCAGAAACCCATTTAAGCGTATTATCAGCAACAGAATACTCTGCTATACCGTCTGAATTGCGGATTTGAAGAAGTTTTCCGCCCTGAAAAACTTCAAGTTTCTCTGGGAAGCATGTAAGAAGTTTGCTTTCCGCTGCCGCAGCTTCCTTTATGTTATCCGTAAGCTTGGCGCGGTACAGTTTTTTATATGCGATATTTTCTTTTGATTTTGTCTCCGCCAAATATAAAAGCATATCGCTTGAGTTCAAATCAAGCGATGAAAACGTAATCTGCGAAAAAACTGGTGTGGCAAAAAGCAAAGCCACTATAATAATGAAAAAAGTGCGCAAATATCTTAACATCGTTTATCTTTTTCCCTTCTCATCATAAATATTGTCATATCCTGCTCTAAATCGTCAAGCATTGTATTTATCCGATTAAGCCTGGAACTCTTTTTTACTGGTTCACTTTCTGACAGAGCGGCTGTTTTTTTGCCCCCAGCCGCACCTACGGGAACAAGGTCCGCCTCCAGCTGAGAACATCCGCACCACGGACAATATATGAAATCCTTGCTTATTGTTCTGCCGCATTCATTGCAAATTCCAGGTAAACGCATATTTTTCTCCCAATAATTAAAATTGAAGTATTGTAGTCGGCGAAACAAGCTGACTGTTTTTATATACTGAAAAATGAAGATGCGGTCCTGTTGAATATCCCGTACTTCCTACATATCCTATTGTCTGTCCCTGATTAACGGTCTCGCCTTTTTTCACAGAATACTTCTGCATGTGAGCATACAACGTCTGATATCCGTTTCCATGGGAGATAATTACATAATTACCGTATGTATTGCTCCATCCTGCCGTAGAAACTTTTCCGCCCATACTCGCACGAATCGGTGTTCCTGCTGAAACAGCTAGGTCAACGCCTGTGTGGTAGCTTCTTACGCCTGTGAACGGATCAGCACGATAACCGAATTCAGAAGTAACCCTGTAGCTTACAGCGAGAGGCTTTATCCAAAGCTCACCAAGTGATTTCTTAAGTGTTTCAGAGTCAAGTTTTCCACCCGGAATAAAAAGAACCATTCCCGGCTGAAGTACGTCAGATGTCATGTCGTTTACATCAAGAATATCCTCAACGGAAATTCCGTACCGAGAAGAGATAGACGCAAGGGAATCGCCCTGCACTACTTTATAAGAAACGCCGTCCATTGAAGGAATCGTAAGCTTCTGACCTACCCAAAGCTTACGCACGTTTTCTATATTATTTACAGATATAAGTGTAGAGATATTCGAAAGCCCGAATTTCCTTGATATATCTGTTATGTTGTCACCGGATTTTACTGTGTACTGGCTGTATTCGACTGTTCTTGTGAAAACTGTTCCCGCCGTTACATCAGCTATTGTTCCGTCGTCGCCAACCTGACTGTATTCATCATCGACGAACATCTGCTTCATGGCTGTTTGAACGAGGCTTACTCCGTCAGCTGCTGTTTCCGAACCGAACACAGCCTGCTGAGGACGGGAAATAATAAGCATATATGCTCTGAAAAAGAGTACGGAGGCAAGAGAAACCGCCGCAACGACAGCGAAAAACCACCGTAAACTGTATATAGAAGCGAAAAGAGCTTTAAAAATCTCTGTACTTTCTGTACTAACTTTAACCGCAGCCTTAGCCTGTACCTCACACTTTTTGCGTGCGGAACGCTGTACTATACGCTGCTTTTCAAGCATTTTATCTAAAGAAACCGGCTCATATTCAGGGGTACTGTATGAGCGCGAATCAAGAAAACTGATAATTTCCATACTCATCTATCGACATAAACAAAGCTCCATATTAGAATAAACTGATATGAAATCCGGTAAAAGACATCTGATTGCATACATTATCGCAGGAATTTTGCTTGGCATAATTCTTAGGGTGTTCGTAATAGACGTGGAGACAGTCTCCGGAACTTCTATGGAACCGACGATACAAGAGGGTGAAACAGTGCTTATAAACAAGCTTGCATACGGAGTAGAAAACCCTTTCAGCAACAGTCTTCTTTTCCGTTGGGCAGAACCGGAACCAGGCGATATAATAACATACTACATGAACAATAAGCTCGTTATGAAACGATGCGTTGCCACAGAATATACGGTACTGGATTTTTCAAAGGATTCAGGGTATAGTCTTTCCGTGGGGGGAACAAAAATTCCTTTGACAGAACAGCAATATCAGCGGATAAAATACGATACATCGGTACCGGAGGGGACAGTTCTTGCAATCGGCGACAATTACGATGAGTCCGTAGATTCACGCGACTACGGTTTTATTGAAGTTAATTGCATACTTGGTAAAATAATATGGCACTGAACAATTTCATCTCAAAACCCAGGCTCATAATTCTCGTCGTATGTTTTATCCTTTTCGCCGGTTATGTAATTGTCTCTTACGGAGTCCTGGCTTTTAAAGAAAACAAAGTTGCTGTAAACGCCACAATCGAAATTGAACGCGGTTCGATACTCGACAACAGCGGAAAACCGCTCGCCGTAGATACAACTTTCTATCATCTTGCGGCGACACCTTCTCTTCTAAAGAACAAAGAAGGTCTTGCCGCCCAAGTAATTGCACCGGTTACAGGTCTTGCACCGGAAACGATAAAAGACATGATTCTTAGCAGCCGCACTGACTTTCTTTACATAAAGAAAAAGCTTTCTGAAAGCCAGCACGACGACCTTCTTACAGCTATAAACAACAATGAACTTAGAAACGGGCTTTTTTTTGACACTATACCCGGACGCATATACCCGGAGAATGCGCTTGCCTCTCAGGTAGTAGGTTTCATGGGCGACGACGGCATAGGACTTTCGGGCATTGAATACTCAATGCAGGATGTTTTGTCGCCGGAAATACCCGCGCTTAATGATATAACAGAAAACACAACGTTACGCGGGAAAAACGTCTACCTTACGATAGACTCTATACTGCAATATAAGCTTGAAAAAATCGCTGACGAGGCAATGCGCTCTACGGAAGCAGAAAGCCTTATGCTTATCGCGATGGAAGCTAAAACAGGCGAGATTCTTTCATACATAAGTCTGCCGGCGGCAAACTTGAACGAATACCCGTCAAGCAGCCCGGCGCAGCAGATGAACAGGCCCACAGTAATTGCTTATGAACCCGGTTCTGTTTTCAAGATTTTTTCAGTCGCTTCATTCATTGAATCAGGCGTTATAAACAAAAACGACACGTTTGTTTGCGACGGCCGTTTCGAAATCACTGATGCGAAGGGCGAAAAAGTCGTTATGACTTGTCTTGACCATCATGGCAGAATAACAGCGGAAGAAGCTCTTAAATATTCCTGCAATGACGCGCTGGCTCAGATGAGCCAGAAAATTGATACAGAGCTTTTCCTAGAATATATACACAAATTCGGATTTGGCGCAAAGACTGGAATTGAGTTGCCGACAGAAACGCGCGGATTTGTGAACAGCCCTGAAAATAAGTCAATTTGGTCGCTCAGGTCAAAGCCGACTATCTCTATTGGACAGGAAATAAGCGTTTCCGCCGTACAGATGGTTCAGGCTGCTTCCACGATAGCGAATGGCGGCGTTCCAGTACAGCCGACGCTTATTTCAAAGATTGTCGATGCGACCGGCAACATTGAATTCGAGCACGAACCGACATATAAAGAGCGTGTTATCTCTGAAAGTACGGCGAAATACATACTTGGCTGTATGGAGACTGTTGCGCGCACAGGAACTGGACACAGAGCAAACCTTGCGGACGTTTCTATCGGCGTAAAAACTGGTACCGCGCAAATGCTCGACGAAAACGGGCACGGCTACAGTGACACAGACTTCCTTTCGAACTGTATGGCGATATTCCCTGTCGATTCGCCTGAAATAATACTGTATATCGTTATAAGCAAAGCAAAAGGCGAGACATACGCCGGACGCATCGTTGCCCCTGTTATCGCGCAGGCAGCCGATGTGATAATAGACCATCTTGGTATGGCGCGCGCGAATGCCGCTTCTATAATGCATTCTGGCTCAATATCGTTCTATACAGGAAAACCTGCGGAAATAGGCGACACACTCCCCGATTTTACAGGAACGCCGAAAAAGCTTCTGACCGACCTGCTTGATAGAACTGATCTTACAATACGCATAGAAGGCGACGGTTACGTCGTTTCGCAAAATCCGCCGCCCGGAACGCCTGTGACGGAAGGCATGGTGATAGAGCTGAATCTGGAGTAAGTTCTGTAAACGTGGAAAAATGACAAACGATATCTATATCTCAAATATAAAGATTTTCCGCGCACGCTTTCCAGATTTATACAAAATCCTTGAACCAGAACTACTTTCTGAGACTAGTAACGGATCCGCAGAGCAAGCTGGCGATTCTACCACGCGAAATTTCCCGTCCCTGCCACCGGAAACAACGCTCCAGCAAGCGAAAAACGGCTCATGGACAGCACTTTATGCGGGGACGCTTCTTCATTCATCATACAACCCGGAGCGCGAGGCTGAAAAACTTGTTTCCGCAGTCGCAGACAAAGAGTTTTCCGCCGGTGTCTTTTTTGGCGCGGGGCTTGGGTATGCGCCCGTCTGTTTTGCCCAGAAGTTTCCCCAAAAAACACTCATAATCATTGAGCCGGACGTTAAACGCCTTATAACAGCCTTTTACACCGTAGACTGGCAGCCCATTTTCCGGCACCTTTCCTGCATCATCCTCACAGGCGCGACACACCCGCAAATTATCGCGTTACTAGAGAAAGTCGGCCTTGAAGACTGCCATTACTTTGAAACACCGGCACATGAACTTCATGATCCGCACTTTTTCAACTCGCTTAAATGCCTTATTGAACGCAACAAACAAAAACACAAAATAAACAGCCGTACCCTAAAAACGTTTTCGCGCCTGTGGTTCAGCAACATGTGCCGGAACATAGACCAAATGGCTTTGCGTACCGGAATTACCGCGTTTGAAGGGAAAGCTGCCGGCATACCCGCGTGTATAATAGCCGCCGGTCCCTCACTTGATACAGTTCTTCCCTTTCTTGCAGAACTTAAAAAACACTGCATTCTTATTTGTGTCGACACAGCTTTGCGAGCCTGCCTCCGCACCGGCGTACAGCCACATTTTGTTGTGCTTACTGACCCGCAATATTGGAACGCGCGCCACATAGCCGGTCTTTCCGCACCGGAAACGATTCTTATAACAGAGACAGCCGCCTACCCCACTGTTTTCCGCTTTGACTGTAAAAGCATACACCTTTGCTCATCGTTCTTTCCGCTCGGTCAGTACATAGAAAAACACACGCACATAAACGGAAAGCTTGGAACAGGCGGCTCTGTCGCGTCTACAACATGGGATTTTGCGCGCTTCTGCGGTTGCCACACGATATATGTAGCCGGACTTGATCTTGGTTTTCCGAGCGGAAAGACACACACAAAGGGCAGCACTTTTGAAGAAAAAGCCAACATTGACGCGAACCGTCTTAAAAATGCGGAAACATCAATTTCTGGCGCGCTTTTTTCCGCGAACACTACAGTCGCAAAAAGCTACGACGGGCAACCGATAAAAACGGACAACCGTATGATGATGTACGCATGGTGGTTCGAAAGCCGGTGCGCAGAATACACTGATATCCACACGATAACGCTTACACCAGAGAGCCTTGCGATACCTGGAATACGACAAGCAACCACCGACGTTCTGTCCGAGCCTTCGCGCGAAAAAGAAATTAACGCATTCATTGAATCGTGTGAAAAAGAAAGCCTTTCGACAAGTTTTGAAGAACGGCGGGCAAAACTTTACAGCGCGCTCAAATCGCTTCATGACGACTTATTGAACATGAAGCATTGCGCAGAAAAAGCCGTTTTCCTGTGCAGAACGCACTGCCACAGTGACGCTGATTATAAGCGTGTGACATCTTCTCTTTCCGAATGTGACAAAATGCTTATGAAAAGCGAAGTTTCGGAATTAGCATCGCTTTTGTTTCCAGGAAAAGAAGAGCTTGACGCGTTAAAAGCCAATATCAAGATGGACAACACAAACCCGTATGCTCAGAATCTCCGTACATCAGAGCTTGTATACTCACGAATCCTTGACTCTATAGAACAGTGGGAAAGCCGTCTTCCGCACTGACACTTTTTCACTCCGTAAAAAACTTACTAAAGAAACAGCTTTCCCCCTCCGATACTATTATTGTTGATAAAACATGCTTCGGACGGTATCGACATCCAGACGGCCGAGGATAATGTTATAAACAATATATATTTTTGCCGGAGGACAAGTGTGAGACGTTTTCCGGCTATTTTTTTTTAAAAAGTTTTTCCGCTTTTCTCCCTTTTGTAAAATCAGATTTTATGCGATAATAGAAATATGAACAGTTTTAAAGTGTCTGATATAAAACCAGGTGTTTTTTTTACTGACGACGTTACAATTGATAAAACTTTTCTTCTTCTGAACAACGAGATTCCTGTATCCGAGGAGCTTTTAAAGGCTCTTAACGATTGGTCTTTCACTGAAATATATAGTGAAGGCTCAATTGGTACCGCGGACGGGACAAAGGCATCTGACATACCGGAAGCTGGTCTTATCGAAATAACGGACGACAATGAGGAAGAACAAACTAAGCAGACAATACAAAAACCAAACAGCGAAGCTCTTAAACAGTCAATAGAGAATGTTGAGCAGCAGGACACTCAGAACACAGAATCTTCACGCATTACAACTGTTCTCAACGTTTACAACGAATATCTTAATTACATCTACGCCGTATACACACGTTTCGCAACACATAAAGAACTTGACTACGAAGATATTTCCTCAACTGTCAGGGAACTGTGCTTTTTCATAAAAGACAACAAGAACTATATTCTTCGTCTTGATTCGACACAGGATGCGCAGAGCAAGATGTTCCTTATCAACCATTCGCTCCGCTCCACAATAATCGCTATAACAATCGGTTTCCAGCTGCGCTTCCCGCTTTCTAAGCTCATTGAGCTTGGAGTTTCCTGCATCCTGCACGAAATCGGTATGCTCCAGCTTCCACCGCAGTATTACCTTGCTGATAAGACGCTTTCTGGCGTTGAGCGAAAAGCGATACTCACCCACCCGCTTCATTCGTACAACATACTGAAAAAAGCGAATTTCCCGCTGAGCATCTGTCTTGGCGTTCTTGACCATCACGAGCGCGAGGACGGTTCCGGCTATCCGCGCCATCTTACCGGCAACGATATGTCGCTTTACGCAAAGATAATCGCAGTTGCCTGCTCATATGAAGCGATAACCGCGCCACGTCATTACAAGGATGCACAGGGCTCTTACGAAGCGATGGTCGAAATCCTTAAAAACAGCCGCAAGACATATAACGAAAGCATTATCCGCGCGCTTCTTTGCGCACTTTCGCTTTTCCCGATCGGAAGCTATGTTTATCTTTCTGATGGAAGAATCGGACAGGTCGTGGACGCTAACCCCGAAAACCCGAAAAACCCGATTGTACAGGTGCTTAACGACCCGACTACGCTTGATAACAAAGAAGAGACGATCACAACGTCAGATACGGGAATTCGCATTGTTCGCGCGCTGAATAAAGAAGAAACGGAAGAAGTCCGTAACTCCGCCGCCGAAATTGAAGAAATGCGGGCAAACCAGCAACAGTAATTCAGATTTTTCCCCAGCGACATTGCGTAGCTGTCTGCTTGTGGGGAAAAGTATTGACGAACGAAGTGAGGAACCTACTTTTACACACAAGCTGACAGCGAGAGCAATGTCGTCATAAACTATATTGAATTACTGTTTGCTGTTATTACAGTGTGCGTCGTACATCGCCAGATAATCCGCAAGATGCTTTGGAAGCGTCTCGAACGGCTTCAGGTGATACGGACACTTTTGTGCGCACGCGCCGCATTTCGTACAGC
>JAEEGI010021901.1_pt1 | contig 12668 bp, 5 predicted proteins | sample 8958751 | NCBI WGS metagenome assembly JAEEGI01 (sample SAMN16246545, study PRJNA631951) | gut metagenome | biome: gut microbiome; feature: rumen; material: KS-attached | host: Bos | place: Iran: Karaj | collected 2018-10 | reverse complement strand
AATATTAATTTCCTTTTTATTTTCACATTTTTTTTCTTTTTCAATATTTTCATTACCATTTAATCTATTAATATATTCTTCAATATTTCCTTGTTTTGCTCTCATTGCTAATCTTTCTTTTAAACTCATTTTAGTTTTATCTTTAGTTGGAGTTATTTCTTTAACATTTAATTTTTTTAATATATTTGAAGCTCCTGGAACTAAATTTTCTTCATCTTCATCTATTTTAATTATCTCTTCTTCATTTGTACTTTTATTATATGAATTATTATTTTTTGAATTTGTACTTTTTTTACTTGAAATTTTTTTCTCTGTTGATTTTATATTTAATTTCCTTTTATCATTTGAATTTTTTTCTTCATTTCTCTTTTTTTTATTATTTTGCTTACTTTTATCATTTTTATTTTCATTTTCACTTTCATCATCATACATACTAAAATCTTCATTTTCACTTTCACTTTCATCATCATCGATAAATGAATCTTCTTCTTTTTTTTTTTTTTTATTTCTTTTCCTTTTAGTTTTTACTTTACTTGTATTTTTCATTGTTTTAATTTTATTTTCAGCTTCTGAATTTTTTCCTTCAATTTCATTAATTATTTTATCATATTCTATGATAAATTTCTCTAAATCTTCTTTCCATAAATCTGAAGGAGAATTTTTATTCAATGTTTCATATTCATTTCTTTCTTTACTAATTAAATTATCTAATTCATTTATTTTTTCAGGAGTTAAAGACCAAATATTCATTGTCATTAAATAATCATAATCTAAATCATTGTCTTCATTTAAATCTTCAATAATATGTTCTGTATCATTATTTGAAACTATAATATCAGTTGAATTTACTTTAAATGCATCTTTGTATAATTTTTTTAATTCTTTGTTTGATTTTAATTTATTATCTTTTAATATTTGTAATATTTCTTTTCTGTTTTTTCCTCTGAAATTAATTTCTCCATTTAAAAATAAAGAAATAAACTTTTTCTTATTTTCATTTTTTTCAAGAATATAACCAATTTTATTTAATAAATAATTTTTCCTTTTTTCATAAAATTCAAGTCTAACTTTATAAAACTCTTCAAATATTTCTTCAATATTATTATATTTTTTAATTTTATTATTACTATCAAATAAAACCATATTTGAAGTTGTAAGAGAAGTACTTAATTTGAATATTTTAAGTAATTCTTCTTCATTTTTTCCTTTAATTTTATTAAAACTATCTTCAGTTAATTTAACAATAAAAGAAATTTTATTATCAGTATGATATTCCTTAATATCTTCAACAACAAAATCTCTATTTCCATTATAATCTTTATTATCAATATGCATTTTTTCTAAAAAGCTTTTATATTCCCTTGTAAATTCCCTAATAGGTAATTCATTAATTTCTATAATATTATCATCATTATTTAATTTAAATTTCCCATTAACAGAATAGGATTTTCCTTTTCCATTAATTTCCTTAATATCACCAGAAAAACCTTTATACCAAGGAATCATTTCAACATATTTTTCTCCATTAATTTTCCTAATTAAATTCCTAGCAATTTCAATAGGATTATATTCAGGAATAAAAGTACTCCAACCAGTTCCTATTCCTTCAGCTCCATTAACAAGAACCATAGGTAAAATAGGAACATACCAAACAGGTTCAATTTTCATTCCTTCATCTACATTATATAAAAGTAAATTATCATCATTTTCATTAAATATTATTCTTGATATTGGATTTAATTGAGTATATATATAACGAGGTGATGCTGCTCCTTTTATTCCATTATATCTATTTCCAAATTGACCTTTTGGTATTAATAAATTTATATTATTTGATCCTACAAAATCTTGTGCTAATGCTGTTATTGTTGATCCTAAACTTTGTTCTCCATGATGATATGAAGAATTTTCTGCTACATATCCTGATAGTTGAGCTACTTTCATTTCATTTTTTAAATTTCTTTTAAAACATGAAAATAATATTTTTCTCTCTGAAGGCTTTAAACCATCCATCATTGATGGTATTGAACGTATGTTATCATAAAATGAAAAAAATATTAATTCTTCATTTATAAAATTTTTATATCTTATCATTCCTTTTGATTGGTCTAAAAATGTGTTAAATTGATCAAAGTTTAATAACCATTCTTTTCTAGCTTCTGAATCATTTTTTTCAAAACCTAATATAATTGCTTTATCATCTTCTTCATTAACATATTTAAAAGATAATTTTAATCTTCTTATATTTGAAAAATATTCTTTTGCTTCTTTATTTGTTGAAGTACCTAAACCTTTATAATATTTAATTTTATATCCATTATGTTTATTGTTATTATACCAATCAGTATATTCTTTAATAGTGAAAAAAGTTTGAGTTGGAAAATTATCTTTAGTTGCTTTAACAATAGGAGTAATAAATTCTTGTAAAAAATCTCCTCTTTTGATTAAACTAGGCCAAAAAAAATGTATAAAATTAATAATTAAACCTTTAATATGAGAACCATCATAATCTTGATCAGTCATAATTAATAAATGACCATATCTCATTCCTTTTAATTCATCAGTATAATCCATTCCTATTTTTAAACCTAGAATTTTAATAATATTTTGAATTTCTTCATTTTTTATAATTTGACTATCTTTAGCTCCTCTAACATTTAAGACTTTACCTCTTAAAGGAAAGACTCCATATTTATCTCTTCCAACTACTTCAATTCCACTTAGTGCTAATGCTTTTGCAGAATCTCCTTCTGTTAAAATTAATGTACAATCTTTAAAATCTTTTGTTCCTGCTAAATTTGCATCTTCTAATTTTTCTATTCCTAATAATCTTGACGATCTTTTTATATTTGATGATAATGCTTTATGTAATTTTATTTTAGATTTTGCCTTTGCAAATTCTATTATATTTGTTACTATTGTGCTTTTTAAAAATTCCTTTATAAATTTTTCAGTTAATTCACATTTTGAACCAAAATTTTCAATTTTTGTTGTTAAAGTTTCTTTTGTTTGAGAATTAAAAGAAGGATTTTCAATTAAACAATTAATAAAAACCCAAATATTTTGTTTAATTTGATTAGTATTAATTTTAATATCTTTATTTTTTTTTTTTACTAATTCTGATATTCTCTCAGTTACCTGATCTAAAATATAATTTACATGTGTTCCACCTTTTGAAGTACATATACCATTAACAAAAGAAACTTGTTGTGAAATTCCATCAGTCATTGAAAAAGCAACTTCCCATCTTTGATTAGCAGTATAAATTAATTTAGGATATTCAATTTTATTTTCTTCATCAAAAAATTTATCTTTAATATATAAATCAATATAATCTGAAAATTTAGATATTTTAATCTTTTTATCATTTAAATATACGTTTATTCTTTCTGGAGTTGTTCCAGCAACATCATAAACTCTTTTTTTCATTAAGGAAATTATATCATCATCCATTTCACTCATTTTAAATTTTTTAAAATCAGGTTCAAAAGTGATTCTAGTAAAATCTTCACCATCATAATTATTAATAATTTGAGGTTCATTATGTTTAGTCATATTATCATAAAATTCCATTTTAAATGATTTTTTAGTTTTTTTATCTGCTGTTTCAACAATAAATTTTTTACTAAAAACATTAGTTAATTTGGCTCCAAAACCATTTCTTCCTCCAGTGACTTTTTTTTGAGAATCATCATAATTTGAACTTGTTAATAAATGACCAAAAATTAATTCTGGAACATAAACTTTATAAGTTTTATGAATTGTAATTGGAATTCCTTTTCCATTATTATATATTGAAATTGATTTTGAAGTAATATTTACTTTAATTAAATTCATTCTTAAATCTCTTGTTATATTATCTATTGCATTTACTAAAATTTCATCGAAAATTTTATATAAGCCTGGAACATAATTTATTTGTTTATATACTAATGTTTCTTTTGAGGATAAAACCCATAATTTTTCTATTATATGTTCTGTTGTTCCTATATATGTGTCTGGACGAAGAAGAATATGTTCTAATTGTGTCTTTTTTTGATATGTTTTTTCTATTTGACCATCTTGTGTTTTTGGCATTTTTTTATTTTTTTGTTTTTTTTGATTTTTAAATTATGAAATTTAATACTTTTTTGGTATTTAAATTCTTTTTTGGCGGGGAGACAATATTTTTAATTTTTATTGTTTATTTCTTTTATTATTAATTTTTTATTTTTTTGATTATTTTATTTTTAATTTAAATTTTATTTAGAATGTTTTATTGGTAATATAAATGTTTTATTATTGAGATTTCATAAAATTAAAGAATATTTTATTTAATTGTCCGAGTCTATTTTCAAAAAAGAAAAAACAAAACACTATATTAGAATTTATTCTCTTTATTAATTATCTCTCTTTTTTCACATTTTTTGAAAATTAATTATTAATTTTAACATCATTATCAATTAATTCTTTTTCATTTTGTTTTTTGAATATCATTAATTTCTAATTTATTGATTTTGATTATTCATTCCTTGATTTTGATATATGATTCAATAATTAGGATTCATCATTTGTATATTTTTATAAAACATTTATTGATTTTGGTATTAATTTGTTGATTTTGTAATTGTAAATTTTGTCGAGAAGGATTTTTTGATTTACATTTTTCACAAAAACAATTAAACCAACAACAACATTATTATCATCAACTATAATGAAATAATCTCTAATAACTTTGTTAACATCATCTTTTTCAGTATTTTTAAATTCAACATTTGAATTAAAAACACCTCCTCTAATTTGAATATAAAAAGATAAATAAGTTGAATTTGTTTTTTTTTAATTGTTAAATAATATATTCTATCATCTTTTTCATCTTTTTGAGTTTTAGTTACAATTTCTTCCAATGCTCTTAATGATTGAGATTCTGGTGAAATTGTTGAAATAAAACCATAATAAAAATCTAAATTATCTTTTTCTTGAGTTGTTATTTTTATATATGAATTTTGGGAAAAATCATTTATTTCTAAATAAAAAAATATTTGTCCTGATATATCTGGATTCAATATTTTTTTGTTCTATATTGTTCAACTACTTCAGAATTTATGTTAAAAATTCTTTTTATATAACAGTTTATTGTAATAATGAAATATAATAATTTTTTCATTTAAAAATTTATTCTTTGGTTTATATGATGAGTACATTATTTTATTTTGTCAATAATAATTATTTTTATAATATTTTTTAATTTATTTATATTCCATTAAGATATTCAATTTTGTATAATTTATTTATTTAAAAAATAAAATTTTCTTATTTTCTCTAAAACTATAAAGTAATTTTAAAGCTTTTATTATTAGTTATTAAATTATTATAAAACTTCATTAATAATTTAAAAATGAAAATTCATTGTTTAAAGATGTTAATATATAATAAATTTAAATAAAAGAATTAAATATTTTGCAAAAAATAGTAATTTTATAAATGATTCAAGTTTATATTTAATTTTAAGAATTAATAATTTAAAAGATAAACGCATAAATTTAATAAATAGTTTAGTTTAAATCCCAAAAAAACTATTATGATTATAAATTTATTTATTTATTATTTTAATGTATAATAATTAATTAAATAAATAATGAGTCAAATAAAATGGAATTATAGAATAAAACATTTTTCAAATGAGAAACAATTTTTCTGATTTCTCAGTTTTTAAATATTTTATTAATGTATGTTATATTCAATATTTTTCATAAACAATTATCGAAAACAATAAAAATTAATGATTAAAAAATATTTTAATCTTTTAAGCTTTTTTTTGGGATTTAATTTTATTATCAGAACAAATTATTTTACATAATTGAATTCCTTCAAATATTCCTTCTAAATTTGTATTATTATTTGAAGAAAAATGACTTATATTCAAATTTAATAAAAACAAACATTTATAAAACATATAGCTCATATCAGTAACTTTCTGAGTATTAAAACTAGATAAATCAAGAGAACTTAAAGAACTACATTGATAAAACATTCCATTCATATTAATAGCATTATTTGTATTAAAATTAGACAAATTAATCTTTAATAAAGAAGAACATTCATAAAACATACATGCAAATTGAGTTACATTTTTAGTATTAAAATTTGAAATATTTAATTCAGTCAACGAAGTACATTCTCTAAACATGGCACTCATTTCTGTTACTTTTTCAGTTTGAAAATGAGATAAATCTAATTTTTTTAAAGAACTACATTTATAAAACATTCCATACATAGTTGTTACATTCTTTGTATTAAATTTTGAAATATTTAAATTATCTAATGATGAACATTGAAAAAATAATCCATACATATCTGTAACATTTTCAGTGTTAAAATTAGATAAATCTAAAGAAACTAAGTTATTACATCCATAAAACATTCCATTCATATTAATTAACTTATCTGTATTGAAATTTAATAAATTTAAGTTAGTCAAAGAAGAACATTCATAAAACATTACCCCCATTGAAGAAACATTCATAGTATTAAAATTACTTAAATTTAAAAATTTTAATGCTTTACATTGAAAAAACATTTCATTCATTTTAGTAACCTTACTTGTATTAAAATTTGATAATCTAAAGAAATTAATGAAGAACAACCTTGAAACATTCCTTCCATATTTTCAACATTATCCGTATTAAAATTTAATAAATCTAATGAAATTAATGAAGAACAATTATGAAACATTAATTTTAAATTTATAATTCTTTTAGTGTTTAAATTAGAAACATTTATATTGGTTAATGAAGTACAATCAGAAAAAAGTGTTTCAAATGAGATGATATTTTCAGTATTATAATGAGATATATCTATAGATTTCAAAGAAGAACATTTTTGAAACATTCCATACATTTCAGTGACATTTTTTGTGTTAAAACTAGATATATTTAAATATTCTAAAGAAGAGCATTCATTAAACATACAAACCATATCAGTGACTTTTTCAGTATTAAAATTAGATAAATCTAATTCCTTTAATGAATGACAACCAAAGAACATTCCATTCATAATTTTAGTATTATTAGTTATAAAATTTGATATATTTAAATTTTTTAAATTACTACAAAATGAAAAAACAGTTCCCATATTTTCAGTATGAATTGTTATGAAATTAGATAAATCTAAAGAAATTAATGAGGAACATTTCCAAAACATAGCATTCATATTTTTAATTTTACTTATATTAAAATTAGATAAATCTAAATGAGTTATTGAGGAACATTCATATAAAAGACAACTTAAATTCATGAATGATTCTTTAAATAGGATTTTAATATTATAATTTCCTTCATTTTGAAAAATATATTGTGTATTTAATGGTATTGATTTATTATTTAAAAATAATTCACATTGATTTTTTATCGTTTGTTCATTTATTTCAAAATGAATATCTCTTATTTTTTCATAATGTTGTTTTTTTTTTTCATCCATATAGTTTATTATACTTGTTGGTTGATTCAAATTTTCTTTTTTAATTTCATGGGCACAAGAAATAAAATTTTCCAGATTTATAATTTTTATATCTTCTTCAATTTTCAATTTTTCAGAAATAATGTTTGAGCAATCAATATAATATTTTTTAAAGTTATTTTTAGAGTCCTTATCATATATGAAAGTATTATCATTTTTATTAATAATTGTTGTTAACAATTCATTCAGATTAATTTTCAATGTTTTTATTTTTTCAATATATTGATCAATATTATATAATGATTCAGTGAATTTATTTAATTCTTGTTTACTAAATCCAATTTCAGAAAAAGGAATAATTTCATGTAATTGAAAAATATGTTCTTTCAAACAATTTACACAAATATTTTTTTTACAATTAACACAATAATAATATAATTGTTTAGAATGGAATTCACACATAAAATTAAAATGAGGTAAAATTGTTTTATTCATAAAAGAATGATTAAAATAATTTTCCCATGAAATTCTTTCTTTTAATTCAATTTTTAACATTTTATCTAATAAATCATATAATTCTTTATCTTCTATTTTTTCTTTTAATTGTTTATTATCAATTATTATTGAATTTGTTTCTTCATTATAAAGGGGATATTCTTTAAATAACATATAATAAATTAATATTCCTAAACTCCATAAATTACTTTTCTCTTCATTATTTTTTCCTTTTAAAATTTCAGGAGCAATTGTGAATTTATTATTATTTATTAAATTTAAAGTATTTAATTGAATAGATATATTATTTATTTCTTTTAATGATATTAAAACATTTGTAGGATTAATTATTATTGTTTTTTTATCTTTTATTTGATAAATAATTTTATTTAATTGAATTAAAATTTCTTTTATTTCATTAATTGAAAGAGCCTCTTCTCTCATTTTTAAATAATCTTCTAAATTAGTTAAATATAAATCCATTATAATATTAAAATTATTTGAAGTATGTAAAGTTTTTTTTATTTTTAAATTATTGTCTATATATGTATTTTTCATCACTTCTTCTTCGTTGAATTCTTTATTAAAAAATTGTTTATATTTAAGCTTATTCATAACATTAATAGCTAAATAATTTCCATTTGAAATATTTTTTGCTTTATAAATATGAGAATATATATTTGAAGATATAATCCCTTCCTTTTTATATTCATTAAAAATTTCATTTTTTAGCATTTTAAATCATTAATTGATTTTTCATTATTTAAATATAAATTTTTTTTTAATGAATTAAATCATTAAATTAATTTATATTTTGAAATCACCTACAAGTGATTTATAAAAAAATATTGTTTTATTTTTCTTTTTTCGAAGAATAAATATTTATTTCAAACAATTAATTCAAAATACTATATTCTTGAAATAAAAGAATTAAAATCATCTACAATAATTTTTCTTCTTACATTAATCAAAATATTTATTATCTTAAATCCTTAAAATCACAAAATATTAAAAAAATTAAATAAATAATTAATTTTATTTGAAATAATTTTTGACTAATATAGACTATATCCTTAATAGATATTAGCTTTTTTTGAGAAAATAAGTTTCTCAATATTTTGTAAGATAATTGAAAGAATTATTAACTCTATTAAAAGAAGGTTTTATAAAAAATTTATTTAAATAAAATTTAGTAAACTAATTTAACAATAACCTTTTTTTCGAAATCTTTGTTTTTCCCTGAATGTCACAATATGAATATTTTCATCTATTTTTCTTATAAAATGAAAAGATTTTTTGTTAATAAAAGTTTTATTGTTTGCATTTTGATGTTGTATAATTAATTCAAATAATTCATTAAAATCATAAGGTGGTGTAAGATGACAATAGGAATAAATAATTTTTTTATGATTTTCTTGATATTGAATTCTATTTTTTTTTTTTTCAACATTTAAATGTTTTACTTTTGGAATATTAACATTATCTAAATTTATTTTTCTTTTTATAAATTTTTTTTTCATTTTTTCTATTTTCTCTATTTTAAATATTCTTCTTTTCTTTTCTTTTACACAACATTTTTCATTTTCTAATTCATTTAAATTAACTTTCAATGGGTAATTTATTAAATTTTCTTTTATATTTATTTCTTCTTTTATCTCATTCATATAATTAATATCATTACAAAAAATTGAAATTTCTTCTTCTTTTGAATAAACTAAATTATTATTTGAAAATTCATTTATACAATCATCCATTTTATATAATTAGAAAGATTTCTTCAAATAAAGATTTAAAATTACATTTTTATTTTTTTTATAAATTTGTTATAAATATGTTTCTTGATTTTCCAAATTCAAATCCTCTTTTGTTATAGATGAGAAATAATTTTGTTATTTCATTCAATTTAATCAGATAAAAAATAGAAAATTATATATAATGATCTTCTAATTTTAAAACTTTTAAAGATTTTTTTTAAAGGATTTTGAATAAATTTTAATGAAAATTTCCTTAAAAACTGGTTATTGTTGGTATTTTTAATAGTTTTAGATAATTTTAATGATTTAATTTCTTTTAGAGTCAACCAAATAATAAATGGTTCAATAGAATATATTTAAATTAATTAATTATTTTTGTTAATTCTAAATATATATTTATTAAATATATATCAAGAAATAAAATAATTTATTTAATTGTTAAAAAAAATTAAAATCAAATCTTATAGAACATTAAATATATGCTTTAAAAAATGTATTTATCTAATCTAAAGAAACATTAATAAATTTAATTAAATTTTGATATTCTTGAACATAAATATTTATATTTTCCCTATATTTTTTAAACTGGAATATCAATCTTTGATCATGTCTTTGAATTAAATTATCATATTCTTCTATGAAACAATTTAAATAATAACCATAATGCTTTCTTAAATTATTTACCATTTCTAAATGTTCTTTATCATTTTTATTATTTTTTTTTAAACTTTCAAATTCTCTTAAATAAATATCTTTACTTGATTTATATTCATTATATAAGTTTAATGATTCATTTAACTCTTTTTCAAAAAATTTAAAAAAATATTTTAAATCATAAATAAAAAAAGACGTTTGATCTTCATAACTTTTACTCCATTGTTCAAAAGTTTGTTTTAAATGATTCATTTTTTTTGAAAAATTAACTTCTTTACAATATAAGTTTTTAAGATTATTAAAAGAATCAACTAAATCATTCATAGCTTTCTTACAATTTTCAAAAGAAGAATAATATTATTAAAAGCATATGTTAATTTATTATAACCAATAACTTTTTTAGAAATATCATCTTTAATTCTTAAAACTTGATAATCCCTTTCTTCATTAATAAAAATTTTAATTTCTCCTTTTAAATTTGTAAAGGAACGAAAAGAAGAAGGCATTTTTTTTTCTTCATATACTTTTTTTTTATTTTTAAATTGTTCATAAGGAAGTGTAATAAAATCTTGAAAAATTTGACTTGATCTAATTGGTTTATAATGACTTAGAGAATTAATAAAATATTCAATATAAGTAATTTTTTTTTTTGAATTATCTTTTAAATTAAAATGTTTTACTGGAATTGAAGATATAATTAAACCTGGGTAAAATTTTAATAATTGATTATATAACAAATCAAAATCAGATAATGTTCTTTCTACTTTAAAATTAAATCCAATAGTAGTCAAAGTATATTTATAAACAGATTTTAAAAAACCTCCTTTTACTAATGAAGGATTACTTATTGTTATATTTAAATCATCCATATTTGCTATATCTGAAGGTACAAAGCTATTACAAGGAATATTTAAGTAAAATTCAGTTAAAGGATTTTTTGATAAATCCAATGAAATATTTGGATTTAATAATTGAGCATTATTTATTTCTTGAGTATTATTAGATACTTCATTATAATTTATTATCTCAAAGCCATTAATATTTTCTCTTATTTTTTCTTTTTCTTTTTTTTCTTCATTTTTAGTTTTTTGTTCATTTCCATTAATTTCAATGTCAATTAAACTAATTTCTGGTTTATTTTCATTTTCTTTTTTATCATCAATTTTTTTTTGATATTTCTTTACAGCTAGAGTTAATTCATTTATGTTCCAATTTTTTAAATCTGTTTCTCCTTCTTTTAAATTTGATAAATAATCTAAAAAATCATCACCATCATATCCTTTATTTATTATTTCTGTTCTTAATAATGTTTGTTTTTCTTCTATATTATCCATTATATAATTTATAATTTTTGTGAAATATATTCAAGATATAGTAGTTATTTATATTTAAAAAAAAAATAAATTGGAAGAAAATTATAAAGATAAATCAATTCATATCACAAAAAATAAAAAAAAATAAAAACCACAAAAAAATTCAATTTCATTTTTAAAATATTAAAAAAAGTCCAAAAAAAAAAAAAATCATTGAAAATTTTAATTCATAAAAGCACCAGGATCTTGTCCAATAGTCATTTCCATATCTCCAATTCTTTTTTGTAATTCATTCACTTTTTGATATAAATCTAATTTCTCTTTTTTTAAAGTAGAAATTTCTTGTTGTAACTTTAAAGCATCACTTTGTTGTCCCATTTGATGTTCTCTCAAAGCATCAAGCATAGAATTTAATTTAGAATATAATTCTTTTCTAATTATATCAATTTCATTATTAATTTCTACTTCCATTTCTTCTTTTTGTGATGCTGTGTCTGTTGCTCCTGTTTTAATTGTTTTTTGAATATCTTGAAGTCCTTTTAATTCTATATCTAATCTACTTAATTTTTGAAGTACACTGTTTAAAAATGCTGAATTTGTATTATATTCATTTGCTGTCTCATATTCTTTCTCCATATCTATTTTATTATATTAGTTTTTTAAAAAGTTACCTTTTGATGACATTTTTTTATTTCTGTTCTTTTATTTTTTTATTGTTGGGATTTTTATATGTTTATTTTTTTTGTTTATATTAAAAATTATTGTTAAATTAAAAACAAATACAATTTTTTCATGTATAAATTATATAAATCAAAATACATTAATAGATTAAATAAAGATTAATTCTTGGTTGTAACCGAATAATTTTTTTATAAAGAGAACTTAACCAATCAATTTTTCTCACTATTCAACTATTTCACCTAATGATGTATTTTTACTATTTTTATGACCAAAACTTTTTTTAGTTAAAAGATAAAAAATTTCTAAAAAAAACAAAAAAAAATTTCCAAATAAG
>JAEEGI010021899.1_pt1 | contig 12669 bp, 11 predicted proteins | sample 8958751 | NCBI WGS metagenome assembly JAEEGI01 (sample SAMN16246545, study PRJNA631951) | gut metagenome | biome: gut microbiome; feature: rumen; material: KS-attached | host: Bos | place: Iran: Karaj | collected 2018-10 | reverse complement strand
GTAACGGACGAGGCGGGCAATTCCGTGGCGTCCCGTCCCGCGACGGTGTCCAGCGAGTTCGCCATAGTCGAACAGCCCTCGAACGCCAACATAAACGGCCGGGAATCCGTCACCTTCTCCTGCCGGGCGATAGGCGGCGTGCCCTTTGACAGCGAGTGCGGCTACATGTACTGCTGGTATAAGGAAAACGGCGACTTCGTTGACCTGAACGACGGTGAAGTCACCGTATACGAGCAGGGCGAGTATTACTGCATTGTGGAGGACTTCGAGGGCAACCGGATCACATCCGAAACATGCAAGGCGTACATGGGCCCCCAGCTGGACCTGTCCCTCACCAAGGACATCATATCCCTGGCCAAGGGAGAGCCCTACACCGCCACCGCCCGCATCAGCGGCGGCACGGGCCCCTACACCGCCGAGTGGACGCTGGGCGGCAGCCCGCTTGCCACGGAGCTTGACGGCCTGGCGGTCACCACCAGTATAAAGGGCAGGGAGGGTGACGATTACGAGTACGTCTGCACCGTCACCGACGCCATGGGAGAGACCCAGAGGATCAGCCTGTACGACCTGAAGCTGCAGATAATGGAGCAGCCCGAAGGCGGCAAACTCTCCGACGATCCGGATGACCCCTTCCAGCTGCACGTGGTCATCAGGGCCAGCTCCGCCGCGGCGCCTTACACCTACACCCTGCGCAAGGAAGGCGTTGACGTGCGCAGCGAGGAAAGCTATCAGAAGACCTGTTCCTTCCCCATAACCGAGCCGGGCCTGTACACCATATATGTTGAGGACTCCCAGGGCCATGAAACGGAAAGCTTCCCCGCAATCGTGACTGACAAGGTCCGGATCAAATCCTTCATGAGCAAGGCGAACATCCCCTTCCTGGGCGGGAGCGAGGAGCTGGAGGTCGAAGCGGAGGGCGGCGAAGGCCCCTACACCTACGAATGGGAAAAATGGGGCTGGGACAGAAGCTTTGAGGAAGCTTACCCCGAGTACGTGATGAGCAAAGATCCGGTAAAGACAGAAAGCAGCAGTTTTACAGTGACAGAGCCGTTCACTTACTGGCGCTGCAAGGTAACGGATCAAAACAACGACACGGCTGTCACTCCGGATATGGGCGTAGGCCTCAGCGACCCCAGCCTTATGATAACTACACAGCCCGTGGACGTGGTCATGGATTACTCTAAATACAAGAATCCGGTTGCCATGTACGAAAAATGCGAGGCTGCGGGCAACCCGGGCAGCGTGCTCAAGTACACCTGGCAGCATAAGGGCGACAGCGGCTGGCGGGACGTGGGTGAAGGCAAGAACTATCAAGTGCGCTATGACACGCCCATGCGGGACACACTGGGCATCTACCGCTGCAAGGTCACGAACGAGACCAACGGCAGGTTCGAGTACAGCCGGGAATTCACCGTGAGCAACAGATTCACGTTTACCCGAGCTGAGCAGATCGGAACCAGCGCAAACCTGGAGTTCGAGTTCTTGGGAGGTCAATTGCCTTACGATGTGGAAATCTACCAGAGGTCATATCGGACGCACGGCGAAAAGACATTTTTTGCGATCTTGTTCGATAATGAATATCAAGAAACTATAAGATATTATGAGTACACCGCTTACGGCACGGAGTTCGGCGGTGTGATCCAACTTAAAAACGCAAGGTTGTATTATAATGATATAGTATCCTCCGCATTTTGGAAAGTACATAGATCAAAAACCCAGTGCAGCTATCTGGTGATTGTAACCGACAAGTACGGCAACAAAGCCATGAGCCCGTGGGTCCATTGTATCTGGTAAGCAAAGGCATGAGGCGAAAGGAGGAACCGGTATGAAAAGATATACAGCGCTTTTGATCGCGCTCGTGTTCGCGCTTGCTTTTCTGCCCGCATTCGGCGAAGCGGAGGAAAAGACGCCCCTGGGGGAGTGGTACGCCGACATGGGCGGTCTGGTGACAGAACTTGTTTTTGCCGAAGACGGTGCGTATACCCTTAAAATGCCCGGCAGGGAAGCCGAGACGGGCGCGTGGGCGTACGACGACGGCTACGTTATACTGGACGGGAAAACGTGGAAGCCCCTGAACCTGGTGAACGCGGAACTGCTCATCTGGACGGAAAGGGAACTGTTTTTCGAAAGGGAGAAGCCCTGGCAGTACGCCCCCGCGGAGGCGCAGGCTGAAGCCGAAAAAGAGGCGTATTCCGGCTACTGGACGTGCGAGTACGTATATATGGCCGGGCAGACGGTGCCCGCCTCCGCGCTGCGCGACAGGACCGACCTGTACATAGAAGGGGAAGCGGTGGCGCTGGGCGGCGAGCGCTTCGGGGACGTGTGGTGGAACTTCACGTTTGAGGACGGCTGCCTCAAGGCGGAGCTGACGGAGGGCAAAACGCTGACCCTCACCCTGCAGCAGGACGGTTACCTGCGCCTGGACATCGGGGGAGAGGAACCCGCCACCCTGTGGCTGTGTTCCGCTGCGATGCCGGGAGAAGAGGAAACGGAAACAGCCAAATAAACAGGACAAAAAGAAGCGGACGCCCGTACGGGCGTCCGTTTCTTTTTGTGGTACGCTGAAGCCTGAACGTTTCACAGCTCAAGCTTTTCAGATACCCAGTGTCTTTTCCAGCTGCGCCCGGGGCATGTAGCCCAGGGACTGCTTTACGGCTTGGCCGTCCTTGAACAGTATGACCAGCGGTATGGACATTACGCCGAACCGCTGCGCCAGAGCGGGCTCTTCGTCCACGTTCACCTTGCACACCTTAAGCTTGCCTTCGTTGGCCTGGGCGATCTCGGTCAATACGGGTCCCAGCATGCGGCAGGGGCCGCACCAGGTGGCCCAGAAGTCCACGATGCAGGGTATATCGCTTTTGAGCACTTCCTGCTCAAAATTGGCGGCGGTAACTTTGATCTCCATAATCGTTCTCCTTTAGTATGTATTCGCGTCATAGCGGGGCTGAATCAGTCCGCATCTTTACAGAAACGGAGCGCGCCGGGCTCACTTCTCCTTGTAGTACAGCATGCAGTGGCAGAAGCCCTCGAACTCCGGGTCGGCGATCTGGTCGCGGAACTCCTTGCACTTGCACTTGGTGTCGGGGGTCCTCTCCAGGCGGCAGGGGCAGTAGCCGCCTTTGGCCTTAAGGCCTTCCAGGACGGTTTTAACGACTTCCTTGTCAGGATTTAAGATAACCTTCATGTGCTGTCTCCTTTGGTAGGGCTGGAAATGCGTTCCGCCGCGGAAAAGCTCATTCTTCCGTCAGGCGGTTGAGTATCATGAGCAGGGTGTGCTTCGCGCCTACGCCCGCGGCGCCGGTGCAGCAGGGGCAGCCGTCCGTGCAGGGGCAGGCGTTGAGCAGCCGCTTCGCTTCCCGGAAAAACTCGGTGTTCATCTCGTACACCCGGTCGCTCAGGCCTATGCCGCCGGGGATCATGTCGTACAGGTACAGGGTGGGCTTCTCGGAGAAGCTGTCCTTCACGTGGTAGCTCACGTTTATGTCCGTGACCGAACACATGAGGAAGGTGGGGGCGATGTGGCGCATAAGGTAGGAAAGCGCCACCATGGCGGTCTTGGTCTCCTCCTTGCCGAACTCCTCCTCCAAACCTTCGGGCAGCGTCCACCAGCAGGCGGTGGTCTGCATCTCCAGCTCGGGCAGGGTCACGGGCCCCCAGCCCAGGTTCTCGTGGGTGTCGAAGCGGATCTTCTTGAACACGGTGACTATGCTGGATACCAGCACCTCGCCCCTGTGGCGGCCCAGAAGCGAGGTTTCGTCGCTTTCGAACTCGTCCAGCACCTTTAAGGAGGTGGTCAGGTCCGCGTCGGTGTAGTAGCCCACGTCCACCCGGCGGATATAGGCCTTCTTGTCGTCGAAGTCCAGTTCCTCCACCTGGTACTGCTGGCCCTCGTGCATGTATATGGCGTACTTGTGCAGCAGCATGGGCACGGTGTAGCGGTCCATCTCGCCCACCACCCGGTGGTGCTTGGGGTCGGTGATGTCCACTATCACGAAGTTCTGGTCGGTGGCGCTTCTCAGGTTGATGCCCGCCTGGGGGAACTCCTCCGCCATCCAGTACCACTTGCCGGACACCTTGCGCAGTATGTTCTGGTCTTCCAGGTAGGAGAGCAGTTCGCCCGTCTCTTCGAACTCACCGAACTTCTCGCCCTCCTCGAAGGGCAGCTCGTAAGAGGCGCACTTCAAGTGGTTGAGCAGTATGTACAGGTTGTCGGGGTTTATGAACGCCATCTCCGGGGACTGGTCGAAGAAGAAGTCCGGATGGCTCATTATGTACTGGTCCAGGGGGTTGGAAGAGCCCACAAGTATGGTCAGGCTCTCCGCCTGCCGCCGCCCCGCGCGCCCCGCCTGCTGGCGGGTGGAGGCGATGGTGCCGGGATAGCCGCACATCACGCAGCAGTCCAGCTGGCCTATGTCTATGCCCAGCTCCAGGGCGTTGGTGGAGATCACCATGTCCACGCCGCCCCGGCGCAGCTCGGTCTCTATCTCCCGGCGCAGTGTGGGCAGGTAGCCGCCCCGGTAGCCCCTCACGCGGCCCGCGTTGCCTATGGGGTCGCGTACCTCGTCCTTAAGGTAGCGGGTGAGCACCTCCACGGTAAGGCGGCTTTTGCCGAACACTATGGTCTTTATCCCGTCCTTAAGCAGGCGGGAGCAGATGCGCCGCGTCTCGGGTATGCTGCCCGCGCGGATGCCCAGCTGCTTGTTCACCACGGGGGGATTGTAGAATATCACGTGGCGCCTGCCCTGGGGCGCGCCGTTGTTGTCCACCACGGTCACGTCCCGCCCGGTCATCACCCGCGCCAGTTCCCCGGGATTCTTGATGGTGGCGGAACAGCAGATGAAAGTGGGGTCCGCGCCGTAAAACGCGCAGATGCGCTTTAAGCGCCGTATCACGTTGGCCAGGTTGCTGCCGAACACGCCCCGGTAAGCGTGGATCTCGTCTATCACCACGTATTTAAGGTTCTCGAACAGCTTGACCCAGCGGGTGTGATGGGGCAGTATGCCCTGGTGGAGCATGTCGGGGTTGGTCACCACCACGTGGCCTGCCTGGCGTATGGCCGTGCGGGCGGAGGCGGGGGTGTCCCCGTCGTAGGTGAAGGCCTTTATGTCTTCGCCCAGCGCCTCTATCATGCCGTACAGCTCCGCCACCTGGTCGCTGGAAAGCGCCTTCGTGGGGAACAGGTACAGCGCCCGGGAGGAGCTGTCCTTAAGTATGGAGGACAGCACCGGCAGGTTGTAGCACAGCGTCTTGCCGGAGGCGGTAGGCGTGACCACCACCAGGTCCTTGCCCCCGAACGCCAGCTCCAGCGCCCTGGCCTGGTGGGAGTACAATTGGGTTATGCCCTTCTGGCGGAGCACTCCGACTATCCTTTCGTCCAGCGTCTCCGGAAAAGGCGCGTAGGAAGCGGGGTTCGCCGGCAGGGTGCGCATGCACTCCACGTTGGCCATGAAGCCGGGATCGTTTGTGAGGTTGTCGAGCAGTTCAGGTATCGTCATGTTCTTAAGTTATACGTACTCCACTTCTATGCCCGCGACGGCTTCGTTTACGAGAGCTTCCACGTCCAGCTTGGCTTCTTCCTTCTCCACTTTGTCCAGACGGGGTTTGGTAACGGGGTGGCGGGGGGTGAACACGGTGCAGCAGTCCTCGTAGGGGAGTATGGAGGTCTCGTAGGTGCCGATCCTTTCGGCGATGCGTATGATCTCCAGCTTGTCCATGCCTATCAGCGGCCGGAACACGGGCATGAGGGTCACATTTTCGGTGCACATCATGGCTTCCAGCGTCTGGGAGGCCACCTGGCCTATGCTTTCGCCGGTGACCAGGCAGCTGCAGCGCTCGTTTTCGGCGACTTTGGCGGCGATGCGCATCATGAAGCGGCGCATTATCACCGTGCCCAGGCCTTCCTCGCACTTTTCGTGTATCTCCAGCTGGGGCTTGGTGAAGGGCACTATGTGCACCTTCATGCCGTACTGGTAGCCGCCGGTCAGGCGCGCCAGGGTGAGCACCTTGTCCCGGGCAAACGCGCTGGTGTAGGGGGGAGAAGCGAAGTGGATCGCCTGCAGGTGCACGCCGCGGCGCATGATCTGGTAGCCTGCCACGGGGGAATCTATGCCGCCGCTGAGCAGGAGCATGCCGCGCCCCGCGGTGCCCATGGGCAGTCCGCCCGCGCCCATTATCTCCCGGTTGCACAGGTAGGCGTGGTCGCGGATCTCTATCCACATCTCCGTCTGGGGACGGTGCACGTCCACGGTGAGGGAGGGGTTGGCCTCGAGTATTTTTTCTCCCGCGACGCCCGCCAGCACCTGGGAGTTCAGGGGGAAGGACTTGTCGCTCCTTCTGCAGATGACCTTGAAGGATCCCTTAACGTCCTTCATCATCTCGGCGGCCTTGTCAAGGATCCTGTCCAGGTCCTTTTCCATTTCCACCGCGGGGGACACGGAGTACACGCCGAACACGTTCTTGACCTTGTCTATCGCGGTCTCCATGTCCGCGAAGTCGCTCACGTATATGCGGCCCTCGCTTAACCACACCCGGCCTTCGCCCAGGGTCTTCCTGATGTCGTCCACAAGGGTCTTGAGGAAATAGGGGCGGTTCAGCCCCTTTAAGTGGACCTCGCCGAAGCGGACCAGAAGTACTTCTCTCATTATGCGCCTTTCAGATATATAGCTTTTGGCTGTCAGAGCGGCTGCGCCGCAGAACAGCGGATGTATTATTGTATTACCAGGGACTTGAGCACGTCCTCCGCGAGGGCCACCACATCGTTGCCTATGAACATCACGGCCACTACGGTTCTGCCCTTGCCGGTCAGGTACAGCGCCAGGCTGGAGCCGGAGACATCGCCCTTTATCACGCCGAACACGCGGCCGTCGATGGTCTCCGTTTTGGGGTCAGCCGTAAGCCCGGTGGACTTGGGCAGCACCATGGCGGCGAACTGCGTGGCGAATAAGTCGTCATATTCGAAATCGATGGGATATATGGTCACCGCGTAGGCGTTGTTCTGGACTTTGGGGTTGGAGAACAGCACGCCGGAGCCCGTGTCCATCAGGGAAAACGTGTCGGGATAGTTGACGGAGATCTGTTCGTTGCTCCAGCTCAGCCAGCCTTCCTGCGCGCCTCCCTTGAGGAAATCGTACCTGAGCTCCACGCTCTGAATGATCTTTTCGCCCACGGTCAGCGCCGTATCTCCTATCAGCACGAAGCCCACCAGGTGGGTGTCTCCCGTGAGGATCACGCACTGGGCCGTGTCGCCCGTGTCCTTCCAGGAGCCGTAGAAACGGTAGCCCTTGAGGCCCGCGATCTCCACGTACTCGTATTCGCCGTTCATGTCAAGGTTGGGGCCGGAATAGCTGGTGATCCAGCTCTGGATGAGCGCGTCGTCCTGCTCCGGGTCGCCGGTAAGGGTGATGTAGTTCTGGAACACGCAGAAGGTGAGTATGCCGCTGTTCCCGTCAGGAGACAGAAGCACTATGTCGCCGTTGGCGGCAGTGTCCAGGCTCCAGGTATAGGGGTAGGTGAAGGAGTAGTAGTCGTCTGAATACTCGGTCTGTTCCGCCAGCGCGCAGCAGCCCAAAAGCGCCAGGACGATGAGCAGGGAAAGCAGTTTTTTCATGGTGCGCTCCTTTCTGTGAAAAGGGAACGTATTGCCGCGCCGCTCTGGGCGACCCGCAACGACGCGCGGGTGACGGGGGAGCAAAAACGGGTTATCTGAGGCTTACCTTCGCTGGTATTTTACCAGCATTTCGGCCTTTTCGCTGACTTTTCCGGCAGTGAACTCGATCTCCTCCCGGGTGGTGAAGCGGCACAGGCTGAAGCGCAGCGCGCTCTGGGCGATCCTGTCGCCCAGGCCCATGGCCAAAAGCACCTTCGAACCCTTCCTGCCCTTTGCGGAGCAGGCGCTTCCGTTGCCCACGTATATGCCGTCCTCCTCCAGGGCGTGCAGCAGGGTCTCGCTGTTGACGCCGGGGAAGGAGATGTTCAGTATGTGCGCCGCGCCGTTTTCGGGGGAATTCACCTTCGCCCATGGGGTAAGGCGGACTATCTCTTCCTTCAGCAGGTCTTTGAGCGCCTGCATGCGCTCCCGCATGGATGTGTCATTAAGCATCTCTTCCACTGCGGCGTTCAGGGCGATTATGCCGGGGGTGTTTTCCGTGCCGCTCAGAAGCCCACCTTCCTGGCCGCCACCGTATATGAGGGGCTTTAAGTGCACGCGTTTTGAGACGAGCAGCGCGCCCGTGCCCTTGAGCGCGTGGATCTTGTGGGCGGACAGGGTGTACATGTCGACGCCCTTAAGGGATACGTCCTCCCTTAAAAAGCCCTGCACGCCGTCCACGTGCATTAGGCAGGAGGGGCAGAGTTCGTCCCTTAGTTTAGCTATCTCGCTTATGGGGTTTATGGCGCCGGTCTCGTTGTTCACCTGCATCACGCTGAGCAGGTCGAGCTCCTCCTTTAGCGCGCTTTTTACCGCGTCAAGGTCCACGCTGCCGGAAGCGTCCGCGGGCAGGTAGACGACTTTCGCGCCTTCCGTCTCCAGCCTCTGGGCGCAGGAGAGCACCGAGGGGTGCTCCACGCCCGTCACCGCCACGCGGGCACGGCTTTTGTCCTGCCTGAGGCTGCCGAAAATGGCCAGGTTGTTGGAATATGTGCCCCCGGGGGTAAAAATCACCCGGTGTTCCCGGGCGTTCAGCGCTTTAAGTATGGTCTCCCGGCACTCCTCCATGCGCCTGTGCGCTTGGAGGGCGGGAAGGTACAGCGCGGAGGGGTTGAACCAGTCTTCCATCAGCGCGCCGTTCACCGCCTGTATCACGCCGGCGCTGGGCCGGGTGGTGGCGGAAGAATCCAGGTATATCACGCGGGCTTTTCCCCCTGCCACACGCCGAAGTTGAGGGCGTTGCGGGTGGTGATGAGCGTCTTCATGTCGGGGCTGGGCTCGATTATGGCCAGGTGCTTGACGCCGTTCTTCACGAAGTACAGGTAGGTGAGGTCCGCGTCCCGGTTGAGGAACCAGTTGTGCTTTTTAATGTCCCTGCCGCTTAGGTACCTCTGGAAGGAGGGATGGTTCACGCTGCCCGCGCTCTCCACCATGTCCAGCGGGATCTCCGCCAGGTACTTGCGCTTGGAGTTGTTCAATACCTGGCTCACGTCCAGGGTAGCCTTGGGCCCCAGGCGGGTGAAGGCGTACTCATATTCCACGCGCAGCGTGTCCTTTTTGAACCACAAAAGCGCGGCGCAGCCCACCAAAAGCAGCCCTATCACCAGGCTGGGCCACTGGAACTGGCCCATGGCTATGGTGTTTATGGAACCGTACACTTCTATGAGCCCCATGAATCCGAATATTACTATGAATATCCAGACCAGGTAGTAGATCACGGTGTTTACACCGTTGTGCCGTTTGACTACGATTTGCTCCTTGTGGTCGTCCATTGCCATGATGCGTTTCTCCTTTATGCGAGTATTGTGCGGAAATGTTGTTTGACTGTATTATTTTGCTTTGACCGTGACTTTTATGTCCCGGTAGGTGTTGTCGAAGGCTATGGCCCTTATCACGCACTGGCCCGGGGCCACGGCGTGGATCTTGCCGGTGTCGGGGTCGGGGTAGGCTATCGAGGGGTCGGAGGAGGTAAAGTACAGGGTGTTGGTGATGCTGCTGGTGCGCATGTCCTGGGAATAGGTCTTGGTGCCGCCCACTTTCATTGTCACCTTTTCGAGGCCCAGTTTCCAGGTCTTTTTCATGGAGTACTGGGTCTGGGTGGTGACGGTCTCCCCGTCGCTTTTGAAGCGCACCGCGCCGGAATTGCGGGAGGAGGTTATGAACACCCGGGCGCCCGTCCTGCGGGCGCGGTTTATCTGGGTTTCGGTGGGAGTATACTTTTCGGAAGTGGAGAACACGAAGTGGCCGCACTTCATCTGCTCGTACACCTGGGTGGTCATGCCCTGGTTGTGGTGGGGGGACTTGAATATGTCGCAGTCCAGCGCGCCGGGCTCTTCCTTCAGAAGCTTGAGCAGCACGTCGTTGGGGGCGTCGGCGCAGAATATGGCGGACACGTTTTTGTAGGTCACCTTCATGACCAGCGAGTTCTGGTTTTCGTCGGAGTCCCGGTAGTTGGTGACTTTTTTGATCTTGTCGGGGGCGATGCACTTTATCACCGCGCCGCCCAGGGGGAACTCGTCGCCCTTGCGCACTTCCACGGTGGGAATGGCGTTTATGGCTTCTTTTTCCGCCTTCTTTTCCGCCCGGTCCAGCATGGGCTTGAGCGCCAGGGAGTAGCCTATGAGCATTGTTTCGGTGGGCAGCGCGGCCACTATGGGCCCCGCCCCGCCCACGTGGTCCAGGTGGGCATGGGAGGCGATGTAGTACTTAAGCTCGGTCACGCCGTATTTGAGCATGTAATCCCGGCATTTTTCCCCCTGGGGATAGCTGCCGGAGTCTATGAACGCGGCCTCTCCCTCGCAGATTATGAGTATGCCGTCGTTCCTGCCCACGTTCAGTATATGCACCTCGAAATCCGCCCAGTCGCTTTTCGTTTCGGCGAAAGCGGGCAGCAGAGGCAGCGCCAGCGCAAGGCACAGTATAAGGGCGAAAACTCGTTTCATGTCTCCCCCGAAAACACTTTTTCTCTATCATAATATTATACCAGCGCGGGCGGTCTGTGTCAATCTTGGGGGAATTTTACACTGTCCATCTTGTATGCCGCAAAAAAGTGTGGTAAAATAATCCAAACTCGTTTTTTCCCGCACCCGCTAAATCTATTTTCGGAAGGCGAAAACTTTGATAGGATATTACAATTACACGGTAGTGCTCACATATCTGGGGCTTCTGTCCGCCTTGGGCGGAGCGGCCGCGGCCATAAACGGAAACTTTAAACTGTCCATGATATTCATGCTCATCTGCGGCTTTGCGGACATGTTCGACGGCGTCATCGCCCGCACGGACAAAAAGCGCAGCGAGGACGCCAAGCGCTTCGGCGTGCAGATAGATTCCCTGTGCGACATGGCCTGCTTCTGCTGCCTGCCGGCGGTGTTCATGCTGTGCCTGTGCGGCGTGTGCTTTTTAAGCCTGGTAGCGGGCGGCATGCTGATGCTGGCCGGCGTGATAAGGCTGGCGTTCTTTAACGTGCAGGAGATCAACCGGGAGCTGGAAAACGAGGGCCGCCGGGAATACTACGACGGGCTGCCCGTCACCGCCAGCGCGCTGATACTGCCCCTGGCGGCGCTGCTGGGCGCGCTGCTGGGCGCGAACTGGTTCAGTCCCATAGTGATGATAGCCGCGGCGGTACTGAACGTCACCCGGGTGAAGATCAAAAAGCCCCGGGGCAGGTGGATACTGATCATGCTGCTCATCGGCACCGGCATAGCCGTGCTGGTACTCCTGTTCGGCGGCAAGGTGGCCGCCCCCGGCGTAAATGTTTGAGGATATCTATTCTTCCGCCCCGGGCAGGCTCCTGGCGGGGCTGCTGGCGCGGCCGTTCATCTCCAAAGCGGCGGGCAGGCTTATGGACAGCCGCCTGTCTGCGCTGTTCATCAACTCTTTTGTCAAAAAGCACAACATAAACCTAAGCGAGGCCGAGCCGGCGCGGTATAAAAGCTTCAACGCGTTTTTTACCCGCCGGCTCAAAAAAGGCGCGCGTCCCGTGTCTTCGGACGCTTCGGCGCTGGTGTCCCCCTGCGACGGGCTGCTGACCGCCTACGACATAGGCGAGGACAGCGTATTCCCCATAAAGGGCCGGACGTACAGCGTAAAGGAGCTGCTTAAGGACGACCTTCTGGCGGACAGTTTTTCCGGCGGCAAGTGCCTGGTGTTCCGCCTGACGCCCGCCGACTACCACAGGTACATCTTCCCCTGCGAAGGGCGGATATCCGGGCACAGGCAGATCCCCGGCGTTTACCACACCGTGCGCCCCAACGCGCTCAAGCATAAGCAGGTGTTTTACGAGAACACCCGGGAATGGACGCTTATGGAAACGCCCGTGTTCGGCAGCGTGCTGATGATGGAAGTGGGGGCGCTTTTGGTGGGCAGGATAGTTAACCACGTAAAGGAAGGCGCGTTCACCCGCTGGCAGGAAAAGGGATACTTCGAGTTCGGCGGCTCCACGATAGTGATACTGCTTACGAAAGACGCCTGCACGTTTACGCTCCCGCTGGATACGGACGCGGAACTGCCCGTAAAACAGGGCCAGGTGGTCGGCTTCAAGGGAAGGTAAAAAGCAAAAACCGGAATGAAAAAACTGATCTCTTTTATCGTTAACTACGTAAAGAACATGCCCCGCAGCGCGCGGATACTGCTTATAACTTCCTTCGCGCTGCAGATCAGCAGCTATTACGTCACGATGTTCTTCACCGTCGGCGAACCCCGGGTGTTGTCCTCCGCGCTGGACGACAGCATACCAATGGTGCCCGTGTTCATATGGGTGTACCTGCTGGCGTTCCCCTTCTGGGTGTGGGGGCGCACGCGGGCGTACGCCGACAGCCGCGACCTGTGCGTAAGGGTGTTCACCGCCGACGCGCTGAGCAAGGTGGTGTGCATATTCGCGTTCATTTTGTACCCCTGCACCATGGTCAGGCCCGAACCGGAGACCATCCGCGGCATAGGCGCCTGGGCGGTAAAGATAGTTTACGCGCTGGACGGGGGCAAAAACCCCATGAACCTGCTGCCCTCCATGCACTGCTATTTAAGCG
>JAEEGI010021896.1_pt1 | contig 12670 bp, 9 predicted proteins | sample 8958751 | NCBI WGS metagenome assembly JAEEGI01 (sample SAMN16246545, study PRJNA631951) | gut metagenome | biome: gut microbiome; feature: rumen; material: KS-attached | host: Bos | place: Iran: Karaj | collected 2018-10 | reverse complement strand
TTGAATGGAGCTTTCCTCTGCGGTTGTACACACACTTGTAGTCGCATCGCAGATACTGTCCGCCAGCCTTGTAAGGCATCTCGAACGAGCCCGTAGGCTCTGTTTTTCTGCCCTCTATATAGTCTCTGAAAAGATTCACGCACACTTCGCGCGTCGGCGTGCTGAATGCGTAGTTTTCAGAAGTAAGATAATGTTCAGTCTTGCGGCGGCGAACTTCGCCGTCGTGCCGGTCGACAAACACAAAGAAGAGCGTGTCGTCGGCCACGTCATATCTGAACAGGTTCACTCTGTTCTGCTTTGCTATGAGAATGTCGCGCTCATACAGCGCCACCGCAAGGTCATAGAGTTCTTCCTTGTTCAGCTCTCCCAAATCTTTAAAAATATCTTCCGCCATAGTTTTTCTCAAGTTCTCTTTCACTAAATTAATGAGTAAATTCAATTACAATGTCCCGGAACAGTTCGCGATAGACAGACTTCCAACTCACGTCAACCATCTGTCTCAGCTTACAGTATACCTCGGGTGTACCAACTATAGTTTTAAGTATCTCGGTATTATATCTTGTTCCACTCATTTCAAAAAATTCGTCGAATATCATACAGAACGGCTTTGCCTTGCGGTAGTTGCGTCCTATGTGATTGGTTGCTGCCTCGAGCGAGTCGCAGATAGACACTATGTCTACAAGGACTTTCTTCGGGTATCCCTTGTTGCAAAACTCTTTTGGATAGCCATTAGAGTCGTCGTACCACTTATGATGCCCGAGCATTATTTCGCGATATTTGCTCAGGTCGGGATTGTCCTTTATCATCTCATATCCCATCACCGGATGCATTCTTACGAGAATCATCTCGTGCTCGGTCAGTTTACGGAAGCTGTTGGTGATGATGGATGTCTGATATATCTTGCCGATGTCGTGCAATATGCACGCCTCGCGCATAAAGTTGAGTATGTCTTCGCGATGCTGCCTGATGTCGCCGACCGTGTCGTAGCCTTCGAACGTGCCCAGCAGCAACTCTGGATAGTTGTCGATGATGTTCTCGGTTACTATGTTTACATATATAGCCAAAGCCGCGCTGTGAGCGTATGTGTTTATCATAAACACGCATAATGACTTTGGCAGATACTGCATCTTGTCCGAAGCCGTGATATTTTTTGAAGCGAGTATGCTTTTTAGCATGTTACGCGAGAGGAATTCAATCTGATAGTCCATCGCCACATTGCGTCTGCGTACAAAGATGTACAGAATCATCCTCCATGCAGCAAGCACGACCTTGCGTTTCTCCTCGCCGTCCAAGTCGGAATTATCAAGCGCCTTTGAACCGATGAAGAGCATACCGCAGAAGGCCGTCAGCTCGGTTGTATCAAGCACCTTCTTTCGACGGTCGATAATCTCGACCATATGACGGTGCAACTCAAAAAGCATCTCGGAACCTTTATGATGATGGAAAAGCAATCTGTACATCATCTTGTTAAAATATGTGTACTCCTCGCCTCCAACGTTCGAGTCAATCACCCCATCGGTAGAGTGCTGCACTATGTATGTCAGCAGTCGCTTCAGTTCGGCCTTATCGGTTGCCGGAATCTTTTCTTTCGAAAGAATGAGGGCAGCACGCATTAGCGGATACAACGCAGCATTGTTTATCAGATAGTCGTTGCTATCGCGCATATATCCTGGACTCAGCGTTATCGCTTCCTTGCCTTTCAGCATTTCTACAACCCGAAGATAGTAATCGAAGCGTTCCTTCTCGGCCACCCCTAAATTGTCCATAAGGTCGAAATGACCTATCAGATGGCACATGGCATAGAACTTGCATTCAAACGGCATACTGTCTTTCGGGAAGCCTTCAGCGGTATTTATGCACTTTTGCAGATATTCCAGACAATAGCAGCAAAGACCGTTGTCGCCAAGCCTGTACACGGCAATGCAGGCCTCAGCCATCAGCAGGTATAAACGCACCAGATAGCCTCGTGTCTCGGGTGTCGAAGGCTTAGACTCGTAATACGGCATTAAAATTCCGCCGACAAAACGCTCTACCATAGATACATCGAGCACATCGCAGTTTTTCTGCACAAGGTCGAAGAGAAGTTCGTAGTCGGCGTCCTTCAGGTCTCCGCGCTTGTAGTACTGCATAATTTGGTCGAGTTGCTGTTGCTTGTTTGCGTACATCGACCCCTTTACATTCGCGCTCCGTTCCACAAATTCGAGCCATTTTGACTCGTCGGCTATGGTAAAGAGAAAATCGTTTAGTTCGTTGTACAATGTACGGTCGTCGCGCAGCAACTGAAATGCGCGTGCTATATCGGGGATGCCGCCCGTTACATCATTATACAAGTAGTTGCCTTCAAACTCCTTGGCTTTCTTCAGGCACTCGGATGTCGTTTTGTACAGCGTCTCGAATGTCATGCCCGATTCTGGCAGATACTCGCATGTACCCACGCTGAAATTAGGGCGATAGCCTTTAAGTTCGATAAACTGCTCGCTATTGATAACAGAGAAGAACTCGCGGCACTGCACACTTGCCTCAAACTCAGAATAGCCCGAGCTGAAAGGGATAAAAAACATGTATTCATCTGCTCCGACTCGTGCTATTATTGTCTGTTCAGACAATGCCTTACGCAGAACCGAGGCTATTCTTATCAGAACGATGTCGCCAACCTCATGACCGAACTTATAGTTAATCAGCCTGAAATCATCGCAATCGAAAAGACAGAAATAACCTCGCATACCGGATTCCAACAGACGACAAACCGCTTTCTCACCATAGGAACGGTTATACAATCCTGTTAGCGAGTCGGTAGAAGACAATTCAAAAACCTTCTTTTTCAATCGTCTGTTCTCTTTCAAAATTCCTTTATAAAAGGCGTCCTTATCCATAAGATAAACTCAGACTTCTTTTTCTACTTTTACATCAAGCATATTTTCATTACAAAGGTAAATAAAAAGTATTAGTTTTTTAATAAAACTAATAAGTTTTTTTGATAATTTTTAAATCCATAATACTTATTTAACAAAAAGTATAAGTTTTTCTACATGATTAGGTGTTAGAATGTTAATTCTAATGAATAATTACGCACCACACAACCGCAACACAAGACTTAACATTTCAGCCACTATATATAACATTTTGTGCGGTTTCAGCAGTCGGAAAGTCTTTGATGAATATGTATGTTTTTGGATAAGGGATATTAGTTCTCAGGTGTTTTTCAGGAATTTCTCAGTTATGCCGAATTTGCCGCTCGAATTCTGTTTATTTGCTACCGAATGGACGCAAGAATTCGGCAGCATCAAAAAGTTTGGCAAAAAAAAATCTCTGCCCCACTCTTTTTGCCGAGAGAGAGGCAGAGACGAAATAAGGTTATTTGCAACTGTTGAACGCCTTGCTCAAATCGCTCTTTGTAAGTTCGGTAAGTTGCTTTGTGGTGAGGTCTTTTTGGTTAGACAATCGGTTAGCCTGCCGCTGTATGCTTTTTTCGAACACGTTGCGCACATATCGGGCATTTCCGAAGTTGCGGTCCTTATGGCGCACCACGCTGTCGAGCCTGTGTTTTAGATAACGTTCGGCATCGGGCGCAAGCGTGTACTGATTTTTTTTGACATACATCTTAAAGATATCGCTAAGTTCGCCCGAGGTATAGTCGGGAAAACTGATATACCTGTTAAAGCGCGACTGAAGTCCGGGGTTGGAGTCGATAAAACGCTTCATCTCGTTGGTATATCCGGCTATGATTACCACAAGTTTGTCGCGGTCGTCTTCCATGCGCTTAAGCAATGTAGAGATGGCTTCCTGGCCGTAGTCTTGCTTTATTCCCTCGTCGGGAACAAGCGCGTAAGCCTCGTCGATGAACAGAACGCCGTTAAGGGCCGAGTCGACCACGGCATTTGTCTTTGTGGCAGTCTGCCCAACGTAGTTGGCAACCAGTCCGGAGCGGTCGGTCTCTACGGTGTGACCTTTCTTCAGCACGCCCAAGTCCTTATATATTCGGGCAACGATGCGCGCAACGGTAGTCTTACCCGTTCCGGGATTTCCAGTAAAGACAAGGTGCAGCGACATCTTCGGCACTTTCAGTCCCTTCTTCTCGCGTTGCTTCTGCAACTTAACGAAGTTTGCAAGCGAGCGAACCTCGTCCTTAACCTGTTCAAGTCCAATAAGTTCATCGAGTTCCTTGTAAGGGTCGCCCTCCAACGGAGCATTAACAACAATGCTGTCCTTCTTTTCGGCCTGCTCGGTTTTCTGAGCCTCTTTTTTCTCATCAGAATCCTCCTCGTCGGGCAGACTGATAGCCCATGCTACAAGGGCTATCAGCAGCACCACGATGCCAATAGAAACGCACCCGCAGCCCTTGAAGATTTTTGTGCCTAAATCTTTTGGTAATTCCATAATATAACTTACTATTTACAATTTCTTTACTCTAAAAAAAGCGACTTCGTGAACCACTTTGGAACTTCGTGACTGAATAGAATATCGGTTATCTCCAGCGATTTGTGAGTAACGGGATTAGCCCATGCTCCACTCCAGTTCTGGTCTTTGTCGCATTTAAGGCTTAGATAGCCTGTAGTAGTGCCGTCCGGCAGCCGTTCCCTAAGGTCGTAGATGCCATCGAAAATTCCTTTTATCATGATAGGCGCAGGATTCTTGGCACGCGGATAATAAATGTAGCCAGCCACAACGCCGTCTTCATTCTTCTGAAACGCTATGATTACAGGAGTGCGGCCATTCAGTTTGGCATCTAAACGGAACAGAGGCAGGTTAAGCATATCGCTGAAATCTGTCACCTTGTCATCGTCAATCTTCCAGGTGTCAGAGAGATATTCGCAAAGCGTGCTGCCTTGCCAACGGTAATAAGTCGTTACGCGCGCATCAGGACCTGCACTCAACGTTGTGAAGATGATTTTCTTCTCGCCGTCAAATTGCGGCTCGCCAATATCGCTGTACCCCTCTGGCACTTCGAAGCAATGTTTTTTCTGATTCCAGAGCAAAGCCTCGTGCTGGACGTTGTTAGAAAATCCGCCCTTATAGCCAAGATTAATGTCTACATCGGGATAGCCGTCGAAATTGATGTCAGGCTCGGTTATTTCGCCGATGTCTTCCGTCGGAACGACAACCTTGAACGTGAAATTACTTACCGCGTTACTGCCAACGCAAGCGTGAAGTTTAACGGTTCTGATTTTGCCTTCGGAATCTTTCTCCGTTGTCATCTTGAAACTGAAATCCTTACGCTCATACAGGCTGGATTTCTGAGCCTTAACGCCTGCAACAAGACACAGGCACAATACAACTAACACAGATACTCTTCTCATCATCTCTACTTTTTATTCTTCTGCAAATATTCGCGCATACCCTTAACTATGCCATACTCGTCTTCGAGATAGTTACTCCAGTCGTCTATGCGCCATTCGCCATTGGCATATTGCAGATGCCACCACATTTTTACGAAATCGTCCTCACCATCATATATGGTGAAGGTTATTTCGGCTTTATCTTCTTTAAACGACTCTATCTTGACACCCGAAATAATAATCGGCGGACACAATCCTTGCGAAAACGGCATGTACTCAACAAAGAAAAGTTGGTCGAAAGGCTTGCCGTCCTGCACCTGCAGAACCTCAGCCCTCAAATCGAGGTAACTCTTGGCAAAGAAAGCCGAATCGAGTTCATTCTGATTTACAGACTGTTGCGACAGAACTTTGTTTACCTTGGCATATACAAGAGCCGGATACCTTTGCAGAGCCTCCTTCTTATCTGTATCACTAACCTTTTTTTCGGCAACAACGCTATCTGTCGAATTATTTTCCTGCATTGTCTTCTGCACGTTGTTGCCACAAGAACAAACAATCAGCAGAAACGACAGCAAAAGCAATATCTTTCTCATCTTTTTCTATTTTTTGCGGTTGGCTGAAATGTATTCCTTCATTCCCTCCTTCTCGCGCAATTCCTTAATCACTCCTTCGTCTTTGTAGTAGAAATAAAAATCGTCGACGAACCAGTCGCCGCGCTCGTACAGCAATCTAAGTTTCACGCGGCTATCGCCGAAATTATGAATTGTAATGTCAGCCCATGCAACCGAGTCGCCTTCGAGTTCTATCTTCTTTACCTTGTAACTCCATTTCGGATCGATGTCCTGACCATTTATCCAATGGTCGCCGTCGAAATAAATCTCGTCACGCTCCTCGCTCAGTTTAACAGCCTCAGCCTCGAGCGCGCGGTAACTCTCCGAGCAATATTGCCCATCGTTCTTATACTTATAAATCGTATCAATTCGCTGATTTATATAGTCTTTGGTATGCTTTACCGAATCTATGTTTGCGTTTGCGACAGTCTTGACATCAGCCGAATCGGTTGTCAGGCTATCGACAGTTTCTGCGGTTTCAGCAACATTGCCAGTCTTGCTTCCGCAGGCTGAAAGCATCATAGCGGCAACGAATGCCGAGAATATCAGATTTTTCATAAATACACTTTTTCACTTTTCGCCCGAAGAGGCAAAGATAGTAAAATCTAATGTCTTGTCAAAAAAAGAGATGGCTGTTTACGTTTCAGGAAAACGAAAAGTTCTGCGCCTGCATACCCGCGAAAGGCACACAGGCACAGAGCCATAGCCATAATCAATTTTTATCATGCATTATTGTCAGACGGCGCACTTGCAGACTCTGATTTCTTTGCCTTGGCTGCCAATTCCTTCAGTTTGTCCTTACCCTTGAAGGCAAATACCCATATAAGGAAGCCCGATATAACCAGCAACGTGATGCCCAATACAGGGCGATAGAAGAGCCATGCTACGGCAATGACAATGAGCGACCACACGATGCCCACAATTGTGCAGACAACGCCAACGCCCCAGCCGAAGATGCCGGCAACAAACGGAACAACCTTCAGGATTGTCTCGATAAAGCCGAAGATGCCGTTCAAGCCGCCAATCACGAGCATAGTTCCGACAATACGCCAAACCCACAGCCAGAAGCCGTTAGACTCCTTCTCGGCATCGATAATCTCGTCTCCGCTCTTCTTGCCCATCACGAGAGTCTGGAATCGCTTGCCGTTCTTTGCCTTGAAAGCCTTGAATGTCTCGCCGTCTACAACAGCCATAACCGTTACCTTGGCAGGAACTACCTGCTCGAATGTTACGCGAACATCACCCACCTCTGGCGAGCCCGGAACACGACCGAAATACAACACGTTTCCGGCCTGATGAACATATTCAAAATCCTTCTTGTTTACGGCATTCTTAATGATGCTGTCGTTTACCGCCTTCAGAGAATCGGCAACGGCCTTGGCTGAATCTGAAATAATGGCAGTCTCGGCTGGCTGCTGCGCCGCCGTCTGCTGAGCCGACTTCTTAACGCCGTAGAAACGCTCGTAGGCTGTCTGCGCGTTCTTGTCGAGTTCTTTCAGAAGGTCTTCGCTGATAGCCAAGTTCAATCCTTCGCGAGAAGAAATCATGTGAATGAGGGTCTCGCTAAGTTTGTATGCGCCGAACTTTACGTTCTCGGCATACTGGTCAGCCCCCTCAACGGTTGTAAGAATAGTGTTTTTATTCTGATATGCAGGGTCTTTGAACTCAGCCGACTCAACAGGACTGCTCACCCATTTCTTTGAATATGTGTATGTTGTGGTTGTAACCTCCTTGCCGCCAAGTTTGTCTTCCTTCTTCTCGTCAGAATGTTCAACCCATTGGTAATACTCTACCTTGCGATGCAGCGCGATAGCCTTTGCGCCAACGCCAAACTGGCTGTCGCTGAGCGAATCCTCGGTTGTTGCCAGAGCCGTTCCGCAAATAAGTTCACCCTCGAGCGATGCGTCCTTCTTGTTTGGATTCTCCATCTCGACATACGAGCCGCCGGCCTCCTCGAGCATCTTTGCTGTCTTTACCATACGACCTTCGTTCCACCAAAGAAGTCCCGTTCCGATACAGAACAGCAGGATTCCGCTGCCTATTGCCTTAAACGACCTTCCTACACGGGTTCCGTAACCCGTTGTTTCTTGTTCTTGATAAGCCATAAATTCTGTTATTTGTTATAATTATATGTCATCTTGTTTTCTTCTCTAATAAAAAAAGAACCAATCCCCATTGGTTCGCGCCAACGGGGATTTATGAATTTGTTCGTAGATTCTAAATTACTTGGCTTGTGAGTATTTGGCTGTATCTTCGTCCGTCCAGTCAACTATTATTCTCCAATACTTGTTCGAATCGGCCGTGCCGCTCATAACAGGCTCGATGGTAAAAGCATCGTACGATGCGCCATTGAACTTCTGAGTAGCCCAGAACTTCTCTGTTACGAAATTTCCAGCCTTGTTCTTCATCACATAGAAGAAAGGAATAGAACGACTCTTGATGTCGCCGAGATTTGTACGCGAATAACTCCAGTCTTCGGCAAGCAGGCCAACCATAAGGATTTCGCCTTTGTTCTCGTCGCTCACCTTCATTCGGGCATCGGTATCGTTGTTGTACTTGTTCTGTTTCTTCACCATAGCCTTGAACACGTTGAGTGTAGCCTCATCATCGTCCATGCCAATCCACGACATGACTTCGGTCTTGCCGATAGGAGCACGCTTTGTGCTTACAGATTTTCCGTTAGCCAACTTAACTTCTTTGCCTTTGCTCTTTCCTGAAGTAACGGCACCTGCAACGCCTTTAATAAGTCCGAACTGAGCATTAGCAATGCTGTTGAATGTAAAAGTGGCAAAAATTGCCAAAACAAAAACTTTTAATGTCTGTTTCATAATATCTAAAATTAACAAAATATGTTCACTTTGGCGCAAAGATAATAATATTAGAAATACACATAATGAATTTTTTGTTGTTTTTTATACAAAATAAGATTTTTTAACACAATAATCCTGATTATTTACTCATATCCCATGAAAAAAACACAAAATCATCTATATAATCAAGAACAACGAAATAATAGCATTAATTTGCGCAAAGAACGCTTTAATCCGCAGAAAATGCTTCGTCGTTTCAACCTTTTTTGTAACTTTGTGCGCTATAAAGGTATTTTATTTTTGAAATTCACAAATATGAAATTGATTAAATGCACACTTTTGGCTGTGGCACTATTCTGTGTGCCAAGCCTTTCGCACGCACAATTGGGCGACATACTCAACAAGGTTGTGAATGCGGTAACAACTCCATCGGTATCTGCCAACCAACTCGAGGGCACATGGATTTTTACAGGCTCGGCAGTACAACTCGAATCGGACAACATTCTGAAAAAGGCGGCTGGCTCGGCCATCAGTTCGCAAGCCCAGAAGAAGTTCGACAATTATCTGAAGCAGGCTGGAATCAAGGAGGGTAATCTTACCTTCACGTTCAAGAGCGACGGTACTTTCGACAAGACTATCGGCGAGAAGAACAAGGCAAGCGGCAAATATACCGTTTCGGGCGACAAACTTACGCTTACATACGATATAACTGGCATTTCATCTACCACAACCGTAAGCGTTTCGGGCGATGAGTTTTCTATGCTCTACGATGCCGACAAGGTGCTAACGGGCATCGAGTTCATCGGCTCAAAAGTAAACAACTCAACCGTTCAGACCATCACTTCGCTCCTCAAGGAATACGACGGAATGAATCTTGGAATGAAGTTCAAGAAGGGCGAGATAAAGAAGGAAGAGCCTGCAAAGACTACAACTTCTACAACCACAACAAAAAAGTCAACTTCTACGGCTAAGAAATCTTCTTCTACAACAAAGAAGAAGGCTACAACAACAAAGAAGAAGACCACAACAACAAAGAAGTCTACTTCAACAGCCAAGAAGACTACGACAACAAAGAAAACAACAACTACTAAAAAGAAATAATTTTCACGTTTTTTAGATAACTGAATGAGGGCGCGTCGCTTTTGCCGATACGTCCTCATTTTCTTTGTACCGAGGCAAAAGATTTTGTATCATCACGACCTCAGCTTTGGAATCACATCAACACTCATTTCTTCCCAGCAAAAGACAATAAGTCTGCCAACTAAATCCCGAACGCATCCCGAAGGAATCCCGAACCCTTCCCCTACTTCACTACGACAAAAACGATACAAAAAGGCTTGCAGGAATCAAACTCTGCAAGCCTTTTTTTTATTACTTAATCTTTGGTTTCAGTTCGTCGGGAGAATCTTTTGTAAACATATTCACCGGCGGAGCAGTCTTTTCATAGAGATTCGTGATGACCGATGGCTCAACCCTTATGCTTGGGTCGAACTCGCGGCTGTTCATGTACTCTATGATGCTCTTGCGAAGTTGACGGGCAACGACTCTCTCATCCAACTTTTTCGTAATATCAAGAGTTGTCATCAGCAACTTTCCGTTAAGCACGTTAGCCTCTACAATCGTTCCGCACTTGCGGCTAACATGCCATGTGTCAATCGGTTGCATTGGTGGCTGATAATCAATAGGGAACTCCGAAAGATTCATGACCTGAGCACGATTTGAAAGTTCCCACCAGTTGATGTTAGTCCAACGGTCGGTTACAAAGTTGTTGTAAATCGGATGAGTTGTGTCGATGTACGCTCCTGTTGTGTGTGGAGGACGCATCTTAAACCACGATGTGTTCCAGAAGACAGGAAGGAAATCCTGACGGATATCGTTTCCGTAGCGGACCTTTCCGGCTGCCGTAAGAAGAACCTTTCCGCCCTTTTTCAGAACGTCGAGAGCCTTGTTGTCGAGCGTGTCGGAAATGTATATATTCTTTGCGTCTGGCATTTCTACAGATTTCGGATAAACCCAGAATTCCCAGTTGTTAAGCCAGCTCTTGCCGTTTGCTTTGACAGAAACAGAGAGCGTGCACTTTACGCCACGGCTCAGCTCGTCGGTTGAAATTGACGAAGGGTCGAACGCTACCGTGCCAGCCTCGTTGTTCTTTCCTGCCGGAATGGTTGCCGAGAGCAGTTCGCCATCAACATCCTTAGAGTTGTACCTGATATTGTATTCAACCTTGGCATCGGTCAAGTCGCCGCCAGTTGCGTTGTAAATCTCTATCGGAACGCTTATCTTCTCGTCAGACTTGTAAACAAATTTCGCAAAGCGAGCCAACGGAACAACATCGTTGCAGAAGTTTGTCCACTCGTCGGCATCAACATAGCCTTTCTCCTTCCAATGCACGTTCAGAGGTCCGACAAGGGCCGTTCCCTGACCGCTATAATCGTTCAGACCAAGCAGAACAAATCCGGCATAATCCTTTGTGCGGAAGTTGCGCTCCATCTCATACTTGTATGCCAAAACCTGAAGTTTTCCGCTGGCATAGAGGAATTTCTCGGCTTGGTCGCCCATGCCGTGGTCGCGCAACAAATCCTCGAAGATATCGAAATTCTTAGCCTTGTACGCGCCTGTGTACTGCGAACGCTCCTTCAAATCGGGGAAGGCGCACCATTGTCCCTGCTCGTGGCTAATCATCGGCGAGTTGTTAGGCTCTTTGCCCTTGTAGTTTCTCGGAAACTGAATGTCTTTCAGATAATCATCGTCTGAATGTGGCTTGCGTTTGCTCCAATCCAAGCCTCGACCGCCGCCCTTAACGTGATATTCAGAGCCATCGTCCCAAGCCCATCCGCCGCCTACGTTGGCACCGCAATATATACGTCGCGAGTCGGTCTTCTTCCAGTAGGCAACCCACTCGTTGCACCACTTAACCCAACCTCCGGCAGGCTCGTTTCCAGCCGATAGCATCACGAACGACGGATGGTTTCCGTAAGCCTCGACAAGTCTCTTTGTATCGTCCATCAGATAGATGTCGATGTACTGTTTGTTGTAGAGTTTAACGCCGTGGTTAGGCCATGACGGACCTTCGGGCTGAAGATAGAAGCCGAGTTTGTCGGCTGCCGTGAAAGCCGCCTCAGGAGGGCAGTACGAATGGAATCGCATGGTGTTGAGTCCGTATTCCTTGCACTTCTTGAAGATAGCCGTCCACGAAGCCTCGTCGGTTGGAGGATAGCCGGTCTCTGGAAAACAGCAGTTGCCCACCGTTCCGCGCACATATATCTGCTTGCCGTTGAGCAATATGCGAGTGCCATCGACTTTTACGCTTCTCATTCCGAAGACTGTTTCGAAACGGTCGGCACCGCTTATTACGGCGAGTTTGTACACTTTCGGATTGTACTCGTCCCAAAGACGCATCTCGTCGCCAAGAACAATCTGGTAAGTGCTGTCTGTCAGTTTCTTTGACTTAACAGCCTTGCCGTCAATCTCGAACTTGAATTTCTTGGCCGTGCCTTTCACCTTTACGTCGATGAGTTTGTTCTCTACATCAGGAAAGACAGCCACGTTGCTGATATATGCCATCGGATGCGCATCGAGCGACATTCTGCCCACGATTCCGTTCCAGCAGCCCTGTGTCTGGTCGGTAACCGAGTGCGAATCCTGACCAACGCACACGTTCTCTATTCCGTTGTAAATCTTTATCGCAATCTCGTTGTCCTTTCCGGGAACGACGAAGTTAGTAATGTCGAACACATGAGGAGCTGAAAGGCTCATCTGATGCCCGACTTCCTTGTTGTTTACGAAAACGGTTGTCTCGATATGCGGACGTTCAAGAGTCAGAATCACACGCTGCTTCTTCCACGTCAGCGGAACGGAAACGGTGCGTCTGTACCACGCGTTGCCCACATAATGTTTGTCTGGAGTTAGGAAGAACGGAAACTTCATGTTTCCCTCAACCTGATATTTCTTCATGTATGGATTGAAGAAATAA
>JAEEGI010021888.1_pt1 | contig 12673 bp, 6 predicted proteins | sample 8958751 | NCBI WGS metagenome assembly JAEEGI01 (sample SAMN16246545, study PRJNA631951) | gut metagenome | biome: gut microbiome; feature: rumen; material: KS-attached | host: Bos | place: Iran: Karaj | collected 2018-10 | reverse complement strand
CGACACCGGCGAGCACGCCGAGTTCGGCCTCGACGGTCACGTCGTACTTGTGGGCGTATTCCACGACCTTCTTGGTGAGGGCGATGTTCTCCTCGTAAGGGAGGGAGGAAGCGTCGATCATCACGGAGCTGAAGCCCATGTCGACACAGTCCTTGCACAGCTCGAAGCTGTCACCGTGATCGAGGTGGAGGCAGATCTGGGGGTGCTCCCAGCCCAGTTCCTTCGCATAAGCGACGGCACCTTCGGCCATATAGCGGAGGAGGGTGGAGTTCGCATAGTTGCGGGCGCCCTTGGAAACCTGGAGGATGACCGGGGACTTGGTCTCGGCGGCAGCCTGGACGATGGCCTGAAGCTGCTCCATGTTGTTGAAGTTGAAAGCCGGGATGGCGTATCCGCCGGCGACAGCCTTCGCGAACATCTCACGGGTGTTCACAAGACCTAATTCTTTGTAAGAAACCATAGTTATAAAGTATTAAACGATATCGCTTGGATAAGCATCCGCAAATTTAGCATTTTTTTCGTAATTTTGTAACATCTTCAATGCAATAGGACCATGAACAAGGTATTGATCTTCTCCGCGCCCTCCGGGTCGGGCAAAAGCACCGTCGTAAACCACATCTTGGGCGGCCATCCGGGAATCGAGTTCTCCGTTTCGGCCACTTCCCGGCCGCCGCGCGGCGAGGAGAAGGACGGGGTGGAATACTTCTTCTACTCCGCCGACATCTTCCGCCTCCTGGTGCGGGACGACAAGTTCGTCGAGTTCGAGGAAGTCTATCCCGACCGCTTCTACGGCACGCTCAAGGCGGAGGTGAACCGCATCTGGGCCCGCGGGAACGCCATCATCTTCGACGTGGACGTCAAGGGCGGGGTGAACCTCAAGAAATACTTCGGCGACCAGGCTCTCTCCGTCTTTATCCAGGCTCCTTCCGTGGAGGTCCTGCGGCAGCGTCTCATCGGCCGCGGCACCGATTCCGCCGAGGACATCGATAAGCGCGTCGCCAAGGCCGCCGAGGAAATGACCTACGCGCCCCAGTTCGACAAGGTCCTCATCAACGACGACCTCGCCACCGCCCTCGCCGAGGCCGATGCAATGGTCGATGCGTTCCTGGCAGATGATTCCAGTTCCAGACCATAACATTCAAAAACCGTCGCTTCGCGACCCCTCCCAAAGCAGGCTTTGGGCCCCTCCCTCTTATGCGGCCGAGGGTGGCCACAGGTTTTTGAATGTCATGGTCTTCCAATTCCATCATCTGCCATGAGAATAGCGGTTTACTCGGGTTCGTTCAACCCGTTGCATATCGGTCATCAGGCCATTATGGAGTATCTGACGAAGGATGCTGCATTTGACTGGGTGTATCTCATCGTGTCGCCGCAGAGTCCGTTCAAGGGGGCGGAGAATGTGCTGACGGGGGAGGAGCGGTATGAGGCAGCCGTCGCGGCCGTGAAACGGCATCCGGAGATCCGGGTCTGGGTCGATGACATCGAGCTCGGGATGGATCCGCCGCATTATACGATCCGGACCCTGGACGCGCTGCGGGCGCGGGAGCCGGAGAACGAGTTCACGCTGGTCATCGGCGCGGACAACCTGGAGAGCTTTCCGCGCTGGCGGGAGCACGAGCGGATCCTGAAGGAGTACGGCGTCGCGGTCTTTCCGCGGAAGGGCTATCACCGCGGTTACCTGAAGGCCCGTCTCCTGCGCGAGTGCCCGGAGTATCGCATCGAGCTTCTGAAAGCGCCCCGCATCGACATCTCTTCCACCGAGATCCGCGCCGGCCTCGCCGCCGGACGCGACATGTCCAAATACCTGATGTGATGAATATCGAGACTGAACGTAAATTCCTGGTCCTTAACGACGATTATCAGGCGCAGGCGGTGAAGTCCTACCGCATCCGCCAGGGCTATCTGGCCCATGACAGCGGACGGAGCGTCCGGGTGCGCATCCGGGATGACCAGGGTTTCCTGACCATCAAAGGTCCTTCCATCATCCTCGGAAGCCGTCCCGAATGGGAGAAGGAAATCTCCCTGCAGGAGGCGGAGGACCTGTTTGCACTTTGCAAGCCGGGCAGCGTGGACAAGACGCGCTGGATCATCCCGGCCGAGATGCCCGGTCAAGCCGGGCATGACGGGGAAATCGTCATGGCCGACCCCGATCGGCCATCCCGTTATTTCGAAGTGGACGAGTTCCACGGGGAGAATGGCGGGTTGGTGATGGCTGAGATCGAGCTGGAAAGCCCGGACGAGCCGTTCGAAAGGCCGTCCTGGCTGGGGCAGGAAGTAACGGATGATCAACGGTATTACAACGGCTATCTGGCCACGCATCCTTTCAAGACCTGGTAATCCAGGTTTTTTCGTATCTTTGCACCAGAGGATGGTGCTGCGGCCGGGAGTCTTCCCGGCGAGCTCAATAGGGAAGCCGGTGGGAATCCGGAACTGTGCCCGCAGCTGTGTCGTCCGTAACGGCTCCGAATCGATGCCATTGAAGAGATTGCCGGTCACGCCGGCCATGACAGATCCTTCGAGAAGGCCGGGGCCGGGACCAGTCAGAAGACCTGCCATCGTCCAGTTACGCAGAAGGGCTCGGGGACAAGTCCTGGCGGGAACGTGAAACTTTGTTTTTCAATGAAAAAAGCAACGCTGCTTTTGCTGTGCGGTGCGCTGGCTTTCTGCGCGTGCCGCAAGGATCCTGTGCCGGAACCGCCGTCCAAGGACGCGGACCTGACCGGCCAGAAAGTCGATGTCTCCGGTTTCCCGGAATCGACCCGGAAACTGTTCGTCCTGAACGAAGGGGGCATGGGCTCCAACAACGCGAGCCTGGATTTTCTCCGGCTCTCCGACGGAAACTACATCACGGGCGCGTTCAAGAAGATGAATCCGAACGTGGGCGCGGGTCTCGGCGACGTGGGGAACGACGTTGCGGTCCTAGGGGATGAACTTTGGATCGTCGTGAACAATTCCGGCATCGTGGAGGTCGTCTCCGCCAAGGATGAGACGGAAATCGCCGCGATTGCGGTTCCCACGCCGCGGAACATCGCTTTCGATGACCAATATGCCTATGTCACTTCCTGGGCAGGTGCCTACGCGTCAGGAAGTTATGACGAGAACGGCTATTACGTCATCACGGATTCCAAGAACCCGAAGGGCCAGGTATACCGGATTGACCTGAAAACCAAGAAGTTGGCTGGGAGCGTCGAGGTGGGTTACCAGCCGGAAGGGATTGCATCCTACGACGGGAAACTCTATGTCGCAAACTCCGGCGGTATTTCCAGTCAACTGCCTCCGGACTATTCATATGACAATACCGTCAGCATCATCGACACCAAGAGCTTCAAGGTTACCCAGGCCGTGGCGGTACAGGTGAACCTGAAGAATGTCTATTCCGACGGGAAAGGCAACATTTATGTGACGTCGCTGGGGGATTACTGGAGCACTCATTCAGGATTGTACCGGATCCAGACGAAAATCGGAAGTGGAGACACTGTCTCCAAGGTATCGGATTATGTGAGCGTTTCCTCCCTGTGCGGGGATACGGTCTACTGCATCGGCACCGATTCGGAATTCGACTGGTCGGCCGCCCATGTCTATAAGGCCTGGTGCGTTCAGGGTGGGAACAAGAAGGATTGGAACATGAATGTTTCCGCGACAACCCTGTACAGCCTGTATGCGCTGGATGCCGATACCTTCTTCGTCGGGGATGCCGGAGATTATTTCAACCCCGGCACCGTCTCTTGTTACTACAAAGGCGCCAAGCGCTGGAGCGTAGACGCCGGCGTCTGCCCGGGTCATTTCGCCGCGTATTGAGTTGCGTACTGGCGCCGTCATAGCGCTGGCTGCCGCCTTGTCCGCCCCCTGGAGCCTGCAGGCCCAGGAGGTGGACACGCTGGCTGCCGCATCGGTCTGGTCGGTCCAGGTTTATCCCGTGGTGAAACCCGCCGAGTCGGTGTACCTGCCGGGGGCGAAAGCGGCGCCCGCCCAGGTGGCGGACGTCCTGCGTCGCTTCACCGGCGTCCAGGTCAAGGACTACGGGGGAGTGGGCGGTCTCAAGACCGTCAATGTCCGGAGTCTCGGCAGCGAGCATGTGGGCATCTTCCTGGACGGGGTCCAGGTGGACAACGCCCAGAACATGCAGGTGGACCTCGGCCGGTTCTCCACGGACGGCCTTGCGATGGTCGCCCTCTATAATGGGCAGAAAACCAAGCGGTTGCAGACGGCTAAGGAGTATGCGTCGGGCGCAGCGGTCCACCTGGATAGCGAGCGGCCCCTGCTGTTTGACAAGGACGGCGGGCGAGCCCGTCTTCGTGGAGGGTCGTTCGGGACCTTCCAGCCTTCCATCCAATGGGACCGGCAATGGGGACCGGTCATTCTCCGGGTATCGGCGGAAGGACTGACTTCCAACGGCCGGTACAAGTATCCTTATTTCGACACGACGCTGGTCCGGGAAAACGGGGATATCAAGAGCCTTCGCCTGGAAACGGCCCTGTTCGGCCGGCTCAGGCGGGGGGACTGGCGTCTCCGCCTGTACGGTTTCGGCTCGGAACGGGGATTCCCCGGTCCGGTCATCCGCCGCGATGCGGGCTTCCCTTTCAGTGCGGAGCGTCAGGCCGACCGGGATTTCTTCGTGCAGGGCGGTTGGAACCAGGATTGGACCTCCCGGTATGCCACGTCGCTGAAGTTCAAGTTCGCTGACGATTACATCCATTACGACACCCATCCGGAGCAGAATCCGATGGCGCTGCCGTATGACCTGCACTACCGCCAGCGGTCCGGTTATCTCTCGCTGGCCCAGTCCCTGGTCCTGGCCGATCCGTGGTCGGTGGACCTGAGCGTCGATCTCCAGCGGAATGCGCTGGATTCCGATGCCGGCCAGTCCGTCACCCCCCGCAGGAACGTCCTCTCGGTCGCCCTGGCGACCCGGCTGGCCTGGGAAGATTTCCGCCTGGCGGCCCACTGCGTCTATCAGGGGGCCTGGGACCGGTTCCTGACACCGCAGGCCGGCGGGTGGACCCGCAAAAACACCTTCCGGGATGCCTGGATGCCCTCTTTCAGCCTGTACTATGCCCCGTTCCGCTGGCTGGAAGTGGATGCCTTTGCGAAGCGCAGCTACCGGTTACCCTCTTTCAACGACCTGTATTATTCGCTGATGGGCAATTCCTCCCTCGTCCCTGAATCCGCCCTTCAGACCGGGGTCGATATCCGGTTGGAACATACTTCCAGGCCCTGGTCTTTCGCGGGAAGGATTTCGCCCTACATGAACCGCATCGACGATAAGATCGTGGCTATCCCCACCTCCTCGCAATTCCGCTGGACGATGCTGAACATCGGCAAGGTGGATGTGGCGGGGCTGGATTTGAAGGCCGATGCGCAATTCTGGCGGAAGGGATGGTCGGTGGACGTGACTGTTCGCTATTCTTTCCAGCAGGCGCTGGACCACAGCGATCCGGACAGCCGTACCTACGGCAACCAGATTCCCTATATTCCCCTGCACAGCGGCGGGGTGGATCTATGCGCCGGATGGGAGGCCTGGTCTTTCACCTGGGAGACGGTGTTCACCGGTGCCAAATGGTCCCGGACGGCCAATACACCGGATTACTATATCGATCCCTGGACCGTCAGCGATGTCTCCCTCTTCCGTAAAATAGAAATGCCCGCGTTCGAAAACCGGGCGAAATGTCCGGAATTGAACGCGGGCGTAACGGTCAGGAATCTGTTCAACCACCGTTATCAGGTCGTTCAGGGCTATCCGATGCCGGGATGCAACCTGTTGCTGACGGTGGAGTATTCCTGGTAAGGATTAAAGAACCTCAATGAGTTCGACGACGAACTTCAGGGCGCTGTACGGCGGGATGGCGTTGCCGGCTCCGCGCTCGCCATAGGCGAGGTCATACGGCAGGTAGAGCTCGTACTTGGCGCCTTCCGCCATCAGCTGGAGGCCTTCGGTCCAGCCCTTGATGACCTGGTTCAGGCCGAAGACGGCCGGTTCGCCCCGCTTATAGGAGCTGTCGAAGATCTGCCCGTTCGGGAAGGTGCCCTCATAGTGGCACTTCACCTGGCTGGTGGCCTTCGGCTTCTTGCCGGTGCCTTCCTTCAGGACCTTGTACATCAGACCGCTGCCGGTAGCACGGACTTCCGGGTCACGGGCGGCCTTGGCGAGGAACTTCTCGCCTTCTTCCTTCGCGGCAGCGCCGGCGACGGCGGCCCGCTCGGTGGCCTCTTCCTCCATTTCCTTATAGAACTGCTCGAGGGCCTCACCGGCCTCCTCCATCGAGATGGCGAGCTTCTCCCCCTGGAGCATGGCCTTCAGACCGGCCACGAAATCGTCGAAATTGAGCCCGTGCACTCCGTTCTGGAGCAGGTTGCCGGCCAGGCTCATGCCGAATGCATAACTTTTCTTGTCCATAGTAGTCAATCAGATTGTGTGCAAAGGTACGAAAAAATCCCGCACGAGATAGGCTGATTGCGAAACATTTGCTATATTTGAAGTTAAGTAAATTCTGAAGCCACATGAAGAAGTCTGTTCCTGAAACTTCCCCCATGAGCCCGGAAGAGGCCCGTACCTGGTTCGTCGAACATTATTCGGCCTGCGCGGACCTGGATACGCGCCTGATCCCCGACCTGCATGCAGCCGGACCGGGCGAGATGAAGCGGGTGGAGTGCCCCATTGCGTTTGGAACCAAGGATTTGGATGTGCTTCGCCAGCGTTTCTCCTGCGAGGCGGATATCCTGCTGACGACGGCTTTCGGCATCACCGTTTCGGTCTGGAATGCCGATACGAAGGCATTCTTCCCGACTGGGGGTGGAAAACGGCCGGTCCTGGTGGAATGGAGCCCGGAACAGTCCCTGGAGGAACTGATTCGGAATCGGCAGGAACAGGCCGAGGGGGCAGCCCGTTTCGGGGAGTATACCTACGAGGACTGCGTCCGTGACCTGGGACCGGGTTTCTCCGCCTCTTTCGACGGGCCGGACGACCCGGAGGCCGAAGTGGGGGACGATGCCCTCGCTTTCCGCCTGACCGCCGCCAAGGACGGTTCCTTCAGGATGGTCTGCCGGTACCGCTCCGACCAGTACTCGGAGGGAATCCTGCAGCAGTTTGCGGACAGTTTCTCGGCCTGTCTCCTGTCCATGGGAAAGGCCGACAAGGTAAGTGACCTCGCCTTTGCGACGGAAAAGCAGGTGGCCGAGACCGATTCCTTCAATCCGGAACCCTTCCCCGGTGACCCGGACGTGACCCTCCTGGACCTTTTCCGCGAGAATGTCGCCCGGTATCCCGACCATCCGGCCGTCGTCTTCCGCGACACGACGCTTACCTACGCGGAACTGGACGCGTTGACGGACCGGCTCGCCGCCCACGTCGCTTCGGTCGTGAAGCCCGGCGGGGTGGTGTCCATCATCCTGAACCGAAATCAGTTCATGGTCATTGCGCCACTCGGCGTCCTCAAGGCCGGGTGCGCCTACGAGCCGCTGGATCCGTCCTATCCGACCGAGCGCCTTTCCTTTATGGTCCAGGATGCGGGCGCCTCCCTGCTCATTGCCGACCCCGGCCTGGAAGGCCTTATCAGCGGTTATGAAGGACCGGTCCTGTCGACAGACAAGATCCAGTCCCTGCCCGAGGGGAAGGCGAACGTTCCTGCGCCCGCCCCGGACGACATTTTCATCCTGCTCTATACCAGCGGAACGACCGGCGTCCCCAAGGGTGTGCAACTGTGCCATCGGAACATCTCCGTCTTCGCCCGGAACAACGACGCCGCCCTGGGTATCACGCAGGATTCCCATACAGCGGCCTACGCCAGTTTCGGTTTCGACGCCAATATGTGCGATTTCTCGACGGCGCTCGCAGCCGGCGCGTCCCTGTATATCATCCCGGAGGAGATCCGGCTGGACCTTCTCGCCCTGAACGATTATTTTGAACAGAACGGCATCACGCATCTGATGATGACCACCCAGGTGGCCACGCAGTTCGCCATCAACTTCCCGGAGAACAAGTCTCTGGTGGCCCTGTACACCGGCGGCGAGAAGATGGCCAGTTTCCCTGTGCCCAAGTTCGGGATATTCAACTGCTACGGCCCCACGGAGACGACGGCCTATGTCGTGAGCAAGCACGTGACCGTCCAGGAACCCGACGTTCCGATCGGGCGTCCGCTGCCGGGCGTCCATGCCTTCATCGCCGGCAAGGGCGGCTGGCGGCTGCCGGTGGGCGCCGCCGGTGAACTGCTGGTCTCCGGCCTGCAGGTGGGCAAGGGCTATCTCGGCCGCCCGGACAAGACGGCCGAGGTGTTCGTGGACAACCCCTACACCGACGATCCGCTCTTCAAGAATACGTACCGGACCGGCGACATCGTCCGCTGGCGTGCCGACGGTGACATCGAGTTCATCGGCCGCAAGGACATGCAGGTCAAGATCCGGGGCTTCCGGATCGAGCTGAAGGAGGTCGAGAGCGTCATCCGGGAGTTCCCGGGGATCTCGGACGTGACGGTCCAGGCCTTTGACGAGGAAGGCGAGGGCGGCGGCAAGTTCCTGGCGGCCTATGTCGTCAGTGATGCGCCGGTGGACATCGACGCCCTGAATGCGTTCATTTTGGAGCGCAAGCCCCCTTACATGGTCCCGTCCGTGACCATGCAGATTGAGGCCATCCCCTTGAACGTGAACCAGAAAGTGGACCGGAAGGCCCTGCCGAAACCCGAGGTCCGCAAGGCGGAAAAACCGGCGGTGGAAGCGCCGCTCAACATCCTGGAACAGGACATTGCCGCGCTCATCAAGGAATCCGCGCACATCGACGGCTTCTCCCTGATGGATCCGCTCGTCTATTCGGGTCTGACCTCCCTGTCGGCCCTTCGGCTGGCTGTGGAGCTGCACAAGAAATACGGTATCTCGGTGGACATGCACACCTTCGTCAAGACGGCGACCCTGCAGAGCATCGAAAACGAGATCCTCACCTCCCTGATTTCCGGTCAGGCCGCTCTCGGAGCGGGCGTCGCCTCGCACGGGACCGGCCCGCAGCCGCTGACCTTCCAGCAGGAAGGCCTCTACTTCGAGTGTATGAAGGCCCCGGCCGAGACGGTCTATAACCTGCCGGTCATCTGGACCCTCCCGGGCTTCCTGAATCCGGAGACCGTCCGGGATGCCGTCTTGAAAGTGATCCGGTGCCATCCGGTCCTGAATACCCACTTCGAGATGCGGGAAGGGAAGGTGATGCTCGTCCCGTGCGACCAGGAACCGGAGGTGGGCTTTTCGACCATCCCGGAGGAAAACCTCGCGGACTGCAAGGCCCATTTCGTGGAGCCGTTCAATCTCAGTGAAGGCCCCCTGTACCGCGCTGAAGTCGTGAAGGCGGGCGAGGGCCTGTACCTGCTCACCGATTTCCATCACCTGGTCTTCGACGGCCGTTCCATGGACATCTTCATGGCGGAGCTCTGCGCCGCCGTGGACGGCGTGGATCCGACCCCGGAAGCATACACCTACTTCGATTATGCCGCGGACCAGAAAGCCGCGGAGGAGGGCGAGGAATTCGCCGCTGCTGCCGCATTCTTCCAGGAGAAGATGGCCGGCTGCGAAGGCGCCAGCGCCATCCTGCCCGATCGGGAGAAGCGCGACGCTACCGGTGTGGTGGCCTCGTTGGAGATTCCCGTGGACGGAAAGATCGCCGAGCGCTGCCTGGCACTGGACATTTCTCCCGCCAGCTACTTCCTATCAGCAGCGTTCCTTTCCGTGGGCGCATTCTGCGGCAGTAAGAAAGTCTATATCTGCACGGTCAGCAACGGCCGTTCGGACCTGAATGTGTCCGATACACTGGGCATGTTCGTGAATACGCTGGCCCTTGCCGGCGACACGAATGTGGAGCAGGTGGCGGACTATCTCAAGGATACGGACCATCTCTTTGCCGAAAGCCGCTCGCACGAATACTATCCCTTCGCCAAGGTTTCTTCCGACTACGGTTTCCAGCCGCAGGTGATGCTGGCCTACCAGGTGGGCCTGCTGGAGGCCTACAAGATGGGTGGCGCCGAGATTACGTCCGAGAACCTTGTCACCGAGACGCCGATGTTCCCCGTAAGCATCTTTGTCAATGGCGGGGAAGCGGCCGAAAGCATCCTCATCCAGTACGACGAAACCCTGTACAGTCCGGAACTCATGCAGAGTTTCGCCGACACGATGGCGCAGGTGCTGCGCGGGATGCTCCAGGACGGCCCGCTGGACGGCATCGCGCTCATCGACAAGAAGCAGGAGAAACTCCTGGACGGTTTCAATGCCTATACCCTCCCAGTGGACACCACGCAGACCATCGTGTCCCTGTTCCGGGCCCAGGCAGCCCAGCGTCCGGACGCCCCGGCGGTGTGCTACGGAGACAAGACGCTTACGTACAAGGAACTGGACGATGTGTCCGACCGGATCGCCGCGCACATTGCCTCGCTGGGGCTCGGACGGGAAGACGTCGTCTCCGTCCTGATCGGCCGCAGTGAGAACATGCCCGTGGCTTCCCTCGGCGCCCTCAAGGCGGGGTGCGCCTACCAGCCGCTGGATCCTTCCTATCCCGAGGAACGCCTGAACTTCATGATCGGGGACGCGTCCGCGAAGCTGCTCATCGCCGATGCGCAGTACCGGCCCCTGATTACCTCCTATGACGGTCCCGTCCTGGACACCGCGGACATCGCCGCGCTGCCCGCGGGTCCTGTCCCGGAAGGCCCCGCTCCGGAGAACCTGTTCATCCTCCTGTACACGTCCGGCTCCACCGGTGTCCCGAAAGGCTGCATGCTGGAGCACCGCAACCTGGTGAACTTCTGCGCCTGGTACCGGAACTATTACGGCCTTACCCCGGAAAGCCGGGTGGCGGCCTACGCCAGTTACGGCTTCGACGCCTGCATGATGGACATGTATCCCGCCTTGACGACGGGAGCCTCCGTGTACATCATTCCGGAAGAAACGCGGCATGACATGTCCGAACTGGACCGTTTCGTCACGGAGAACGGTGTCACCCATAGTTTCATGACCACCCAGGTAGGCGTGATGTTCGCCGCCAACTATCCGGAGAATCCTTCCTTGAAGCATCTGTCCGTGGGCGGCGAGAAACTCGTGTCGATGGACCCGCCTTCCTACGCCTTCCACAACGGCTACGGGCCGACGGAGTGCACCATCTTCTCCACAATCTTCGATGTGCAGAAGAAGGAACCCAACATCCCCATCGGCCATCCGCTGGACAACCTGCGGCTGTACGTGACGGACACCGCCGGCCGCCGGCTCCCCGCCGGTGCCGTCGGCGAACTCTGGATTTCCGGCCCGCAGGTGAGCCGGGGCTACCTGAACCGTCCGGAAAAGACCGCGGAGACCTTCATCACCAATCCGTTCGCCCAGGAGTATCCCTATGACCGGGCATACCGGACCGGCGACATCGTCCGCTACCGGCTGGACGGCAACATCGAGTTCGTGGGACGTAACGACGGGCAGGTCAAGATCCGGGGCTTCCGGGTGGAGACCAAGGAAGTGGAGGCCGTCATCCGGGAATTCCCGGGCGTGAAGGACGTAACCGTCCAACCGTTCGACAATCCTGCCGGCGGCAAGTTCATCGCCGCTTACGTCGTGTGCGAGGGAGAACTGGACACCAAGGCCCTGTCTGCCTTCATCCTGGAGCGGAAACCGCCATACATGGTCCCGGCCGCTTTTGCGAAACTGGACAAGATTCCGCTGAACGTGAACCAGAAAGTGGACCGCAAGGCCCTGCCGGCGCCCGTGATGACGTCGGGCGGCGACTATGTCCAGCCCGAGGGCCCGACCGAGACCGCCCTGTGCGAAGTCTTCGCCGAAATCCTGGGGATGGAGCGCGTGGGCGCCACCGACAGCTTCTTCGACCTGGGCGGATCCTCGCTGATGGTGACGAGCGTGCTGGTGAGCGCCGAAAAGCGTGGCCTGAAGTTCTCCTACGGCGACGTGTTCAATAATCCGACGGCCCGCGCCCTGGCGGCCTTCCTGACCGGAGGTGCCGAAGCGCCTGCCGATGACAAGGATGATGTCACCGCCTACGACTATTCCGCCATCGAGAACCTGCTCGCGGGCAACACCTTGGAGGCCTTCCAGGCTGGAGAACGTCGTGAGCTGGGCAAGAACATCCTGCTCACGGGCGCGACCGGCTTCCTGGGCATCCACGTCCTGCGCGAACTGATCGAGCAAACCGGGGAGGACACCGTCATCTGGTGCCTCCTCCGGGGCAAGGGCGCCATCACCGCGGAGCGCCGCCTGTCGGAGATGCTGGTGTACTATTTCGAGAAGAACTACCGCCCGCTCATGGGCAAGCGGATCCGGCTGATCGAGGGCGACATCACGGGCGCGGACATCTTCGACGCCCTGCTCGTGTCCGGCACCCCGTTCGACCTGGTGGTGAACTGCGCGGCCAACGTCAAGCACTTCTCCCGCGGCGACGACATCCTGAAAGTCAATTACGTCGGCGTGCAGAACCTCGTCGGCTTCTGCATGGCCGCGAAGGCCCGGCTGGTCCAGGTGTCCACCATCAGCGTGGGTGGCATGACCGAAGGCTCCGTGCCCATCGTGATGGACGAGCAGATGCTGTTCTTCGGGCAGAATACGGACAACCAGTACGTCGTGTCCAAGTTCCTGGCCGAGCGGTGCATCCTGGAGAAGGTCGCGGAAGGCCGCCTGGACGCCAAGATCATCCGGGTGGGCAACCTGTCCCCGC
>JAEEGI010021887.1_pt1 | contig 12674 bp, 11 predicted proteins | sample 8958751 | NCBI WGS metagenome assembly JAEEGI01 (sample SAMN16246545, study PRJNA631951) | gut metagenome | biome: gut microbiome; feature: rumen; material: KS-attached | host: Bos | place: Iran: Karaj | collected 2018-10 | reverse complement strand
CTCCCACAACCACACAGCCTCCCACAACAACCCAGCCGCCCACAACAACACAGCCTCCTACAACAACCCAGCCGCCCACAACAACACAGCCTCCTACAACAACCCAGCCGCCCACAACAACACAGCCTCCTACAACTGCGGCTCCCACAACAGCGAAGCCAACTCAGGCTCCCACAACAGCGAAGCCCACTCAGGCTCCTACAACAGCGAAGCCCACTCAGGCTCCTACAACCCAGGCTCCCACAACCGAGCCTGAGCCCGAGATCATCAGATATTACGGCGACGTAACAGGCGACGGCGTCATTGACATCAAGGACGTTTCTTTCGTACAGCTTCATGTCGCGAACTCGAGAAAGCTCACCGGACTTGATCTTCTTATGGCTGATGTTGACGGCAACAACGAAGTCAATATCACCGACGCTACCTACATTCAGCTCTACATAGCTAAGTATGAAAAGCACGCTAAGGTTGGCGAACCCTACGCAGTTCCCAGACCCACACAGCCTACAACGGCAAACCCTACTGAGCCTGCGACGACCGGCAAGTCGCTGACGGTAACGGCAAAGTCCAATATCTTCCCGCAGGCGACAACAAAATTCGATCCCATCGCAAACCAGATTACCGTTACCTATTGGATTAATATCAAGGAGTACCCCATGGTTAACGCTCAGTGGGCGCTCTCCTATGATAAGAATTATCTGACAGTCGACATGTCCGATGGTGTGAATTTCAAGACCGGCAAAAACAACAAAAAGGTTCCGGCGGTATTCCCCGCAACCGACGACGGCAATTCTCCCGTTATCAACTTTGAGCCCGAGTCAATGCCCAACGGCGGTATCCTTGGCAACGCTTCCGACCTCTCCGGCTATGACCTCACTACAGAAGACGGCGGAAGAGTACCGTTTGTAACCGTTACCTTCAATCCCGTAGAGGGCGCTGAGGGCAGCACTACCGTAAATCTTGACGTTATTGTCATGCAGCTCGGAGATGATCAGGGCAAGCAGTTCTACTTTATCAACGACTCCAAGATCGTACGCCCCGACATCAATTATCTGCCTTCCGATACCGCGACAGCTGTATACGCAGGTACATTTGATAACAGCAAGCAGCAGACACCTGATGTTACTACTCCCCAGCCCACAGAGGCTCCCACAACGGCTGCTCCTTACCCCGGCAGCCTCAGTGTAAAGGCAACATCAAATATTTTCCCGCAGGCGACAACCACATTCGATCCCGTCGCAAACCAGATTACCGTTACGTACTGGATCAATATTAAGGACGCCTCTATGATCAACGGTCAGTGGACAATGTCGTATGACAAGAAGTACCTCACCTTTGACAATACAGACGGTGTTAACAGAAACGGTAAGAAATATCTTATTTTCCGCGCGACCAACGGCGAGTCAACCGTCAATAATATCGACGTTGACACTATGCCCGGCGGCGGAATCAAGTGCAACGGAGCTGACCTTGATGGCTTTGACCTTTCCGGCGAAACCGGCGGAAGAGTTCCGTTCGTATCCGTAACCTTCAATCCCGTAAGGGGCATGACAGGGGAGACAACCGTAAATCTTGACGTAGAGTATCTGCAGCTCAAGGATGACTCCAATCCGCAGTACTACTTTATTAACGATTCCAAGATCGTACGCTCCGATATCAGCTACCTGCCTTCCGATACCGCGACAGCTGTATACGCAGGTACCTTTGACAACACCAAGCAGCAGAAGCCCGACGATGTGCAGCCCACAACAGCGGCTCCCACAACACAGGCTCCTACAACACAGGCGCCCACACAGGCTCCTACAACTCAGGCTCCTACAACTCAGGCTCCTACCACGGCTCCTACAACTCAGGCTCCTACCACGGCTCCTACAACAGAGCCTCCCACAGAGCCTCCGACAGATCCGGTTCCTGATGATTTCACCGTGAAGTTCACAAACAACCTCGGCTGGTCAAGCGTATATGTACACTATTGGACAGACGGCGCTTCCTCCTCCGAGTGGCCGGGAATCCAGATGAATGACATCGGCGAAAACGGCTATGATCCCGGCGTACACAATTTTGAAGCAAGTATTCCGTCAGACGCTGCAGGTATCGTATTTACAGCAGGCACCAACGGTCCCCAGACAACCGACGTAACCGATTTCTCAGCGGAAGGCTGGTTCGTAAACAGCAGCTACACCACCGAAAAGGACGGCAAGACCCTCTACAACGCACTTCCCTGGGGTACCGATATCAGCGGTGGCGGCGGTTCTGACACCTATACCGTCAAATTCTCCTGTAATTGGGGCGGCACCATGAGAGCGTATTACTGGGCAGAGGGTAACACCCCTGTTGAGTGGAACAGCGCTCCCACAATGAATGTTGAGCAGCAGGACAATGGCTACGGTCAGTCTGTTTACGTCATCGACATTCCCTCAATTTACAACATGGTCATCTTCCAGAACGGAAGCAAGCAGACTGTTGATATCAACACCAACAGCCAGAGCACAAATTACTTTGACGCAGGTGAGAGCAACGGCAAGCATAATGTCGGCACCTGGTAATCATTTGAATAACTGAACAAAACGCATCCAATATGCGGCGTCTACCCGGGCGGTAGGCGCCGCTTTTGGCGTTTATATCAATAAAAAATGAGTAGTTTATGAAAATTTTTCAAAAATTTTCTCCAAAACACTTTACTTTGATAAATTGTTACTATATAATATTAAGGTATGATTTTTAATCAAATAAATTATTGGAGGAAAAATTATGAAAAAGACACTTGCATTTCTCATGGCCGGTGCGATGGCTGCTGCCGCTCTCGTCGGCTGTTCCGCAAAAAATGACACAAGCTCAGCTGCGTCCGACGCCGCTGCTACTACCGCTGCCACTGCTGACGGCGACTGGGATTACATCTCCGGCAAGGGTGAGATGACAATCGGTATCACATACTTTGAGCCGATGAACTACATCGGTGAGGACGGCAAGCTCACAGGCTTCGAGACCGACTTCGCTACCGCTGTTTGCAAGGAGCTCGGCGTAGAGCCCAAGTTCCAGGAGATCGAGTGGGATTCCAAGGAGATCGAGCTCAACGCTAAGACGATCGACTGCATCTGGAACGGCCTCACCATCACTGCCGAGAGAGAAGCCAATATGAGCATTACCCTGCCCTATATGTCCAACAAGCAGGTAATGGTTGTAAAGGCTGAGAACGCTGACAAGTACAAGACCGCAGCCGACGTAAAGGGCGCCAAGGTCGTTGCCGAGGCAGGTTCCGCAGGCGAAGAGGTTGCAAAGGGCGAGGACTTCTTCAAGGAAGCGACCTACACTCCCGCGGATTCACAGGCTAAGTGCCTCCTCGAGGTAAAGTCCGGCACATCTGACATTGCTATCATCGACTACGTTATGACCATCGGCACACTCCGCGCGGGTTCTGACTACTCAGACCTCAAGATGGTTGAGGGTCAGGATTTCTCTCCCGAGGTATACGGCATCGCGTTCAGAAAGGGCAGCGACGCAAGCCAGAAGGTCAGCGACACTATCGTGAAGCTCTATAACGACGGCAAGCTCCAGGAGATCGCGAAGAAATACAACCTTGAGGAGCAGATTCCCAAGATCAACGCCAACGCAGAATAATGGATCAGTTTTTAAACGTAACTCTTGACCTGCTGAACGGCTTCGGTCAGAACTGTACCATCTTCGGCTTAACGCTTCTGATGGCGATTCCGCTCGGACTTATTATCTCGTTCGGGTCAATGTCAAAATTTCTTCCGCTCAAGGGTCTGGTCAAGACCTTTGTGTGGATTATCCGCGGCACACCGCTGATGCTGCAGCTCTTCGTCGTATTCTATATTCCCTCGCTCGTGTGGGGAGTCTCTTTTGACCGCATGACAGCTGCGATCATCGCCTTTGTCATCAACTACGCGGCGTATTTCTCAGAGATTTTCCGCGGCGGCATCGAATCAATCCCGAAGGGACAGTACGAGGCGGGACAGGTGCTCGGCATGAAGAAAAGCCAGATTTTCTTCAAGATCGTTCTCATGCAGGTCGTAAAGCGCATTGTAGCTCCGATGAGCAACGAGATCATCACCCTCGTCAAGGACACCTCGCTTGCGCGTGTAATCATGGTGCCCGAAATGCTCAAGGCAGCCGAGCGCTTCACAATGCAGGGCTTGATCTGGCCGCTCTTCTACACAGGCGTGTTCTTCCTGATTTTCAACGGCGCGCTCACTCTGCTTTTCTCCTTCATCGAGAAAAAGCTCAGCTACTACAAGGGTTAAGGAGGGGTCGCTATGCTTAAGGTTGAAAATATCGGCAAGAGCTTCGGCAAGAACGAGGTTCTCAAGGATATCAGCTTCTCTCTCAACAAGGGAGAGGTTCTCGCGATCATCGGTTCCTCGGGTTCGGGCAAAACAACGCTCCTGCGCTGCCTGAACTTCCTCGAAACCCCTCAGAAGGGCAAGATCTCCGTAGGGGACGAGGTGCTGTTTGACAGTGACGGAGAGGTGGCTAAGAGCGACCTCGATATCCGCCGCAAGCGCCTGCACTTCGGACTGGTGTTCCAGAACTTCAATCTGTTTCCGCAGTACAAGGTCATCGAGAACATAACTCTGGCGCCGACGCTTATGGCGAAGGAGCAGCTCCGCGAAAACGGCTCCTACAAGGGAGCGAAAAATATGAAGCAGGCTCAGCAGGCGATACGCGAGGAGGCGGAAAGCCTGCTCAAAAGGGTCGGTTTGTACGAGAAGCGCAACTCATATCCCTGCGACCTCAGCGGCGGACAGCAGCAGCGTGTGGCGATTGCCCGCGCGCTCGCGCTTGACCCCGACATTCTTTGCTTTGACGAGCCTACCTCGGCGCTCGACCCCGAGCTGACGGGCGAGGTTCTCAACGTAATCAAGGGACTCAAGAGCTCTGACAGCACGATGATCGTTGTTACCCACGAAATCGGCTTTGCCCACGACGTCGCCGACCGCATAATCTTCATGGACGGCGGTCTGATTGAGGAAGAGGGCACTCCGCAGGAGGTCATCGACAATCCGAAAAGTGCGAGAACCCGCGAATTTCTGGCTCGCTTCAATCAGTTTGGAGATTAAATTTATTTGTATCAAAAGAGACGGCTTTGCGCTGTCTCTTTTTGTTTTTGCGGAAAAAGGCGCTTTTTGCCTAATAATGGAAGTGCGCGCGCCGCTAAATTTTATTTCCAACCTATTGAAAAGGCTGAGGTAAAATGTTATAATATCAATAATTATGTGATATAATCAGTATAAGTATGTGATACGGAGGAATGAAGATGGCTGTCAAGGTTACCTTGCTCAACTACACGCCAAATCCCGAGCAGACCGTCGCGATGGCGGCAAAGCTCTGCTACTCACCGTCGGGTATCGAGGATATCCGCGACGGACTCACCGAAGAAAAGACCGCGGCGTTTATTGATATGCTTTCAGACCTCGGTCACGCCAGCCCGATTGAGCACGCGTCCTTCACCTTCGGAATCGAGGGTATTTCGCGCGCCTGTTCACACCAGCTTGTTCGGCACCGCATTGCTTCCTACAGCCAGCAGTCACAGCGCTATGTCGACGGCACAAAGTTTGACTTTGTAACACCGCCCGCAATCGCCGAAAACGAGAAGGCTCTCGCCGCGTACGAGAAGGTCATCTCCATGCAGAGCGAGGCGTACCGCGAGATCCGCGACGCGCTTGTCGCAGGATATATCCGCGATTATACGGGCGAAAACTCAGGCAGGACCGACGCCGAGATCATGGTGGACTTCAGGGAAACGGACAAGAAGCGCTATTCCGCCTTCGTCAAAAAAGCCAACGAGGACGCGAGGTTCATTCTGCCGAACGCCTCGACAACAAAGATCGTATGTACCTTCAACGCGCGCAGCCTTCATAACTTCTTCGCGCACCGCTGCTGCAACCGCGCACAGTGGGAGATCCGCGAGGTTGCCGAGCAGATGCTTCTGCGCTGCCTTGAGGTAGCTCCGCACCTGTTCAAAAACTGCGGCCCGTCCTGCCTGTTCGGACCATGTCCCGAGGGCGCGATGTGCTGCGGAAAAACCGCGGAGGTCCGTAAAAAATACGGAAGAAAGTGATAGCATGGGAAAGATTATTGTAATAGAGGGTCTTGACGGCAGCGGCAAGGCTACCCAGACAAAGCTGCTGTTTGAAAAGCTGCAGAGCAGGGGAATGAACGTCAGAAGGCTCGAGTTTCCCGACTATGACAGCCCCAGTTCCTCGCTTGTTAAAATGTACCTCGGCGGCGAGTTCGGAAGCAATCCCGAGGACGTCAACGCCTACGCCGCGTCGGCGTTTTACGCGGTTGACCGCATCGCGGGCTTCCTCAAGGACTGGAAGCGCGGCTATCAGGAGGATACAGTGTTTCTCAGCGACCGCTACGCCACCTCGAATATCATCTACCAGATGTCAAAGCTTCCCGAAAGCGAACGCGAGAGCTATATCAGGTGGCAGGAGGATTTTGAATACGATAAATTAGGCCTTCCGCGACCCGATGCGGTGCTCTACCTCGACGTTGAGCCCGACGTTTCGCAGAAGCTGATGGAAAAGCGCTACGGCGGCGACAACTCCAAGAAGGATTTGCATGAGAGCAACCTCAGATTTCTTCTGAGCTGCCGCGAAAGCGCGCTGTACGCCGTTGAAAACTGCGGCTGGCAGCTGATTAACTGCTGCGAAAACGGCGATATCAAGCCGATTGAAAAAATCGCCGCCGATATTGAAGCGGCGCTTGAGAGTATTTTATGCTGAATTTTCAACACCTCGAAAAGTCAAAAATAAAAGAATACGAATCATACTATTCAGACCCCAATGCGGTCGGACTGGAGTACAACTTTGTTTCCGCCTACCTCTGGTCGCGCGAGTACGATATCAAGGTCGCCTTTTATGACGACACCATGATAAAAGCCTATTTCCGCGACAACGGCTCGGTGTGGGGCTATTGTCTGCCATCGGGCAAGAACGTGAAGGGCGCTGTCGATGCGGTTTTCGCGGACGCAAAGGAGAAAAACGAGAGAGCCTGCTTCGGCTACCTCTCCCAAAAGGAGCGCGACGCGCTTGAAGCGCTCTGTCCCGAACGCTTTGTCTTTGAGCGCAGCGACACAACTCAGGATTATATCTACTTTTCCGACGACCTCGCGTACCTCGCGGGGAAGAAATACCACTCCAAGCGCAACCACATCTCAAAGTTCTTCCGCACCTTTGGCAACACAGAGGTCAAAAGCATAGCGCCAGAAAACATCGGCGACGCGATGACAGTGGTTGAGCTGTGGTGTGAGGAAAACGGCATTGACCGCGAGAGTTACGCTGAGTATTATGTGATCCGCGAGGCTCTGGATAATCTCATTGAGTTTGCTATGCGCGGAATTATCCTCTACGTCGAACGGAAGCCCGTAGCGATGACTCTCGGCAGCGAGATTTCGCCCGTGTGCTTTGATGTGAATTTTGAGAAGGCACTGACAGCCTACGACGGAAGCTACGCTGTGATAAACAATGAATTCGCTAAGCGGCTGACCGCATATACATATATAAACCGCGAGGAGGATCTGGGGCTGGAGGGCCTGCGAAAGTCAAAGCTGTCCTACCACCCGGCGATCATCTACGACAGATATGACGGAGTGGCGAAATGGTGAGCTTCTCAAAAACCGACAAGACCGATCTGCCTGCGCTTAAGGCTCTATGGCTGACCTGCTTTGAGGAAGATGAAAGAGCTGCATAATTATTCTTTGAAAGAACAATGAGTTTCACCCACGCCTACAAGGCGACTGAAAACGGAGAGTTTATCGCTGCCGTTTATCTTGTCGGCTGTACCTTGAACGGCAGGCAGGCGCATTACCTCTGCGGAGCAGCGACCCGCCCCGATTGTCGTAACCGCGGTGTTATGAGCGGACTGATTCGCTTCGCGCTCGACGACGCAAAAAACAGGGGAGACGTGTTCTCCGTTCTTTTTCCTGCCGACGAGGGGCTGTACCGCTTCTACTCAAGGCTCGGGTATCTCGCAAAATGCACCGCGAGAACGCGCAGGCTGACCAGAGCTGACCTTGGAGATACTCAAAATCCGGGCTGCGGTACTCCCGACACCGATGTGCTGCAAAAGCTGTCGTTGAAAAATAATTTTCTTTTTTGGAATAAAGATTTTGTGGCATTCGCCTCTGACTATTACGGAGTGTACGGAGTAAAAACCGCTCGCTCCGAGAACGCCTTCGCAATCTATTCGCTGAAGGGAAGGACGGCAACCGTCTATTATTCAATTTATAACGAGATAAAAGAATTAAAAAGCCTGCTTTCGACAATCAAAGCAGATACATATATAATTACGGGAACGGGCGCGAATCCGCTTCTTGCGGGAGCAAAGCGCGAAATCTGCGGAATGCTGCGCCCGCTTACAAACGAAAACCCGCCCGACGATGTGTTCATCGGGATAACGCTCAACTGAAAGGAGCAGCTTATGTTTTATTTGTTTTTAGCAGAAGGATTTGAAGAGACCGAGGCGCTTGCCACTCTCGACGTAATGCGCCGCGCGCGCCTCAACGTCCAGACCGTAGGCGTTACAGGCGTATATGTAACGGGCTCGCACGGCGTGACCGTGAAGCCCGACGTTGACCTCTCGGATATCACATTCGACGGACTCGAGGGCGTGGTGCTTCCCGGCGGAATGCCCGGCACAATCAATCTCGGTTCAAACGAGCAGGTTCTCGAGTGCGTGAGATATTGCTTCGAAAACAAGAAGATCACCGCTGCAATCTGTGCCGCGCCGTCGATTCTCGGCAAGCTCGGCTTTTTGGCAGGCAGAAACGCGACCTGTTTCCCGGGCTTCGAGTCCGAGCTCAAGGGCGCGCTGTGCACAGGCGCTCACGTCGAAACCGACGAGCACGTCATCACCTCAAAGGGTGCGGGCTGCGCGATCGAGTTCGGCCACGCTATCGTCGCCCTTGCTCTCGGCAAGGCTGACGCCGACAGGGTCATCGAGGAAATGCAATGCCTTTGATCAACGTCAGAAAACGCAAGCACGAGCTGCGCGCGCGCTTCAAGAGGTTCCGCGCGGAGTGTCCGCCCGAGCTGAAAAAGTCGCTCGACAAACGGCTTTTTGAGCGGTTCGCTTCACTGGAAGAGTACCGGGCTGCGGACGTTCTCTTTGCGTACATCTCACAGCCGATCGAGTGCGACACCTCGGCGATTATCGCGGACGCGCTTGAAAAGGGCAAGCGTGTCGCGGTGCCTAAGTGCCACAAAACCTCGAATGAAATGGATTTTTATTTCATAAAATCATATGACGACTTAAGCCCCGGCAAATACGGCATTTTGGAGCCTGTGCCCGAGCGGTGCGAAAAGGCGGTGGATTTTTCGTGCGGGCTGTGTCTGGTACCCGGGCTCAGCTTTGATCTGCAGGGCTACAGACTCGGCTTCGGCAAGGGCTATTACGACCGCTTTTTATCGGATTTCGGCGGCACGACCGTCGGTATCTGTTACAGCAAATGCACCATGGGCGAGCTGCCGCGTGGCACCTTTGACCGTGCGGTCGACATCGTTTTGACCGAAAAATTCAGCAACCGCACAGGAGGCTGAACATTCCGCGAAAGCGGCAGATAAAGGAATGAGTATTATGAATAACGACAACAACATCAATTCGCTGGAGGAACAGCGCCGCCGCAAGGCGGATAACTTCCGTCTCCGCATTCAGGACGATTACGACGACGAGGGCGAGTCAGGCTACAGCGACGAACCTGAGGAAATCAGCTCCTACAGCGGCGAAGATGTGAAGGATCAGATAGCGCGCGAGTCCAGACGCTCGCTCAAGCGCAAGATGAAGGAGGAGAAGCGTGAGCTGCGCGCGCGCAACAGGAGAAACAGACGTATTTTCCGTATCGCGTGGCTTGTGTCCGTCGCCATCGTCGGCGGTGCTATCGCCATGTTCCTCATCACCGGCATGAATGACCTGCTCGCGATCAACCGCAAGAATCCCGACACCGTCACCGTCACAATACCCAAGGATCCGACGGTTGACAGCGTGACCGAGGTTCTCGCGAAGAGCGGAGTGATCGGCGAGCCGAATTACTTCAAGATGTACGCGACCGTCACCAAGTCAGACCAGTTCACCCAGGGTACCTACGAGCTGACGAAAAATATGGACTATCAGGCGATAATCTCCAATCTTCAGGGCAATTCGCGCCGTACCGACACCGTTGAAGTCACTATCATCGAGGGTATGAGCGTCGTTGAGATCGCGGACAAGCTGGTTGAGGAGAAGGCGATCGCCGACAAGGACGAATTCCTCAAGCTCTGTTCGTCCGACGAGTTTGACGATGATTTCGACTTCCTCAAGAGCATCAAAAACTCATCTGACCGTTACTTCAAGCTTGAGGGTTATCTCTATCCCGATAAGTACGAGTTCTACCAGAACGACGACCCGCGCAGCGTAATCTACAAGCTGCTCAACAACTTCGAGAACAGGCTGTACCAGAAGCAGGACTTCGGCTACGACAAGCTCTACTCAGTAAACAAGATGCTCGAGGTTTCCGAAACTCCATACAGCCTCGACGAGATCCTTACGATCGCCTCCATCGTACAGGCTGAGGCTGCCGACAAAGAGGATATGTACTATGTTTCCTCTATCCTTCACAACCGTCTGTCAGCCGATTCGTCAATGGGTGTTTCAAAGCTCGGTCTTGATTCTACAAAGTACTACCCGTACCGCAGCGAGGACAAGCTGCCTGCGGATTCCGCCAAGAACTACAAGAGCCGTTACGATACATACGACAAGGAAGGTCTGCCACCCGGACCTATCTGCAACCCGGGTATGGAGGCGATCAAGGCGGCGCTTAAGCCCTATGATACAAGCTACTACTTCTTCTGCCACGACAAGTACGGCAACGCCTACTATGCTTCGACGATCTACGAGCACGAGGCGAATCTGGAGAATATAGATGATTAAGCGGCCTGAATTATTAGCTCCCGCGGGCGATATGGAGAGCCTGCGCGCGGCGCTGAGCTATGGCGCCGACGCGGTCTACCTCGCGGGGAAGCAGTTCGGTATGCGTTCCGCGCCGAAGAACTTTGACAGCGACGACCTGAAGGAAGCCTGCCGTCTTGCTCACGGCATGGGCAGGAAGATTTACGTCACCTGCAACGTGCTGCCGCGCAACAGAGAGCTTGCGGACTTGCCGGCGTTTCTCAGCTACGCGCAGGAATGCGGAGTTGACGCGTTCATCATCGCCGACCTCGGCGTGCTTGAGCTCGCCAAGCAGTACGCGCCGAAGGTTGCGCTTCATATCTCCACACAGGCGGGCGTGACGAACTACGCCTCCGCCAACGCGCTCTATAAAATGGGCGCTTCGCGTGTAGTCCTCGCGCGCGAGATCCCGCTTGATGAAATCGCAGAGATCCGCGCAAACATTCCCGACGACCTCGAGATAGAGTGCTTCGTTCACGGCGCGATGTGCGTGTCATTCTCGGGCAGGTGCCTGATATCGAGCTATCTCACGGGGCGCGACGCCAACCACGGCGACTGCGCGCAGCCGTGCAGGTGGAAGTACCACCTCTTTGAAGAGAAGCGCGAGGGTCAGTTCTTTCCTGTTGAGGAGGACTCAAGCGGCACCTATCTCTACAATTCGCGCGATATGTGCATGATAGAGCACATTCCCGAGCTTGTCAGAGCAGGCGTTTCGAGCCTCAAGATCGAGGGCAGAGCGAAATCCGCTTACTATACAGCCGTAGTCACAAACGCCTACCGTCACGCCATCGACGATTATCTGAGCGAGGGCGATGATTACACGCTCAAGCCGTGGATACTTGAGGAGCTGGAAAAAATCAGCCACCGCGAGTACAGCACGGGCTTCTATCTCGGCGGCGAGCCGGGACAGGCGGTTCACAGCGGCGGATATATCCGCCACTACAATCAGGTGGCTGTCTGCGAGGAAAATATCAACGATAACACAGCCGTTATCACCCAGCGCAATAAATTCTGCGTAGGCGACACGCTCGACATTCTTCCGCCCGACGGTATACCTCGATTAGTCAGGTGCCTTTCGCTCACGAATGAAGCGGGCGAGGAGGTCGAAAGCGCGCCGCACCCGATGGAGCGGCTGACCATAAAAACCGACAATCCGATTCCCACAGGATCGGTTATCAGATTAAAGCTGAATAAGTAAACCCATATAAAGGAGTAATCAGAACAATGCAGTGGACAGGATTAAACGAGCTCAGAGAAAAATTTCTTGAGTTTTTCGAGTCAAAGGGATGTCTCAGACTTCCCAGCTTTTCCCTTGTTCCCAAGGACGACAACAGCCTTCTGCTTATCAACAGCGGAATGGCGCCGATGAAGAAGTACTTTACAGGCGAGGTAACACCGCCGCGCAAGCGCGTTACCACCTGCCAGAAGTGTATCCGCACGCCCGATATCGAGCGCGTAGGTATCACAGCCCGTCACGGCACCTTCTTTGAGATGCTGGGCAACTTCTCCTTCGGCGACTATTTCAAGCGCGAGGCGACCGCGTGGGCGTGGGAATTCTTCACCAAGGTGCTCGAAATGCCCGAGGAAAAGCTCTATGTTTCCATTTATCAGGACGACGACGAGGCATACGACATCTGGACAAAGGAAGTCGGCGTAGATCCCTCACACATGGTTCGTCTCGGCAAGGAGGACAACTTCTGGGAGCACGGCTCAGGTCCCTGCGGACC
>JAEEGI010021878.1_pt1 | contig 12677 bp, 4 predicted proteins | sample 8958751 | NCBI WGS metagenome assembly JAEEGI01 (sample SAMN16246545, study PRJNA631951) | gut metagenome | biome: gut microbiome; feature: rumen; material: KS-attached | host: Bos | place: Iran: Karaj | collected 2018-10 | reverse complement strand
TCGTGGAAGGCGAGGTGGAAACGGGTACCGTCACCGCAACGTTCTATGAAGGCGAAACCTGCACCGTGACTGCCACGCCAAACGAAGGCTACGGTTTTGTGAATTGGACCGAAAACGACGCTGCAGCGTCGACGGATGCCAGCTACAGCTTTACCGTAGCCAGCGACCGCAATCTTGTGGCCAATTTTGCAGAGGCGATGACCGTCGAACTCTCACAAGGCTGCAACTGGTGGACCCCCACCAAGGCGATGACGCTTGAGCAATTGGAAGCGGCCCTCGGCAGCAACGCTGTCCTCATCAACTCGCAGAACGCCGGCTTCGCCCGCTATGAAGGCGGCCAGTGGAGCGGCACGCTGACTGCGATTGTCCCCGGACAGATGTATAAGATCGAGACCACAGCTCCCGTTAGCCTCACCCTGAGTGGCGATCCCGTCACGGGCGTCAGCCTGACCCTCCTGCCTGGCTACAACTGGTTCGGCTACACGGGCACGCAAGCCGCCGACATCGCCACTGCCCTCGGCAACCTCGGTATCACGCCCGCCAACGGCGATACCATCACCGACAAGGACGGCCATACCGCCACCTACAACGGCAGCAGCTGGGATGGTAGCCTTACCACACTGCAGTCTGGACATGGTTATGTCTATTTGAGGTAGTAATGCTGCCAAACAGTAACGAGGCCGCCCCGCGGGGCGGCCTTTTTTTTGCCCTTGTTGAGGGTTCTCCCCAAAATTCTTGACACTCAACTGTTTTGCTTTTCTCGAAATAATACTATCTTTGAAGCGTCTAATATTATGTAAAAACATTTAATTATTTGATTATGAAACAAATATACAAATGTATTATTGGAAATGACACTCAAATGAGATTAGCCAATAAGTAAATTTACTTATAGCTATTTCCGAAGTCTATACTAATTTTGTATATCGTAAATTGCAAGTTTATGAAATACTGCAAATTCACGCAAAATAGTATGCTTTTAATTGATTGCCATTTTTTTAAATAAAACAGAGTACGTTATGAAAAGACTGTTTTCCACGATTATCCTTGCCTGCCTCGCCATAGGGCTGAAGGCACAAGACGCCGACAGCCTTAGGGCCATGATACTGCAATGCTTCAACGAGAGCCGATTCGTTGAGGTGATCGACTACAGCAAGCAGGCGATGCAACTCTATGAACAGGCTGACGACAAATACAATGTGGCTGGATGCTACAACACCATTGCAGGGGCCTATATGCGCATGGGGCAATATGATGAAGCCATACGCAACTACACCCTCTGCACCGAAATCATGGATGAAATCGGAGGTGAGATGGCCTCCATCAACAAACGGTATGTCATCAACAACATCGCATCGATTTATTTCGACATGGAGGAATACGACCAGTCGGAGGAGATGTACTGGAAGTGTATCGAGATGCTGGGCGACGTGGGTACCGATACGACAGCCAACCTCGACCTGGCCACCTATTACCAGAACCTCTCGGGGGTGCGGCTGATGCAACTTGGACTGATGGCAGCCGACGACCCGCAGCACGACAAAACCCAAGCCGAGGCCATCGGCTTTGCCGAACAAGCCTTGGCCTTGTCGCAACAATATGGCGACAACCAGGAAAAACTCATCAACAGGCATATCACCTTGTCGAGAGCCTACCAGGCGGCAGGACGCCTTGACGAGGCCCATGCCCAACTCGACACCGCACTCGTCATTGCACAACACGAAAAGGAACTCTATTTCGAAACCGCCATCATCATGCTCAACGGCCAATATGCCCACGACCGTGGCGACGACATGGCTTCGGAGCAACTCTTCCTCCAAGCCTTGGACATCGCGAAAGAAAACCAGTATAACCAGTTTTACCTGGAGTGCATGCAAGGGGCATATCTGGCCACAAAGGCCTCACACCCAGAACGCGCCATCGGTTATCTTGAGGAATGCAACAAGATGAGGGACTCCATCTACAACGAAGACCAGCAAGCCTTGATTCGCGACTACCAAGTGAGATACCAAATGGCCGAGAAAGAGCATGCGCTGGAAATGCAGGAAGAGAAAACCCGACAAAGCCGTCTCCAGCTTTCCTTGTCGCTGCTTGTGGTCGCCTTACTGCTCATCTTGGTTGCGTTGCTGGCCCGCAATGCCATACAACGAAAAAAACAGAACGAAACGCTGACCCGCCTCAACAACACCAAAGACCAACTGCTCACCGTGGTCTCGCACGACATCAAGACACCGCTGCTGTCGCACGAGAAAATCCTCGACATTCTCTGCAAGCACATCAACGATATGCCTCTTGATGACCTGAAGGAGTATCTAGTCACTCTGAAGTCGTCAACCAAGGAGTTGAGAGGCAAGACCATCAATATCATCGGTTGGGTGAAAAGCATGATTGGCGACACCGAGAGCCAAGCCGAGCCTTTCAACTTATGCGAATTGGCCGAAACGGTGATGCACAGCCAAGCCTTCGAAATCGAGCAGAAGCAACTGAAGGTCACCAATGCCATACCCACGGATTGGATGGGCAACGACGACCCCACAATCATTGAGATGGTGTTGCAGAACATCCTCTCGAATGCGGTGAAATACTCTTTCGCCAATGGTGAAATCAGGTTGGAAGCCGAAGATGGTGGCGAGCGTTACCTGGTCAAGGTGATTGACCACGGCAAAGGCATCGAAAATCCAGACAAGTTGCTGAAGATGACGACCGCTTCGGCCGAAGGCACCTTCGGTGAGTCGGGCACAGGCATCGGCCTCTTCGTCAGCCAGCAGATGATGGAACGCAACGGCGGAACCATAGCCATCGAAAGCGAAGAAGGGAAGGGGACCACAGTGGTGTTTAGTATTAAGAAATAGATGAGGAAACTATGAACCAACAACAACCAATACGAATCCTTTTGGTGGAGGACCATCCGATTTATCGCGTGGGCACACGCTTGTCGCTCAACTATTCGGGTGTGAACAGCGTCGTCGTAGCCGAGGTCGAAGACGTGAAGTCGGCCAAGAGCTATCTTGATCAACATGCCGATGAGGTGGACCTGATCTTGCTCGACTACTTCCTGCCCGACGGCAATGGCGTTGATGTGATCCATCATGCGCGAGCGCTCAACCCCAAGGCCAAAATCGTCCTACTTTCAGGCGAAATCAAGAACAAAACAGTTATGACGCACACCCAAGGTCTTGTGGATGGGTATTTGGGCAAGGATGCGGATCCGGAAACGCTGAAGGCCGAGCTCACTGCCCTGTTTGGCATCCATGGTGACGACGAAGAGAAGCAATATCGCATCAGTGCAAAAGCCGACCTGTCGGCACGCGAGATAGAAATCATCCAGTTGTGCGCCAACGGCATGTCGGCCCAACAGATTGCCGACCACCTTGGCCTGAGCCGTCGCACGGTGGAAGTGCACAAAAGCCATATCTTCGAAAAGCTCGACCTCAAGACCACGGCAGATCTGGTGAAATACGCCTATGATGCCGGGTTGGTGGCAAAATACTGATAGTTTTTCGCCGTAATAAGTAAATTTACTTACAATCTTTCCGGCAATCCCCCCTATTTTTGTTGGCAAATTACTAACCAACAAAAACATCACATTATGAAAAGACTTACACTATTCGTGCTGCTTCTCGCGCTGGCAATGCCCAGGGCAGCAAAAGCCTTTTCCTTCCAAGACCCCGCCGTGAAGGCCATCTGCGTGGCCAACTGGGACACCGACGGCGACGGCGAGCTGAGCTTTGCCGAAGCCGCAGCAGTGACCTCTTTAGGCACAGCGTTCCGAGGGAATACGTCGATTTCCTCTTTTCTCGAGTTACAATACTTCACGAGTTTGACCTCACTCACTTGTGATGATGGTTATGGTACCTTTCAGGCCTGCTACAACCTGGATTTAGTTAACCTTCCCGATGCCTTGACCACCATCGGAAGATATGCGTTCTATGATTGCCGCGCTCTGAGAAGGATTGAGATCCCCAGCGCAGTGACACTCATCGATGAGTCCGCGTTCGAGAGTTGTTGGTCACTTTATACGGTGGACTATCGCGGCGGTTGTGATTATAGTTCCCTCAATACCATCAACGAAGGGGCTTTCTCGAGGTGCGACGTACTGACTTCGTTCAGCATCCCTTATGGTGTGACAGAAATAAGTGCAAATACATTCAGTTACTCAGGCCTGAGGCAAATCGAAATCCCTTCCCAAGTGACTTCCATAGGCAACTATGCGTTTTATCATTGTGTCTTCCTGAGAACGTTGACCTTGTGTAATAACTTGACTTCTATCGGAGAATCTGCGTTTGAAGATTGCAGCGTGCTGACCACGCTGGGCATCCCTAATTCCGTGACTTCCATAGGAGCATCTGCGTTCCAAAACTGCACTGGCCTGACTACGTTGAATATCGGCAGCTCCTTGCATTCCATAGAAGAATCCACGTTCCAAAATTGCAGTGGCCTGACTACGTTGAATATCGGCAGCTTCGTGCAAATCATAGGAGAATCAGCGTTCAAAAATTGCAGCAGCCTGATCGTGGTGACCATCCCTAATTACGTGACCACCATCGAAAAATATGCGTTCGAGAACTGTAGCAGCCTGACTTCGTTGGACCTCGGTAGCCACGTGACTACCATCAAAGAATATGCTTTTGAGGGTTGCATCGGACTGTCATCGTTGACCATCCCCTCTTCCGTGACCACCATCAAGAAAAATGCGTTTAATAATTGCACCAACCTGACCTACGTCACCATCAACAGCAACGCCTTGGCCTCGGCAACCTATTCGATTTCGGAAGATTTGTCTGGTATACACTATGACAATTTCAGGTCGAGGTTCGGCAACCAAGTGACGAGCTACACCTTCGGCTCCAACGTGACGGCCATCGGAGACTATGCGTGCTATAATTGCACCGGCATGACCTCGGTGAACCTCAGTTACGTGGCTACCATCGGAAACTATGCGTTCAGAGGTTGCAGCGGCTTGACCTCGTTGACTATCCCCAATTATGTGACTTCCATCGGGGAGTATGCGTTTTACAATTGCAGCGGCATGACCTCGGTGATCATCGGCAACTCCTTGACTTCTATCAGCAACTCTACATTTGGCCAATGCAGCGGCATGACCTCGGTGACCATCCCCAGTTCCGTGACTTCCATTGGCGGCTATGCGTTTTCTGAATGCAGCGGCTTGACCCGGGTCAATTATACGGGCACTCTCGGAGGGTGGTGCAATATTTCGTTCTCAACCCAGTCTTCCAATCCTCTCTTATATGCACATAACTTGTATATCAACGATGAACTTGTGACGACGGCGAATTGGTCCATCTCTGGTTCCGTGACCATCATCAAGCCCTATGCGTTTTATGGTTGCACGGGCCTGAATTCGGTGACTATTCCCCTTAGCGTTACCTCTATCGGAAATAGTGCATTTGGTGGCTGCACTGCCCTGACTTCGGTGACCTTAAGAAGCAATGCCGTGGTCTCGGCAACCTACACTTCCTCCAATAATTTCAGTACCATTTTCGGCAACCAAGTCGAAAGTTATACCTTATCCGGCCTACCTTCATATCCTATACAGGCCATCGGAAACTATGCGTTTTATGGTTGCAGCGGCATGACCTCGCTGGATATTCCTAATTCCGTGACTTCTATCGGACAATATGCGTTCCGCGGCTGTAGCGGCTTGAACTCCATCACCATCCCCAACAGTGTGACTTCCATCAATAGTTATACGTTTTATGGTTGCAGCGGACTGACCTCAGTGACTATCGGCAACTCCGTGACTTCTATCGGACAATATGCGTTCCGCGGCTGTAGCGGCTTGAACTCCATCACCATCCCCAATAGTGTGACTTCCATCGGAAACTATGCTTTCAGTGACTGCACGGGTCTCACCGAGATGACGGTGGAGCGCACTACACCGCCCAATGCTGCCGCAAACACATTCAGCAATGTCCCCAACACTATCCCAATCTATGTGCCGTGTGGCACCAAGGAAGCCTACCAAGCAACGAACTGGAATTATTTCACCAACATCGTGGATCCTTGCGGCATCATCACCTTCGCCGACGCCAACGTAAAATCCCTATGCGTGCAATACTGGGACAGCAACCAAGACGGCGAATTGAGCTACGACGAGGCTGCCGCTGTGACGACGCTGAAACCTCAAGGGGTAACGAATAGCGTATTTTATAATAAGCCAAACATCACTTCGTTCAACGAGTTGCAGTACTTTACGGGGTTGACAAGCCTTGCCCCAAATGCCTTCAATTATTGCAGCTCGCTGGCTTCTGTGACTCTACCGAATTCGGTGACCACCATCGGGCAATATGCCTTCAATCGTTGCACAAGTCTGGTCTCGGTAAGCCTCGGCAATTCCGTGGTCACCATTGATAATAATGCTTTCAGCTATTGCAGCCAGTTGGCTTCTGTGACCCTTCCCAATACGGTGACCACGATAGGCAATTTTGCCTTCGAAGACTGCACCAGCTTAACCGCCATTGAATTACCCAATTCCCTGACCTCCATCGGTAACAGAGCTTTCAATAACACTAGCTTGACCTCCATCGTGATTCCCGCCTCTGTGACGAGTTTAGTTGATAATCCCTTTCGATTCCCATCTCAAGCCACCATCACAGTGGATGAAAACAATCCGGTGTACAGCTCACCCAACAACTGCAATGCCATCATCAAGACTGGTACCAACGAACTGGTCGTGGGTTGCAAGAACAGCGTCATCCCCAGCACCGTGACTTCCATCGCAGCTTATGCTTTCTATGGCTGCAACGGGCTCACCTCCATAACCATTCCCGACGCTGTGGTATCCATTGGGGATTATTCCTTCCGCGAATGCACCGGCCTGACCTCGATAACCTTTTCCAACACCCTGTCTTCTATCGGGACATGTGCTTTCTGGAATTGCAGCGGGCTGTCCTCGATAACCCTTCCCAGCACCCTGGCTTCGATTGGTTCAAGTGCCTTCTACAATTGCATTGGCTTGACCTCCATCACCGTGGAGGCCTCCGCACCGCCCACGTTAGACGGCACTACTGTCTTCAACCACGTCAACACCGGCATTCCCGTCATCGTGCCTTGCGAATCGTTGGAGACCTACCAGACCTACAACAACGGCCAGCCTTGGGGCGGCTTCAGCAACATCCAATGCGATGACTGCACCGTCGAACTGCCCCTTAGCGAAAACTTCGACAGCTACCCAGGCGTCACCTCGGGCATGGTGAACGTCCTGCCCGACTGCTGGAGCCGCATCAACACAACGACGGTAAGCAGCCAACAAGGCTATCCCACGATTACCGAATATAGTTATGCCCAATCAGCACCTAATTTCTTGTATTTCATGTCATCTTACGTTGTTGGTTCCTATGAGGACCCCCAAGACCAATACGCCATCCTGCCGTCTGTCGACAACGTGTCCGACTTGGTGCTGAGCCTCTCTGCAAGAATTCCTGCGGGAGGACGCAACGGCACCTTCATGGTGGGCGTGATGACCGACCCAACGGATGTCAGCACCTTCACCCCATTGGCCACCTTTGCCCCAACCACTACTACCTATCAGCAATACACCGTTGCGTTCAACAGCTACTCGGGCGAAGGCCATTACATCGCTATCAAGATGCCTGCCGCTTCGTCTGACATGAATTATCGTGGCCTCTGCATCGACGACGTGACCCTCGACATCGTCTCCAGCCCCAACATCGTCTTCGCCGACGCTAATGTAAAGGCCATCTGCGTTCAGAATTGGGACACCAACAATGACGGCGAGCTGAGCTACGACGAGGCGGCTATGGTGAATGATATTGGTGATGTGTTTAGTGAGAACGACGAAATCACCTCGTTCAACGAACTGCAGTATTTCACTGGGTTGACCGCTATTGAATACGAGGCGTTCTATTACTGCACAAACCTCACCTCCGTAATCATACCAAGCGGGGTCACTACCATTGTCAGCGAAGCTTTCTATGAGTGCACCAACCTCCATTCTGTCACCATCCCCAGCGGTGTCACTGAAATCGGATACAACGCCTTCTATGCATGTACAAGTCTGGTTTCCATTAGTCTTCCCAATACGCTCACCTTCATTGACGAGTTTGCCTTCGAGGATTGCACGAGTCTCACTTCCATCACTATTCCGAGCAGTGTCAACCACATCGAAGGTAATCCATTCAAAGGCTGCCCCGCCTTGGCGAGCATCATTGTGGAGGCGGACAACACCGTGTATGACTCGCGGAACGACTGCAATGCCATTATCGAGACGGCCAGTAACACGCTGCAGGCAGGCTGTAAGAACACTGTTATCCCAAGCACGGTTACCTCCATCGGCTATACCGCCTTCGAAGAATGCATATCATTGGCTTCCATCACTATTCCTAGTAGTGTGACTTCCATTGGACAATATGCCTTCTATGGTTGTACGTCATTGGCTTCTATCTCTCTCTCAAACGGGCTCACCACCATCTACAGCTCAGCCTTCTACGGCTGCAGCAGTCTCACATCCATCACTATCCCGAGCAGCGTCACCTCCATCGGCAACTATGCCTTCAAAAACTGTACTGGTCTCACTTCCATCACCGTGGAGGCCACCACACCGCCAACTTTAGACACCTATGTCTTCCAAAACGTCCCCACCGACATCCCGGTCTACGTGATTTGCGAGAGCATCGAGGCCTACCAGGCCACCACGGGTTGGAGCAACTTCACCAACTACCAGGAGAGCAACGAATACATCTGCTTCGCCGACCCGGCGGTGAAAGCCCTCTGCGTGGCCAACTGGGATACCAACAATGACGGCGAGCTGAGCTACGCCGAGGCCGCCGCAGTGACGAGTTTAGGGAGTGTGTTCTACGAAGAGCCCATCACCACCTTCGACGAGTTGCAGTATTTCACAGGATTGGAATATATCGATGACGAGGCGTTTGCCAATTGCACCCAACTTACCTCTGTCATCATTCCAAGCAGTGTTACCCTCATCGCCTATGAAAGCTTCTGGAATTGCTCCAGCCTCACCTCTGTCACCATCCCCAGCAGTGTTACCACCATCGGCGACGAAGCCTTCTATGATTGCTCCAGCCTCACCTCCGTCACCATCCCCGGCAGTGTTACCACCATCGGCTATGAAGCCTTCAGTGATTGTTCCAGCCTCACCTCCATCATCATCCCAAACGGTGTCACCACCATTGGTTATGATGCCTTCTACGGTTGCTCCAGCCTTACTTCCGTCACCATCCCAAGCACTGTCACTACCATGATTGGTAATCTCTTCCCTAATTGCCCAGCATTGGCGAGCATCACCGTGGAGGCGGGCAACACCGTCTACGACTCGCGTGACAACTGCAACGCCATCATCGAGACGGCCACGAACACACTGATTGCGGGCTGCAAGAACACGGTCATCCCTAATACAGTCACTACTATTGGCGGAAGTGCCTTCTATGGTTGTACTGGTTTGACTTCTATCACCATTCCAAGCGGTGTTAGTACTATCGGGCACTCCGCTTTCAATTACTGCAACGGCTTGACTTCCATCACCATCCCAGGCACGGTCACTTCCATTGGAAGCTCAGCCTTCAGTGGCTGCTCGGGCCTCACCGAGATGACGGTTTTGGCCACCACACCGCCCACTTTAGACACCTATGCCTTCCAAAACGTCCCCACCGACATCCCAGTCACCGTGCCGTGCGAGGCATTAGCAGCTTACCAGAACTACAACAACACCAACCAGCCTTGGGGCGGCTTCACCAACATCGTGGGCGACGGCTGCGACCCTGTTATCGTTTTCGAAGACCCCGCCGTGAAAGCCGTCTGCGTGGCCAACTGGGACACCAACAGCGACGGTGAACTGAGCTATCCCGAGGCCGCCGAGGTGACCTCCTTGGGCGGCGTGTTCCAAGGCAACGCGGGAATCACCTCTTTCGACGAGCTGCAATACTTCACTAGCGTGACCGTCATCCAAGTCAGTGCGTTTTCTGGTTGCAGCGGCCTTGAATCGGTCACCCTCCCCGATGCCTTGACTACCATCGGGTCTAATGCGTTCCGAGATTGCTCAAGCCTTGAATCAATCACCCTCCCCGATGCCTTGACTACCATCGGGTCTAATGCGTTCCGAGATTGCTCAAGCCTTGAATCGGTCACCCTCCCCAATTCCTTGACTACCATCCTAGACTATGCATTTAGTGATTGCAGCAGTCTGACCACGATAGATATTCCCAACACAGTGAATTCCCTCGGACGCTATGTGTTTTCTCAGTGCACTGGCCTGACTTCGGCCACCCTCCCCAATTCTTTGACTACCATCGAAACCAGTTTATTTGAAGGATGCAGCAGCTTGACTTCGGTCATCATCCCCGATGCCGTGACTTCCATCGAAAACGCTGCGTTCCGATATTGCAGCAGCCTAACTTCAATAGAGATTCCCAATGCCGTGACTTCCATCGGAAGCCAAGCGTTTTATAGCTGCACAAACCTTCAGTCGATCACTTGCCTTCCTACCACGCCACCAACGTTTGTGAGCAACGCTTTCAGTAGCGCCACGTACAACAGTGCCACGCTGACCGTGCCTTGCGAGTCGGTTTCGGCTTACCAGAGTGCCTCGGGCTGGAGCAACTTCACCCACATTGTTGGCGACTGCGAGCAGTCGACGGCCCTGGAGGCTGGCTGGAACTGGTGGGCGCCCACGGTTGAGATGAGCATGGAAGACTTCGAGGCGGCTCTTGTCGGCATCAGTGGCGACATTCTCATCAACTCGCAGGACGAAGGCTTCGCCCGCCGCACGGGTGGCACATGGGGCGGCACGCTCACAAGCATCGAGCTAGGCAAGATGTACAAGATCAAGACTACCGCGGGCGCAACCCTTACGATGGCTGGCGACCGTCCCGCCACGGTCAGCGTCAGCATCGTTGCGGGCTACAACTGGTTTGGCTACACGGGCACGCAAGCCGCCGACATCGCCACAGCCCTCGGCAGCTTCACGCCCACCAACGGTGACACGATTACCGACGAGGACAGCAACACTGCCACCTACAACGGCAGCAGCTGGATTGGTAGCCTTACCACACTGCAGCCTGGACATGGTTATGTCTATCTGAGGCAACAATAATGGCTTATATGAGGGCAACAAGATACAAGGAGAAATCTCCTCAATTTCATGCCCAAGGGAATTTTTTTTGAAAAAAACATTGCAAGAAAAGAAATAATCACTAACTTCGCAGCCTATAAAAGGAATAATAATACAAAAATCACTAGAATATGAAAAGAAGAATACTATGTTTAATGGCGTCCCTGCTCCTGGTGGGAGTGGTGAATGCACAATCCTGGTGGGAAACCGCCCCGAATTCGCACAATTGGAGCAGCAATACACCTATTGTTGCCGCCATTTCGATTGATGGCGATGCCCAAACCGACTTCACCAACCTGACGCTGGGTGCCTTCGCGAGCGATGGGCTGCGCGGCACCACTTATAACACCAACAGCGTTTACAACTACCAGGTTTGGATCCAAGTGTACTACGACTTCAATACCACCGAGGCCATCAGCTTCAAACTGTATGATGCTGCTACTCAGACCGAGTACACCACCTGCACTGTCACCCCGCCCACCACAACCCAAGACGAAGGCTGGGGCACACCAAGCAACCCTGTGGAGCTGAATTTCACGGCTACGCCGCAAACAGAGACGCAGACAATTGCATTGACTGCTGGAACGAACTGGTTCTCGACGTATGTAGACATCACATTGGATGATTTGAAGGCTGCGCTTGTTGAGGCTGTACCTTCTGGTACGATAGTAATTAAGTCGAAAACCCAAAACGTGAGATATATAAATGGTAGATGGATTGGGCAATTGAATACCTTTAATCCTGCCATGATGTATCTGATAACAGTTAATGCTGATTGTACAATTGAATTGGAAGGCACGCCTATCGATCCTTCAACTCTTTCTATCACTATTACTAAAGGATCAAACTACATAGCTTTCCCATACGAAGAAAGTATGGCTCCCGCTAATTTCTTTGGTACTCTTCCTCCTGCCAATGGCGATATCGTAAAATCAAAGACTCAGAATGTGAGATACTTGAATAGCAGATGGATTGGACAATTGACTGACCTTGAGCCAGGTATGGGATACATTTATGTTTCATCGTCAGACGACGGAAAGGTTTTTGTGTTTCCTGCTGCCCAATAAGATTTACTAATGAAAGTGATTATAACGAACGATAAAAATAGAACACTATGAAAAAGTTAGTTTTGACATTGATAGCAACATTGGCAATATGTGGGCTAACCAAGGCTCAACACCCTGAAACCTATTGGCCGGATTTTAGTGGTAGTGCTTATGATTTCCAGGGATCTCTTTGTGCGTCCATTATGATTGATGGTGAGCCTGTATCCTATACTTATGAGAATTGGCAAATGCTGGAAATTGCAGCCTTTGTTGGAGAGCAACAACGTGGTGCAGACATATGGTTGACGCAAGAACAAGATGCTCCTATTCCGACAACCTTAGCTGACCCAGTTTACTATAACAATTCAGGTGAAGTTGTTACATTCAAGATGTACAACCATGCTACTCGCGTTTTGTATGAAGAATGTGTGACTTTGATTTTGGGTGGCGACCCCATCACAATTCTTACTGGTGAAGAACACTGGGAAATATTTGAAGATCCCGAGCATCCGCTCATACTCAGC
>JAEEGI010021873.1_pt1 | contig 12678 bp, 4 predicted proteins | sample 8958751 | NCBI WGS metagenome assembly JAEEGI01 (sample SAMN16246545, study PRJNA631951) | gut metagenome | biome: gut microbiome; feature: rumen; material: KS-attached | host: Bos | place: Iran: Karaj | collected 2018-10 | reverse complement strand
ATCGTCCCACGCCTTGAAGGAGTAGAGCCTCATCTTGGCGAAGTTGTCGTTCGGCGTAGGCGTCGTCGGCGCGGCCTGGTTGTTGTAGGAGGCGAAGAGAGTCATTTGGTTACCGGGGATGAAGTCGGCGGGCGTCGTGGCTATCGCCATTGCGCCGTCATACTCGAAGCCGTCCCGCGAGCACTTGATCGTGTGCCTTTCATCTACGGCCGGCTTCTTCCCGGATTTGTTCTGCGTCGAATCGTAGTCCCAGCGGAAGCCCTCGTTTTTGACATAGAAGCAGGTGAAAGTGCGGGAGATGTCGGTTGCGCGGGAGCAGAATACGTTGTGGTTTGCCGACAGGTTGCGGAGGGCGACTTCCGCCTCGACGACGGAGTTGGATGTCGGCGTGTAGTCGAGGAGGATGTATTCGCCGGGCGTGGATCCGCTGCCATCCGACTCGATGTACTCGACGAACTTCGAGACGCCGACGGCGCTCGCCTTCAATGCGCAGCACACTGCGAAAGACAAAACGGGCAAAATGCTCCTCGTTGTTGCGTGCATGGTCCTTCTCCTTTGATATTGGTGCGTCATTCCGCAAACACAATACACAATGCGACAGATATCTGTCAAGAGGAAATATTCTAGAAACATTCTAGAGGGTGCAATCATTTTTTGTCAAGCGCCCAAGGTGTGCGAGGGGAGGTGCGCATGGATGCCTGCGAGGAGAGGGGATGCTGGAGCGCGGACGGCTCGTCCGCCCCGCGTTGCCTATTGAAGATGCGTATTGCAAGGAAACCAACCCCTTCGGCCACGGCCTTGAGGTAGGCGGGCGGGCCGCCCGCGCTCTGGCACGGCCGACATTCTTATGTCTATAGAAACTAGACATACTCTCTCAATGGGCGGGCAGCCCGTTCCCATGGCTGGACGCGCATATTGCTTTAGGCGCACTCCCATTCGCGCTTAGTCGGGCTGACAAAAAATGATTGCACCCCATTCTAGATTAGGCAGTCAATGCGCCGGCGACGCGCACGGTGGCGTCTCCGCCTAGACGAACGATTCGCCGACGATGTACTCGGGCGCGAGGTGTTCCATCTTGCGGCGTATCTTCCGCCCCAGGAGGAAGGCGCAGACGGCCTCCGAGAGGGTGTCGCCGAAACGCGCGGCATCGTACTCGATGCGCGTCAGCACAACGGGGTAGATCGGCCCAAGGCCCTTGTTCGAGACGGAGACGACCTTGACGTCGTCCGGAAAGCGGAGCCCGACCTCCTGCATGGCGACGAGGGCGCCGGTGGCCAGAAAGTCGTCGAGGAAGAGAAGAAGGTCGGGGAGCCAGGCGCGGCCCTCGGCGGCGAAGCGTTCGCGGAAAACCGCCAACGCCGCGCGCGCGACGGCCTCGCCCGCCTCGAAGTCCGACGGCTTCTCGACTTCCAGGGTCGCGGCCGAAACGCCGGCCTTTTCCAGTGCGGGGACGGTTTCGAAAAGATGCACCGTCTTCGTCGAGACCTGCAGCACGCTCCGCACCCCGGCGCGGCGGCAATGCGCGACAAAGGCCGGAACGGCGCCCCCGTGATCTTCCTGGAAGTTCGCCACGCAACCCGGCAGCGAGCAGGGCGACGGCGCGAAAACGCCGAAGGGGAGGCCGGACTTCGACAGGAACCGCGCTATCGCGGGACGGTCTTCAAGCAGAAGCGTGAAGTCGGGGCGGGTCCGCAACTCGTGCGCGAGCTGCCGGAAGTCGTAGCGGCCATCCGGGCGCGAGAGAACGGTCACCTGCGAGAAGAGGTAGCCGGCCATGGCCAGCTTGGCGCGCAGCCGCCCGACAAGGACGTTGTGGATGTAGACATGGTCGCCGTCCGGGACGACAACGAGGACGCGGCCGAGCCAGACGCTCTTGCGTCGCGGGTTGACGATGCAGCCGACGCCCTTCTGGGCGACGAGCAGCCCTTCGCGGACCAGCGCCGCGACAGAGGCCTCCGGCACGCGGATTGAGACGCCGAGGAGGTGGGACCACTCCAGAATCGTGGGCAGGATGTCGCCCGGCTTGAAATGCCCCGAGACAATCGCCTCGCGCAGACCGTCGGTCATCTGCTTCGACAGGCTTCCCGGCGCCGACCGCTCAACCTTGAACGGGATGTCCTTCGCCGTCCAGTCCCGGCCGACTTTCACGCGTTTTTTCAAACCTTCCGACATGGTGAGTGGCAACTTCGGCTATTTGACAAAGAAAAGGGTATGGGCGTCGTTGGCCTCGAAGCAGCCGATGTCGATGATTCGGCCGATCAGGCGCTTCTGCTTGCCGGAGAGGTCGAAGGCGGCCATGCCCTCGTAGTTCGCGCCCTTGCCGACAAGCGGTCCGCCTGAAGCCGGACGGAAGTCACCGTTCGCGTAGTCGCGGAAGAAGGACGCCGCCGTGCCAACAACGGTACTGGCGGGGAATGCCGTCCCTTCAATGGACGAATCGAGCGCGCCGTTCGTGAAGTTGGCACGGGTTCCGGTCGGCTTGCATGCCGCGCCGTCCTTGTCCGTCACGCCGGCGATCACGACGTTCACGGCCTGGGCCGTTGATCCGATGCGGAGCGGCGAGAAGGATGTGCAGTACTGGTTTGTATTGGCGATGCGCGACTTGATGATCGTGCAGTTGCGCAGGATCGAGGTTCCCTCCTGAACCACAAGCAGGGCGGCGTTTGGCTGCGGATTGTCGACGAGAAGGCAGTTTTCGGCACGGGAAGCCCCCTTGAGCACAAGGACGCCACCCTTGTTCTGCCCCCATTGCGTGGAGGCGGCCACGTAGTTGCCGCGAAAGACCGTGTGCGTCACGAGTCCGGCTTCCAATTGTCCGCCACCGCCGCTGCCATGTCCGGAGACCTGCTGTCCGGCCTCGACGATGCAGTTGGAGACCGTTCCGCCGCCGGCGGAGATCAGAAAGTTACCGCCAGTGGCCCAGTCACCCCAGGCAGACCCCTTTTGCATGGTCAGGTTGGCGACGAATGCATCGGCATGGTTAAGGGTGAAAACGCGCCGGTTTCCATTTTGGTAATTGGCGCCGACCGTGTTGGAGACGACAACGTGCGATGGGTCGCCGCCCTCGCCGAGAATCCGTATGGCCTTCGCGAGGGCGATGGGCGTGGAGATCTTGTAGAGCCCCGGTGCGATATGAATCGTGGCACCGTCCGTGGCGAGTGCCAGCGCGTCGGCAATGGTCTGAGCGGCGGACGCCGGCGTGACGTATGGCGGAATTGCGTTCGCGGACGTAGCATCAACGAACATGTCGCCGCTCCAGAGCAGCGTGAAGGAGTTGGTCGAGGTCGAGGCCGAGAGGACGCGTCCCCCTTCCAGAGTTGCAGTGGCGCGGGCGAACCACTGGTATGTCACGCCGTAGCCAAGGTCCTCGGCTGTGTCGGAGAATGTCTCCGCCGCCGAAGCCGTTCCGAGCGGGAGTTCCGTCCAATCTACGCCATTCGTCCCGTAGAAGACCGAGACGGACGTTGGGAGCGTGTTTTCCATGGCTGCTTCCGCAAGCTCGACGGAGAAGGCGGCGGATTGTTCCGTCACAGTCGCGGACGCGTTGCCGAAAATGGGCGAACCCGTCGTGCGGAACGATGCGACGGGCGTTTCGGCGACTTCAGTCCCGTTGTCCGCGTAGATCTTCCACCAGTAGGTCGTACCGGGTTCAAGACCGGTGACCGATGCCGTGCGCGTATCAGCCGAGAGGCCTGTGCCGAGCGAATTTGTCGTCGCCGTCGTGAACGTTTCGTCGAGGCTCATGACAATTCCTGCGTCCGCGGTCATGCCTGCGTCCGTCACGAGCATCCAGCTCGTCGAGAAGGAGTTCGTCCCGACTGTCGGGGAACCGCTTGGCGAGACGGCGAAGATGCCGTCGGCGGGCAGGATGTCTCCCATTTCCGTACCGACGACAAGTTCGTCCGCGCGGAACCGGCCTCCATTCGTGGCGTAGGGGCCAGCGAAAGCCATCGCCTTTGGATAATACGAATCGGTGATGAGCTGGACTTCGATTGTTTCGGCAGTCCCATTGAGCGCGGCCCATGTTGCGGCACCGGTGAAATCGGCCGTATCGACCGCGCCGGCCCGGACGAACTCAGCGCCGTCCGTCCCCACGCCGACATTGATTTCCGCGTAGCAGAGGTAAGTGGAGCCAAACGTGACCCCGGTGACGAGCGGGTAGTGCGTCAGGGTACCCGAAGCATCGATGAGGCAGAGTGAAAGAACATATTCCCCACTTGAGTTCTTCCACATGAGAAACGTGCAGGAGGACTTGTTCGAGGTCGTCGTCGGTCCGTATCGGCTGGCCGACGTCGAACCGATGAGTCCGAATCCGTAATAGGAGCCGTCCGCGTTGCCGGCGGGTGTCGAGACGGAGGCCAGTTTCGCGGCTGCGGACGAGTCAAGCTGCAGGAGAGCCCGGACGTAGAGCGCCCCGGATGAGACCTTGAGCGTGTTCGCCGTAAAGGCGTGGCATCCGCCGCGAAGCTGCGAGTTGCCGCCGCTTGGGTTGCACTGAACCGCGCCGCCACATGTCGAGAAGCCCTTCGTCATCATGATTGCCGGCAACGAAAGCCCGTAATCGGTGCCGCTGACGGAAAGCTGCGTGGTGTTGTCCGCCACGGACCATTTTGAATTAACGGCGAACCCGGTCGAATAGTTCCCGGTCGTCTTGCCATTCTGAAGCTGTTGGCCTCCGGTTGCGGTGATGCCCGTCCAGTCGCCTTCGTGGAAGCCCTCGTAGACGAGAACGGTGGCATTTGCGACAGTTCCCAGCAACGAGAGAACGGCCGTTGCGGCGATGAGACTGTATCGTTTCATGTGATTCTCCTGTGTAAGTTCAGCAACCAATACGATTCAAGCGAAAGGACTTCCAGGACGGACGCCCCGTGGAATGAAAAATGGTAGCAAACTTCGCGCGCGCGTGTCAAGCATGGGTCATGCGCGGTTAATGATGCCACAAAGGGGGTATTCGTCCACGACCGGTTCGTCGTCGAAGGGACGGCCGGAGAAGATCGACGCCGCAGCACGGATGCCGGCGGCGAGGGAGTCCTTCTCCTCGCCCGCCGGAAGGGAGCGCCAGAGTTCGGCGGCGGGGTGCACGACAACCCGGCCATGTCGCGGACCTTTGCGACGCACAAGGACGCTGAAGGATGTCCCGGCGAGGCGCGGGAGACCATCCTTGTCGCGTTCGAGCGACATGTGCCAGGCAATGCTGTAGGTCACCGTGGCCGGAGGATGGTCGAGGTCCGGAATGTCAGCCCACAAACCCGTGCTGCTGGCCAGATCGCCAAGGCAGTAGGCGACAACCTGGCCTTCGCCGAAACGCGAAGAATCGCCGCCATGGACGACGTGTTCGTGCGTGCCGACGACCATGTTCACGCCGCATGAGAGCGCAAAGGCCGCCAATTCCTTTGTCCAGACCGTTGCGGCAGGATTGTACTGGCCGCCGGTGTGCATGCCGAGGGCGACAAAGTCCGGTCCTGCCGCCCGCAGCCGCGCGACATCGTCCGCGAAGCGGGCGCGTTGGACATCGTGCGGCGCAATTCGCTCGTAAATCGGGAGTGTCAGGTTTTCGGGCCAGCGTCTGCGCTCCATCTCCTCGTAGGCCCGCCCCTCCGGCGAGTGACGGTCGGCGAACCAGGCGCGGACAAGAGGCTCCGACAACTCCTGCTCCTGGAAGAGGTTGACCATGAACGACTCTTCCGGCGTCAGGTATTCGTGGTTTGCGAACGCGTTGGTACCGTAGGTGTAGGAGAGGAGGCCGAGGCGGAAACCGGCGATCTCCGCGATGGCCGGGCATGCGGCCGCCTCGCGCGTGGCGAAGGTCCCGGTGTGCGGGAGACCGATGGCGTCCAGGACGCCGATGGTCGCGCCGAGGCCGACCGTGCCGCGGTCGAGGCAGTGGTTGTTGGCCGTGGTGACGAAGTCGACGCCCGCCCATTGAAGCGCCTCGGCGTAGGCTCGCGGCGAATTGAAGCGCCATCGTTCGTGCGTCAGGTCGCCACCCGTTTCGGAGAGGGGCGTCTCAAGGTTCGCCACAACGTAGTCCGACGCGGCAAGGAAGTCACGGACAGGCGCGAAGACGGGACGGAAGTCGTATCCGCCAGCCGTCTCGTATCCCGCCAGCATTGGAGGGTCGCAAAGGGCGTCTCCGAGAAACGTGATCTTCGCCACCGCCATGGTCCCCTTTTACTTGAGGATGAGAACCGTGTTCGCGGTGTTCGCCTCGTAGGCGCCGATGTCGATCTGCTTGCCAATCAGGCGCTTCTGCTTGCCGGAAAGGTCAACGGCGGCCATGCCTTCGTAGTTCACGCCCTTGCCGGTAAGCGGGCCGCCAGGCGACGGACGGTAGTCACCCGCCGCGCAGTTGCGGAAGAAGGAGGTCTTCGCGCCGATGACGGTGCCGGCCGGCAGCCCCGTCACGTCGCCGTCGAAGGCGCCGTTCTGGAATCTGGCGACATAGCCGATCAAAGCGCAAGCCGCACCGTTGATGCCGTTCGTCACGCCCGCGAACACGACGTTCTGCACCGTCGCGTTCTGCGATTCGATGTTGAGGGCGGCAAACACGGAACAGTATTCGTTCGTCGTCGCGAGGCACGTGTCCGCGACCGTGCAGTTGCGCATGACGGAAGAGCCGGCCAAGGCAATCAGCACGACCGGTACCGTATGCGAATTGTCGACGAAAAGGCAGTTCTCGGCGTGCGACGTCCCCTTTAGGTAGAGAACTCCCCGCCACTTTCCGTCCCAGTGGGCGGTTCCCGAAGCACTCCTGTTTTTCCGAAAGACCGTGTGCGTGACGAGCCCGCCATCCAGAAGGGCGCCGGCGGCCTGTGCGTTCCCTGATGTCGCCCCCGCTTCGACAACGCAGTTGGAGACCGTGCCACCTGCGGAGCTGATATGGAAGTTGCCACCGCTGCCGCTGTAGTAGTACTGCCCCTTCTGCATTGTCAGGTTGGCGACGAGAGCGTCCGCGTGGCTGAGGCTGAACACGCGCTTGTTCTGGTTGTACCAGTTCACGGTAAAGGTATTCGACACAACCGTGCGCGACGGGTCTGGATCGTCGCCGAGGACGTGGATGGCGTTCGTGATGGCAACAGGGGAGGATATCGGGTACAGCCCCGGCGCGACATGGACGATGCCTGTCCGGGTCCGCGCGACGTAGGCGAGGGAGGCGACGGCGGCGCCGATGGTCTTCTTCGGCAGTTCAAGCGTTCCGCCATGGTTTGCGTCGTCGCCGGTCGTGGCGACGTAGCGCACGGCGACGTCGTAGTCGGCGTTGACGACGGCCATCGTGTTGGAGGAAGGCAGGCCAATGCTCGTGCCGGATGCGGCCAGGACAACCTCGGTGTCCACGTTGACGTTGGTCGTGTAGATCGGCGTGATGGCGAGATCCACATGGCTCTCTCCGGCGGGAATTGCGAGCGTCGAGACGGCAGGGGGCGCGATGGCGGCAAGTCCGTCGCCCGAGAAGGCGACATCAAAGGTCAGCGCGGGCAAGTCTGTCGAATCGGCGTCGAGGCGCGAGATGCGGAAGGTCCCCGGCGCAAGCGTGCCTTCGTCGGCGTCGGAAAGGACCTCCACGGTCAGCGCGCCGACATGGAAGGCCGTCAGGCAGGTGGCGGAAACCGTTGTCCCGCCGACGCCCGTCGCACGGACGGACGTCGTGTAGGTTCCGTCGGGAAGGTCGGAGACGACGGCGGCGTAAGTTGCGGGAAGCGAGGCGGCGGAAGTCGTCATGGCGTAGTCGGTTCCGTCAATCGTGCAGTGGATCGAGGCGGGGGCGTTCTCCGAAACCTCGACCGAGACGGTGAAGGAGCCGTCGGGGTTGCTGGCGACGGACGGCGTACCGAGAACGGGGGCGGTTGTGTCGGACGACATGACAGCGGAGTAGACAACGGCGCCCGCGTCCGCCATCGCATGGTATTCGGCGGCGAGCCATGCGGCCGATGGAACGCGGTCCGCGAGGCGCACCTCGTCGATCCAGCCGCACCAGGCGCAGTCGCCGGTTCCATTGCCGTAGCCGCTCGTCATGTTGCCGAAGCAGAGCGGGGCGTCATTGTCCGTCGCGGGGTTGATCGCGAATCCGTTGCAGTAGGCGCCGTCCTGGTAGATGCGGAGGTTGTTGTCGTTGTAGACGAATGTCAGATGGCTCCAGGTGTTCCGCAGGGTCGAGTTGAAGTTGACCTTGGTGCAGGTGGTTCCGCCGCCAAGGGCGCTCACGTTGTTCGCGGAGCCGTTGTTGCCGGATTCGATCGCGAAGGCGCCGTTGGGCGTGCCGCTGTTGTTGGCCACCTTCCGCTTGGCGAAGAACTTGTCGTAGTAGTAGTCCTGGTCCTTGTGCTTGAACCAGCCGGAGATGACGAACGTGCCGCCAAGGTCGATTGGCGAGTTCGCTCCGGAGTCGGGGACGAATACGCCGCCGAGCTGGTAGCCCGTCCCCTGCTTCGTGGCATCGCAGATTTTGACCGACTTGCCGATTCGCCCCGCCTCGCCGGCGATGGACGCCTGCGCCTTTTCGCCGTCGATGCCGGCGGTCGTGGTGGAGTTCGGATAGGAACCGTAGGCGCTCGCTGAATTGGTGTCGGCAAGATGCCAGACGCCGACGTAGTCGCCCCATACGTCCGACGCGGGCAACGCCGCGTTGGCGAAGGCGGCGCCATAGCGGACCGTGAACGTCGCACCGTCGCGGTAGTCGGGCAGGCGGACCCAGATGAGCGACTCGCCGGACGGATCCCACGTGTCAATCTCGTATGGAAGCAAATGACCGTCCTCTCCAACGATTTCGAAGCCGGATGCCGTGACATCGGCGTACTCGAATCCCCTGATTGCGGCTTCGGAGAGGCGCAGGAGGACGGGCACGTTTTCCTCCGGATTGCCGTCCCAATCGACGGTCGCCGTGAAGAACTTGTAGTTGCCTACCGGGTCGAGGGCCTTCGTGACGAACGCCTGCTGCGCGGAGTCCATGGTCTTCGGAACGCCGTTCCGCGTCGCCGCGGCGCGCGCGTACCAAAGGACGCGGACCCTTCCCGCGAAGCCGGAGGCGGAACCGGTCAGCGTGGCGGCGGCGTTCGTCGAGCCGAGTGAAAGCTCCGTCCAGTTTTCGCCGTCTGTGCCGTAGAACACCGAAACGGAAGTCGGCACTTCGCCGCCGAAACCGGGCGTGTCAAGCTCTACCGAGAACGTCGCGGTGCCGTTCGCGTCGGACGCCGCGATCGCGCCGAAGCGCGGAATGTCCTCGTCGGTCGATTCGGCCGCGCTGCAAACGGCAAACGATGCGGGATCGGCGACCGAATCGTGTTCGGCCTTGATCCAGTCCGCCGACGCGACGCCGTTGAAGACGCGCAACTCGTCCATCTCGCCTTTGAATGAGTCCGTGCTCGCGGCGTTCCCGTAGGAGCCGAAGGTCCAGTAGGAAACGGTCGTGTTCACCAGCGTCTTGGGGGTGCTCGTCGTCTGGTCCTGGTTGCCGTTGAAATAGGATGTCAGTGAAACGCCGCTCGCGTAGGCGAAGGCGACATGGCCCCATGTCCGATTCGCAAGCGTGTAGGAGCCGCTCTGCCAGTTGTGGCCGCCCTTGTAGGCGACGGAGATGTACAGGCCCTTCTCCTGAATCAGCAGGAAACCGTCGACGTTGTTCCAGCTCGGCTGGCTTCCGGCCAGGATGTGGGTGCCGTTGTCGCCGTTGCCGCCGTTGCCGTCGCGCTTGAACCAGCCGGAGACGGAGAACTGGCCGGCGTCGGAAAGAACCGCAGACGGATTCGCCACATTAAGGCCCTTTGCATTGTTGGCGGACTTCGCGATGCCGCCGCCGACGATGCCGGCGGACATGTCCGCCGTGACGGACGAAGAACCTGCCGCAACCGTTAATCCGTTTCCCGCCGCATTCGCCAACGCATCGCCTCCGTGGACGACGACGACGTATTTCGACCAGACGTCCGACGCCGCGACGGCGGGCAGGCCGGCGGGATTGGCGCCGTAGTAGAGCGTGAGCCGCGTACCCGTCCCCGAAAGGCGCGGGACCAGGACCCAGATGTATGACGTCCCGTTCGTGTTCCACGACTCCATGTCGTGCGGGACGAGCACCCCGTCCGCGGCGGCGAAGCGCAGGTCCGCGCCGTCCGCCGCGCAGTCCGCATAGTCGAATCCGTAGGGGGAGCCGGCGGCGAGCGTCACGAGCACGGGGAAGTTCGTGAGCGTGGAAGCCCCCGCGTAGCCGGAGACCATGATTGGGATGCGCCTGACGAAGTCCGTCTCGACAAGGGCGTCGCGCGTGTGGAACGAGAACACGGACGTCTCGTTCAGGACGTTCCCGTTCCGCACGACGATCTTGCCCCAGTAGGTCGTTCCGGCGGCGAGGCCGGTCAGCGACGCCGTGTAGGTTCCGGTCGCGAATGCGGAACCGAGCACATTCGTCGTCGGAGCCGAGAGCGCGGCATCCGTGCCATAGACGATGGCGGCCTCGACCACGTCATTCCCGTCCGTTAACAGGGTGAAAGACGTCGAGAATGAGTTCAGGCCGACTGTCGGCTCGCCCGTCGTCTGAACGAAGGTATAGTTTGGCACGGCGAACCCATATTCGGCGGCGATCAGACCGATTTGGGCCGGGGTGAGCGCTGCGTCATGGATGCGCAGGTCGTCGATGCGGCCGCCGAACTTGGCCTCGCCCGCCTTGGCGCCGTTAAGATGCGAGCCGAACTGCATTTGGCTTGCGTAGCCCGATGCGCCCCACATCGTGAACTCCGTCGTCATGTCCGTGAGCGCGCCGTCCACGTAGAGCTTCATGCCCGACTGCTCGGCGACGACGGTGACGAGGTGGTAGGCCGCGTCGCCGTCCGCAAATGTCGCCACAAGAAACTTTTCCGACGGCTGCGCCTGCGATCCGACGCCGACGACGAGCGAGCCGGCGGTGGCGCCGCGGCGTATGATCAGGTCCTTCGCCACAGTCGCGTTGCGGACGTTCAACGTGATGCCGTTCGGGTTCGTGCCGAGCGTCATGACGGCTGAAATTGTGAAAGCGTTCCCCGCCGTCGAGAATGTGCCGGCCGCCGAATACGGCGTGAAACTGGCGGTGTTGAGCGCCCAGCCGTTGGTGACGCCGGCTGCATACGCCGCCGTGCCCTCGGAGGTAAACGAGATTGAGGCCGAGCCTTTGTTCGAGGTGGCGAGACTCGGGGCGCTCGGCTGTGTTTCGAAATCCCACCAGATTGTCGGCACGAGGCCGGTGACGTCCGCAGCGGCGCCGGAAACAACGGGAGCAAAAAGGAGTGCCGCAAAGACGGCCAGAAGAGAGCGAGCTGTGGTGGTTTTCATGGTGCCTCCATAGTGTCATGCCCAAATGGCATTGTCCCTTTATCAGTATATTATAAAGTATTATAATTTAACAATTTGATTTAGGTCAAGCCGCATTTTTGTTTCCGCGTCGAATCCATTTTATGCTATTCTTAATAAGACCCTTATTTAGCTAAAGGAGCGAAATCCATGAAACTTGACACGATCTGCATCCAGGGCGGCTGGAAGCCCGGGAACGGCGAACCCCGCCAGCTCCCCATCTACCAGAGCACCACCTGGCGCTACTCCACAAGCGAAGAGATGGGAAAGCTCTTCGACCTTGAGGCCACCGGCTATTTCTACACCCGCCTACAGAACCCGACGAACGACGTCGTCGCGGACAAAATCCGCGAACTCGAAGGCGGCGTAGGCGCCATCCTGACCTCGTCCGGGCAGGCCGCCAACTTCTACGCCATCTTCAACATCGCGCAGGCCGGCGACCACGTCCTCTCCACCGCCGCCATCTACGGAGGGACCTCCAACCTCTTCACCGTCACGATGGCGAAGATGGGGATCGAGGTCGAGCTCATCGACCAGGACCTCCCCGAGGAGGAGCTCGCGAAGAAGTTCCGCCCCAACACGAAGGCCGTCTTCGGCGAGACGCTCACCAACCCCGGCGTCCGCGTCCTCGACCTCGAGAAGTTCGCCCGCCTCGCCCATTCCCACGGCGTGCCCTTCATCGTCGACAACACCTTCCCGACCCCGATCAACTGCCGCCCCTTCGAGTGGGGCGTCGACATCGTCACGCACTCCACGACGAAGTACATGGACGGCCACGCCTGCCAGACCGGCGGCGCCATCATCGACTCCGGCAACTTCGACTGGGACGCCCACGCCGACAAATTCCCCGGCCTCACCACGCCGGACGAGTCGTACCACGGCCTTACCTACACGAAGAAGTTCGGCAAGATGGCCTACACGACCAAGCTCGTCGCCCAGCTCATGCGCGACCTCGGCTCGCAGGCCTCGCCCTTCAGCTCGTTCCTGCTCAACATCGGCCTTGAGACGCTCCACCTGCGCGTCCCGCGCCACTGCGAGAACGCCCTCAAGGTCGCCAAGTTCCTCAAGACACGGCCCGAAGTCGAGTGGGTCAACTACCCCGGCCTTGAGGACAACCGCGACCACGCCCTCGCGCAGAAATACATGCCGAACGGCACATGCGGCGTCATTGCCTTCGCCGTCAAGGGCTCGCGCGAAGACGCCGGCAAGTTCATCGACCGCCTGAAGTTCGTCAGCATCGAGACGCACGTCGCGGACAGCCGCACCTGCGTCCTCCATCCGGCGAGCCACACGCACCGCCAGCTCTCCTCGCAGCAGCTCAAGGAGGCAGGCATCCCCGAGGGGCTCATCCGCCTGTCCGTTGGCATC
>JAEEGI010021871.1_pt1 | contig 12678 bp, 8 predicted proteins | sample 8958751 | NCBI WGS metagenome assembly JAEEGI01 (sample SAMN16246545, study PRJNA631951) | gut metagenome | biome: gut microbiome; feature: rumen; material: KS-attached | host: Bos | place: Iran: Karaj | collected 2018-10 | reverse complement strand
GCGTGAAGGCGCCGATGGCGTTGAGGATCTGTACGCCGAACACTTTGGCTGCTTCGCCCCAGCCGTCGGCGAGGACGTTGTTCTGGCCCTTGCCCATGAGCAGCGCCACGGGAATGAGCAGCACGGCGGCGATGGCCATGTATACGAACACGCTCTCGGCGTCCGGGGTGTTGTTGTTCGCGAGCTTCATCACGAAAGCCTGGACGCCCCAGCAGATGAACACGATGGAGGCGAACAGGATCCAGATCCGGCTGGTGGCCGTGCCGTCCTTGCTGTCGGGGAGAGCGAAGCATACCAGGGCGACAAACGCGAGCGCGATGCCCAGGATGCCCAGTTTGGAGACTTTCTCCTTGAGGACGGTGGCCGACAGCAGCACCGTCACGATAGGCGCCACCGAAATCATCGGCATCACCAGATAGGCCGGCGCGTAGTCCAGGGCCAGGAACAGCACGAGCTGCCCGCCGGCGCCGAGCAGGCCCACGGCCAGGCTCAGCAGGGCCGGCTTCGTCCGGACGTCCAGCTTGAATTTGATGTTGACCAGGGCGGCCAGGGCGCAGGGGATCATGCTCAGCGCCCAGATCACGTACACCATGGTCTTGGGCAGCGTGGTCTGGTCGCTGAACGCGCCCCACACTCCCCACGTGACCATCGTGATGATGGCATACAACAGCCAATTGTGTTTCTTCTGTGTCATAATCGTTATTTTACGAAGGAAGCGATCAGCCTCCCCCACTCGTCATTCTCCCGAATTCCCGTAAACGCGTCGGAACCCGGCCCCCAGGCATAGAAGGGGACGGCGATGCCGTTGTGGCTTTCGCTGCCGAAGGCGACGCCGATGCGGCCCTCTTCCAGGTTGCCGTCCTGCAGGGTGAGGGCGCCGGTGTTGTGGTCGGCGGTCACCACCACCAGGGTGTGGCCGTCCGCGGCCGCCCATTGCAGCACGTCGCCGATGGTGCGGTCAAAGTCCAGGAGTTCCTCCATGGCCTTGCCGATGTCGTTTCCATGCAGCCAGTCGTCGATGCAGGAGCCTTCGAGCATCATCACGAAGCCCTTGTCACCACTTTCGCGGGACAGGATGTCCAGTCCGCGGGCCACGGACCGCCGGTACAGGTCGCCGCGCTCCATCGCCACGGGCAGATTGTCCGGGGCGAGGATGCCGATGACCGGCAGTTCCGCCTTCATCAGCGCGTCCTCCGTCAGGGCGACGGTATAGCCCGCGGCCGCCATCTCCTTCGTGATGTCACGGCCGTCCTTCCGGTTCACGGTGAACCAGTCCAGGCCACCGCCGGCGAGATAGTCCACGCCGCAGGTGACATAGTCGGCGATCAGGTCGTCCTGGTTGTAGCGGTACTCGTTGTGGCAGCAGAAGTCACAGGGCGTCGCGTCGGCGAAGTGGCAGGTGACGACCACGCCGGTCTTCTTGCCCAGCTCCTGCGCCTTGACCAGAACGGAAGGAATGTCCGTGCTGTCGGCCGCCGTACCCACATGGCTGTATCCGGTCTTCATGCCGGAGGAGAGCGCCGTTCCGCCCGCACCGGAGTCCGTGATGAGCTCGTTGGTGCAGTACGTGCGGGACAGGCCGACGGTCGGGAAGCGGTCCAGGTTCAGCTTGCCGTGGTTCACCACCCAGGCGCAGCTCACCTGCTCCAGGCCCATGCCGTCGCCGATCATGATGATGACGTTGCGCACCTCGTTGTCCACGGGCGGCATCGCTACGTCCACAATCTCGTAAGGATTCGGCGTCTCGTAATACTGGAGGACTTTCTCCTCCTCCTTGTGCTTGCAGGAAACGGCCAGCAGGGACGCGGCCAGGACGATCAGGGTAATCTTTTTCATGTTACTTTCCGGAAATGACGGCATCATCGAGGCCGGTGAAGTCAAAGCGGTACAGGTAGGAGGTGGAGCCGTAGTCGTCGCCCACCCAGATGCAGCTGTTCTTGTGGTCGACACAGACCGATTCCGGGTTCGAAATGCCGCGGGCGGAATAGAACCCCAGCATGGATTCGGCGTCGCCGGTGAGGGCGAAGAAACGCAGGGACTCGGAGTCGATGACCCACAGCCAGTCCGTGAGCGGGTCGTAGCAGAGGTCGGCTATTTCCGTGATGGCGGGGTACATTTCCCGCAGGCCTTTCCGCCAGATCACTTCGCCCGTCTCCAGGTTGCAGAGGTAGAGGTAGGACCCGGTCTGCGTGCCGACATAGGCCAGTCCGTCCTTGTAGTACGTGAGGCCTTCCAGTCCGGCATTGCCGAAACTTTTGGCGTCATCGATTTTGAAGAGGCTTTCAGCGCCCTTGAAAGTGCTTTCTTTGAAAACATCGCCGACACTGGCGGCCGGAATGCGGCAGACGCTGCTGGGCTCACCGCCGATCAGGAGGTCTCCGGTATCATATTTCAGGGAGATGGCTTCCGAATCGATTGTGGACCCGGTGGTGGTCTTCAGGCTCGCCTTGCTGACTAGCTGTCCGTCGAAGGAAATCCGGGCGATTTCACTGCCGTCTCCGAGTCCCCACAGGAAGCTTCCGTCCTCGCTCAGGCACAGGCCTGAAAGCTCGTTGAGCGGGATGGTGTATTTGGTGCGCTTCACCATTTCCGGCATCTTGGGTTCCGGACCGGTGTAAGCCTCCAGGCTGGCGGTGATGTCTCCCAGCTCCAGGACCTTGCCCGCTTTCAGCATGCCGTTCTGCAGGCCGTCCTCCGTATTCCGGGAGTACGCGAAAGGCCAGGCGCCGTCCTTGCCGAAGTACAGCGTGAAACCGTCTTTCAGCGTGACGCCGCCGGGGAACCAGACGGTCGTGGTCTTGCCGTCGCCCGCAAGCGTCACCTCGCGGAAGGGGTAGCCGTCCGAAACGACCTTGGAGAAGCTGGTTTCCGCCGAGGAGTGTGCGTTCGTGTATTCTTGGAAACGCAGTCCGGGACGCTGATTGCCGGCGATCAGTACGCGGTCAAAACTGCCGGAAACGGTGAAGGTGATGGCGGCCGAACCATCATCGAACTTGAAGTTTGTTCCCTCCAGATAGGCCTGGGCCAGCAGCATGTCCGCTTTCGTGAAAGTCGTCGTAGCGTCCGTCAGGCCGTCTTCCGCCTGCACGGCGGAGGCGGGCCAGGCGGCGTAGAGGTTGTCCGGGTTGGACAGATATTCGAAGAGGACCCCTTCCAGCCTGAGCGTGGCGGTCTTGCCGTCGGACGAGATGTCCGTGGCTTTCAGCGTATAGGTCTTGGCGGCCGGACCGTAGGAGCCGTGCACCTGGATCTGGTCGCCCGCTTCCCATTTCCCCTTCAGGGGAGACACCGTGAACGTATAGTTGCCGGCCTTGGGCTTGCCGTCGTCCACGGGATCGGGCTCTTTCTGGCCCTGCTGCTCCTGATCGTCCTTGTTTTTGTCCGGTTGGTTGTTCTTCGAACAGGAGACACCGCACGGGAGGATGACCAGCGCAGCCGCGAGGGTAAGGATGGGGAGGAAGGTTCTGTTCATTTTCAAATGGTTATAATGCCAGTGTGTAGCCGCGTTCCACGGTTCCGTCGGCGGCGGTCACAAAGTAAATCGGTGTCATGTGGATGTCGAAAACGGCGGAACCGTTTTCCGGGGACAGATAGTCCCAGCCGGGGACCGAGGGTTCAGGCCCCCAGCCCAGGCAGACGGCCGTTTTTTTCACCCCTTCCCACTGCGGGTCCGCGGAGAGTTTCTCCAGCGCCTCGCGGCAGGAGGGGCAGCCCATGTCCAGCACCAGGATCAGGGTGCGGACACCGGCGGGAACCCATCCGGGGACGACGGCCTGCGTCCCCTCCTGGTTGTATTGGATCCATTCCCGCCGCTGCAGGTAGGGTTCGCAGTCGCTCGATGTCAGGACGCCGTCGCTCACCATCCGGTCCACGGCCTTGCCGTACAGCGTAGCGCTGCGGCAGGGGGAGAGGAGGTTGTAGAAGGCGCCGTCCATCCATTCCGAGTAGATGTAATAGGCCACGGTGTCCTGCTTCAGCTTGTCGAAGAGAACGTCCAGGGCCGCGAGGGCATCCTCTTCCGGGGCGGGGACGGTCAGTTCGGCGAAATCGGCGAACTGCTCCTCGGCGGCGCGGATGTCCGAATAGTCGATGCTGTGGGTGTTCCAGAAATCACCGACGCCCGATGCCCGGCACCCCGCAAGGAGCGCCAGGCACAGGACGGCGATGACAGATTTTTTCATCCGGGATTACTTGGCGGTCGTGACCTTCAGGAGATGGCCCCAGCCTTTTCCGTCACCTTCTTCGATGGTGGTGTTGGGCATGTTGGAGAGCTCGCCCCAGTCATAACCGTAGAAACGGATGCCGGTGTAGAAGACATCTCCGAACTTATGCGCGGCGGGAACGGCGTTGTTGAAGAGCTCGCGGGCCAGGAGGATCTCATACTCTCCGCCGGCGCCCTTGCCGGTGACCAGCTTGTTGCCCGGAGGCAGGAGTTCGCTCCAGCTGCCGTCGATGCGCTGATGCAGCGTGCCGTCATAGGTGCCCCAGGCGCCGCCGTCGGCCAGGCCGCCTTCGATGATGAAGTCATACGGATCCAGGAAGTAGTTCTCGTAGCCGGTCGAGAAGTCGTTGTTCGTATCGATGCAAAGCCGGATGGGCATCTCATCCTTGGCATCCATCAGGTCGTTCACCGCTTCCTTGTTGAACTTGATGTAATAGTAGACGAAGTCCTTGTCGGCGCAGCAGCGGATTTCATTCACGGCGTCCCAGGGAGAATTGGGATTGTTCTTCGCGCTGACGACGACGTCGGGCTTCAGGGCGGCCCAGTCGTCGAAGTTGCCGTCAATCTTGATGTCGAGTCCCTTGGTTTCTTCCTGCTTCTGATCGTCACCATCGTCGTCGTTGTCCTTGACGCAGGAAACAGCGAAAAGGGAGGCGGCCATGGCCAGGATTGTCAAAAACTTTTTCATGATGTTCTGTGTTTATGTTTGGTTAAAGTTCAAACAATTTGTTCCACCCGGTTTCGGCGTCCCAGACGCCGTCGTTGGCCAGGGCGATGCTGTACTCAGGGCGACCCTGCAGCAGCGGGTCTTCCAGCATCATGTACAGGGTGCCGTGCTCGGCGGGGAGCAGGAACTGGACGTCGATTTCGTGTTCTCCCGGTTGCCATTCCCGGGCGTCCGAGAACGAGATGTACGTGGTCTTGTAGTTTCCGTTGATCTTCTGCCCTTTCGTCTCCACGAAGGCCAGCGCCGTGATGCGGGGGTTCATCGGGGCGGCGAAACCCTTGTTGGCGAGTTTGACCGTGACCGTCATCGGTTTCCCGACTTCGCGTTTCGCGGGGTAGGACACCTCGGAAAGCACCAGGCGGTAACCCAGCCGGTTCTCGATCTCCTCCATGCAGCCGGAGTTCTTCCATCGGTTCAGCACGGAGCTGTTGTAGCCGCTGTTCAGGTAGGTCCAGTGATAGTCCTCCATGTCCTTGATGGAGGCCGGGCACGTGCAGTAGTTCGATACCTTGCAGGTTTCCCCGCCCATGAGGGTATAGCGGGATTCCTGCTTCCAAAAGGCGCGGTCGTCCTTTTCGTTGTCGAAGGTGCCGTAGTCGTCGGCCGATGCGCCGAAACAATCGTTGTGGCCGGCCAGGCGCGACTGGTCCGACAAGTTGAAGGCGGTTTTCGCCGTGAGGGTGTCCTTGAGGGAGAGACCGTACATCCGCATCTTGAACTGCGGGGTGCGCAGCGCGACCTGGCGGCTGTCCGGCAGAGCTCTCAGCAAGGCGTTCGTCAGACGCTGGCGGGGCAGGAAATCCGCGTCCGAGCGGGGGTCCATGATGAAGTTGTCCGTGTAGTACCACTCGCCCCAGACGCCTACGAAACCGGCCTGGAGGACGAAGATGACATCGGCATTCTCCCGAAGGAGCGGCAGCAGCTGGGACACATGCCGCAGGACGGTCTTTTCCGCCGGGTCCCAGGGTTTGGCGCTCTCGCTGTTCTGGTAGGCGAAGCGCAGGACGCATTTGACGCCGGCCTCACGGAGGGCGTCAAACGAAGTCTGGATCATGTCCAGATAGGCCTGCGAAATGTCCCCGTTCATGAATTCGGTGAGGTAGAAGCCCACGTACATGAGCGTCTTGCCCTCGGCTCTCAGCGCCTTGGCGGCCGAAACCCGCACGGGACTCGACGCGCTTTTGATGTCGACGGCGCCGCCATAGAATCCTCTCTCCGGATTGACGATGGGCGTGGTGCTTTCGGTATAATGGACCGTCACCACGTCTCCGTCCACAGTGATCTGGCCGTCGTCCGTTTCGACGGGGGCCTTTTCCTGACACGAGAAGCACAGGAAGACGGGGATGAAAAGCAGCTGGATGAAGGTGGGGAGTCTCATCAGGGCAGTTGCTTACAGGGAGAACGTGTAAAGCTTGTTGAAACCGGTGCTCTCGTTCCAGACGTTCTCGTTGGCCAGCTGGATGGAAAACAGCGGGTTGTCGCGGAGGGTCATGGCCGGATCCGGCAGGTTCAGGGACAGCGTCACTTCGCCGGAAATGCCGTCCGGGAGGGTGACGGTCTGGTCGATGGTGGTCGTCTCGCCCGGCATCCAGTAGCGCGGGTCGGAATTCAGGGCCCAGGTCTTCAGGACCTTGCCGCCCTTGTCGGTGAGCACCAGTTCGGCGTCGCGGGGGTTCTGGGCGGCGGCGAAGCCGTCGTTGCGGAGGTCCAGCACCACGCGGAAGGAACCGCCGGCCTTGGCGTCCTTGGTGAACTGGCCTTTTTCCAGGACGTAGCGGTAGCCGAGGCGCCGCTGGATTTCTTCAAAGCAGCCTCCGGAACGCCAGCGGCCGATGACGCCCGAGTGGTAGCTCTGGTTCAGGTAGGTGAAGTGGTTGACGGCCATGTCGGCCAGCGCGCCGATGACGGAGGCGTTGGTATTACCCTCCGGGGGCACGCAGAGGCAGTAGTTCGACAGACCGCAGGTTTCACCGCCCATGATGGTGTAGCGGCTTTCGGCACCCCAGTAGGCGCGGTCGTTCTTGCCGCGGTAGGTGCCCTGGTCGCTGCCGCTGGCCAGGTAGCAGTCGTTATGCCCGCCCAGGCGGCCCTTCGCATTCGGCTGATGGGCGGTGGCGCGGGTCAGCGTGTCGGTATAGGAGAAACCGTACATGTCCAGTTTGAACTGCGGGGTGCGGAGCTCGATCTGCCGGTCGTCGGGAACGGCGTCCAGCAGGGCGTCCACGATAGCCTTCCGGTTCGGATCCTTGCTGTCCCCGTAGTTTTCGGTGTAGTACCATTCGCCCCAGCTGCCGATGAAGCCGGCCTGGACGACGAAGATAATGTCTCCATATTCCTGGAGGTAGGGCTTGACTTGGGCGATATGGCGGAGCGCCTGCGTCGGGGTGGCGTCCCAGGGCTTGTCCTTCTCGTCGAAGCCGTTGGAATAGCAGAAGCGGAGGATGCACTTGGCGCCGCCGTCGCGCATCGAAGCCAGATATTTCCGGACCGTCTCGAGATACTCGTCGGAAATGTCGCGGTTGACAAAATCCGTGAGATGGAACTCCAGCAGGTACAGCGTGCGGGCCTGCCTGCGGTTGACGGCGACATTGTCCTTGGAAATGGGCTTGGCGGAAGCGTTATGGATTTCCTGGGGCGTGTAAAAACCGCGTTCGGGATTGGGGATGACCTCATCGGAAGCCTTGTAGGCGACGGCTTCCATGCCGGCGATCACGTCGTCCGGCCCCTTGCCGCACGCAACGGCCAGCAGCAGGAGCGCCCCGCAGGCGAAAGTGTTTCTAATCATGGGTTTCACGGATTTCGGGTTAAAAAGCATGGGCGGGAACCCCGGGTTTGCGGAGACCCGCCCATGGCCGGGTAAAAGGATTCAGTTACTTCACAGTCTTGACCTGGAGGGAAGCGGCGAGACCGCCGGGGTTCTCGTCGGTGACGTGGCTGTTCGGAAGGATACCCACGGACTCCCAGTCCTGCTGGATGTCGAAGCCGATGGAGAAGTTGTCGGCGAGTTTCTTAGGCATGAGCTCGCGGGCGATCTGGAACTCATACTTGCCCTCGATGCCGGCGCCGGCGCAGAGGCCGTTGAATTCGCCGAGGTCATTCCAGCTCCAGCCGGTGCCGTTCACGTCGCCGGTCCACTCGAACACGCCGGGCTCGTAGGAGCCGACCTTGGCGCCGTCAGGATAGATGGAGCCTTCGAACAGGAGCTCGGAGCAGGCGTCGGAGAACTGGTCGCCATAGCCGCCGGTGGAGGCGTCACCGTCCGTGTTGATGTAGCAGTGGAAAGGAACGTGCTCCACATCGGGCTCATGGGTGATCTGGTCCTTGTCCCACTCGAAGTAGACGAACACATACACCGCGTCGGCATAGACCTTCACAAGCTTGAGGGCCGTCTTCGTGGCATCCTTGTCGCACGTGGCGCTGGCGATCTTGGTGCCGTCGAGCTTGGCCCAGTCGGAGAAGTCGCCGTCGATCTTGATGGGAGCGACATACTCCTGCTCCTTGCCGTCATCGTCATCGTCGTCGTCGCCGTTGTTCTTGTTGCAGGAGACGGAGACCATCAGGATGGAAGCCGTCATGGCAAGAAAAGTAAGGATCTTTTTCATGATTTGTGTTTTTAAGGGTTAATAATGAATAATGTTGGTTGTTTTAAGTGGCTTAATGTCTGTTCTGCTCGATGCCGCTGGAGTTGATTTCGTCCAGGGGGAGGAGCAGCGCGATGCGCGGATCGTTCGGCTGGATGATCTCCCAGTCGTGGCAGCCCACGAAGCGGCGGTCCAGCGGGAGATTGTTGCGGAAGGAGTCGAAAGCGCTGTGGCCTTCGTAGCAGAGCTCGCGGCGGCGCTCGTCGAGGACGCAGGACAGGGCGGAGTCATAGCCGCGCGCCTTGATGTTGGACGTGGTCATCAGGGCGTCGCCGGTGAGGCCGGCGCGCTTGCGGATGGTGTTCACGTCATCGAGGGCCTGGGAGTCCTTGCCGGTCTTGGCATAGGCTTCGGCGCGGTTCAGGACCACTTCGCCCCAGCGGAGGAACACCGGCGAGGTCATCATCGGCAGGCCGTCCTGATAGCTGAACTTGGAGCAGTAGTAGATGGCGTAGCTGCCGCCCATGTTGAAGCGGACGCCCTTGCCGCGGGTGAAGTTCGGACGGACATAGACGCGGGCCTTGCCGTCGGTCTTGATGCCCGGGAAGCCGGCATCCTCGACATAGTACTCGGTGTAGGTGTTCACCACGGTGGGCTTGGCGGTGTAAGGCTTGCCCTGGTAGATGAAGGTCACGGAACCGTCGGCCTTCTGGGTGCAGTCGAACGCGAAGTCATCCGAGCAGGAGTTGCTCTTGGAGTCGGTCTTGACCGGGAAGACCACGGTCACCTTGTCGGTCGTGGCATAGCCCTGACCCTTGTACTCCGGCATGCTGAAGTAAGCGGCGAAACGCTTGTCCTCGGGATAGCGGCGGAAGTTGTCGATCAGGTTCTCGTTCCAGTAGTGCTCGCCCCAGCCGTTGCCGTCCTTGATGTACATGGAAGCGATGGAAGCCTCGGCGTGCTCGCCGGCCCAGTCGTCGTTGTTGTCCAGGCGGATGCACCAGATGGTTTCCGGGCTGTCATAGGTGTGCGTGGGATAGTCGGCGAAGTCATAGCCGGAAGTGACGGAGGACGGAGCATGGGCCAGCAGCTCGTTGCATTCCTGGATGCACTTGTCGTTCTCGCCCATATAGAGGTACACGCGGGACAGGAGGGCGGTGGCGGCGTCCAGGCTCACATAGGCTTTGGTGCCGCCCTTGATGCGCTCGCTCTCGCCGTTCGCGAGATACTTCTTGGCCTCGATGAGGTCGGCGACGACGGCGTCGTACACCTCGCCCACGGTGGCGCGCTTGGTAGTGGAGATATCCAGGTCCTGGCGCAGCACCACGCCCGGGTTCTCACGGCCCTGCGCATACGGCATGGCGAAGAGGTTCACGAGCTGGAAGTGCAGGAGGGCGCGGAAGAAGTAGTTCTCACCGAGCAGGTGGTCGCTCAGGGCCGATGCGCCCGGAACGATGGCGTCGATGTTGGAATTCGCCGCGTTGATGATCTTGTAGGCGATCCACCAGGTGTAGTAGATGTTCTTGTGGGTCGGGTCCTCGCTGTACATGTAGGCCTCGGTGAAGGGGTCTTCGGACTTACCGGAAACCGTCACGTTGTTGCCCCGGAGTTCGGCGAGCTGGAAGTAGTGGCGGATGTAGTAGTTTCCGCTCTCACCGCCGCTCTGGCCCTTGTAGGCGATGCGGTCCTTGAACAGGGTGTAGATGCCGTCGGTGGTGTAGACCGCCGAAGAGGGGTTCTCGGCCAGCTGGGCGGAAGTCATGGAATCCGAAGAATAGAAATCCATGTTGCAGGACGCCAGGGCGAGAGCCGCAAGGATGATGGTTACGATGGCGATTATCTTTTTCATAATGGCGATCTCTTTTTAGAATTTGACGTCAATACCGAGCACGACCGACAGCGGAACGGGGTAGTTGCTGGAGTACAGACCGGCGTGGTGGTAGGTGTCGCCGTCCAGACGGACTTCCGGGTCCATGCCGGAGAACCGGGACAGGGTGAAGATGTTGTCGGCCGCAACATACACGCGGGCGCCGGACATCTTGATCTTCTGGAGGAAGGTCTGCGGCAGGTTGTAGGACAGGGTCACGTTGCGGAGACGGAAGAAGCTGCCGTCCTCGAGGTAACGGGAAGAGGTGCCGTTGGAGCCGTCAGCACGGGCGGCCACGAGGGCCGGGTGGGTGGCCTTGTCGCCTTCCTTCTTCCAGCGCTTCCAGCCGAGGCCGTTCTTGATGGACATCTGGTTGAGGCCGGTGTAGGCACCGTCGGAGTCCATCTGCTCACGGTTCTTGTTGTAGATCTGGTTGCCGAAGACGAAGTTGCCGTTGGCACTCAGGGTGAAGTTCCAGAAGCGGATGCTGGTGTTGATACCGCCGCTGAAGATCGGGGAGGCCTTGCCGACCAGCTGCTGGGTGGCTTCGGCGAGCTTGTTGGTGACGGCCGACTTCATCTTGGCCTGCGTGTTGCCGTTCTCGTCGATGTAGAAGATCGGGTTGCCGGACTCGTCCAGGTCGGGGACGAAGGTTTCCCACATCGGGAGACCGTTGTCCGGGTCGACGCCCAGCCACTTGGGCATGTACCAGCTGTACACGTCCTCACCCTCGCGGATGATCTGGTTGACGTCGCCGCGGTTCATCACGATGTCGGCGTGGCCGGGCAGCTCGATGACGCGGTTCTGGTTGAGGCCCAGGTTGAGACCGATGTCCCAGCCGAAGTTCTTGTTGTTGAAGATGGCGCCGTCCGTGGCGAATTCAACACCCATGTTGCGCACCGTACCGACATTGTCCATGACGGCGAAGAAGCCGGTGGACGGGGACATCGGGGATTCCAGGAGGATCTTGGTGTTGATGGTGTGGTAGAGGTCCACGGTGAAGTTCCAGTTCTTCAAGAGGGTGGCGTCCAGACCGACGCTGGTCATGTAAGCCTCTTCCCAGCCGAGGTTCGGGTTCGCCATGCGCTCCAGGATGGCGGTCTTGGTACCGTTGTACTGGCCGCTGAGGGAGAACGTGTCCTGATAGGAGAAGGCCGGGATGTTGTCGTTACCGGTCTTTCCGTAACCCGCGCGCAGCTTGAGGAAGGTGATGGGGCTGTTCTTCATGAAGTTCTCCTTGGAGATGATCCAGGCGGCAGAAGCGCCCGGGAAGTAACCGCCGCGGTTGTTGGGACCGAACTTGTAGCTTTCGTCATAGCGGATGGAAGCGGTGACGATGTACTTGCCCAGGTAGGAATACTGCGCCTGTGCGAGCCAGGCCCAGGAGCGGGAGTGGTAGTCACGGCCGCTGACGCCGCTCATCACGGTGTTGGAGAGGGAACGCTGGCCGATCGGGAACTGGATACCGGAGGCGCCCATGTCGCGGGAATAGCCTTCGCCATACTCCCAGCCCACGGTGGCGTTCACGTCGTGGTCGCCGAAGGTCTTGTGGAACTTCGCAAGGTCGGTGGTGCCCCAGCCGGTCCATTCGCCGTCGCTGTTCTCGAGGTTGCCGCCGGTGCCCATGCCGTCATAGGTGCGGGGGTCGACATAGTACTCGTAGAAGGAGTGGGAAGTGTCGTAGCGGTTCATGGAGGTGAGGGTGAGCCAGTCGGTCACGTTCCAGACGAACTGGAGGTCGCCGGTGAGGCTTTCACCGTGTCCCTTGGAATAGTTGTAGCTCTCGCTGTGGAGCACGTTGGAGGGGTTCTGGGTCCACCAGACACCGCCGCCGTAGCCGTCGGAACGGGACTTGCCGTCCATGAAGATGTATTCGCCGGTGGAGTGCCACTTGCCGTTCTCGTCCTGCTCCATCACGAACGGGACATCCCAAGGCATGGCATAGTAGGAATACTCCAGGGTACGCCAGGAAGAGGTGCCCTGGTCGTAGGACTTCGCGTAGTTGAGACGCACCGACATGGTGAGACGGTCCGCGAGCGGGATCGACAGGTTCATGCGGGCGGAGGTCTTCTTGAAGTTGGTGTTGATGAGGGTACCCTTTTCATTGTAGTGGTCCGCGCTCACGAAGTAGCTGACCTTGCCGGCCTTGCCCGCTGCGGAAGCGTAGTAGTCCTGCACCATGCCCAGCTTGAAGTTGTTGTTCACCCAGTCGAAGTCCTGCTCGAGCAGGCTCTCGGGATAGGTGAGGTTGAACAGGGTGGAGGAGAACATGCCCTTCGCG
>JAEEGI010021869.1_pt1 | contig 12679 bp, 11 predicted proteins | sample 8958751 | NCBI WGS metagenome assembly JAEEGI01 (sample SAMN16246545, study PRJNA631951) | gut metagenome | biome: gut microbiome; feature: rumen; material: KS-attached | host: Bos | place: Iran: Karaj | collected 2018-10 | reverse complement strand
GGGCAAACCCGGAGTTTCCCTAGGGTAAACCTCGGGTTTCAGTAGGGTAAACTCCGGTTTTCCCTAGGGTAAACTCAAAGCCCCGTTTTCAGGCCATTTCAGGCCCCTTTCTGCTGTTTTTACGTGTTGTGAAAATAATTGACAAGACGGAGGTTTCGCCTTAGGCTATTTCGCCAATAATATATAAAAGGTATAGGCAAAGTGATGCTTATTTCGCAAAATTGTTGTATCTTTGCATCCGTTGAACCATATAATTCCATAAAAGGCAGAAATGAAGAAAAACATTATCACCGCCTTGCTCCTCATTCTGACGCTGGGAGCGACGGCCCAAATCAAAGTCGAAGTGTCCGAAGCTGTCGAGCTGATGTCTATCCTCTCACGCACGGCCGACTTCAGAGAGTATCATCTGGATATGGCGGGGCAATATAGTAAGGACACGGAAGCGTGGTTTGCACCTTACAAGGGACATTCCATCATTTCCTATTACCAAGGGCTCCGCAATCATCATGACATCAGTTACGACGCCGTGATGAGCATGGCCATCCACCTTGATGTCGACAAAGGAAAGGTTAAGTTTCTTGGCGAGAAGTCAGACCTTGAGGAGAGGTGGAAGAATGTGGATATTGATGACTTCATTGTTCGGCTGAACCAGTTCTATGCTGACACTCGTTTCCATGAGTTCTTCGAACAGCACCGCAGCTTCTACGAGGAAGGGCTGAAAAGCTTCGAAGAAAACGTCATGTCTTACTTTCACCAGGACTGGTATGCCCAGTTCTATGGCACAGAGGCAACCGAACGATTCCGCATCGTCATCGGCTTTACTTATGGTGACCATAACAACGGCGTTGCCCGCCAGCTAAAGGGACAGCCGAGAGAGGCGTTTGCCATCTGCGGCTACAAACTCAATCCTGCGACGAACAGGCCCGTTTGGGATGCAGCCCTGCTTATCCACGAGTTCAACCATTCCTTCGTCAATCCCCTGCTCGACAATCCTGTCCATGTGGCCATGATGGAGAAGATTGGCACGAAGCTCTTGCAGTTCTCGCAGCCCGAAATGGAGCAACAAGCATATAATGACTGGAAGATTGTGGTCAATGAGAGCGTCGTCCGCGCCGCCGTCTTCATCTACATGCTCGACAACAATCTTGTCAACAAGAATACAGCAAACTTCATGTTTAGCGAAACGTGGCGAAGGGGCTTCCGATGGCTACCGGAACTTGTCACCTCCTTGCGTCACTATGCCGGCCATCGCGAGCAATACAAGACTTTTGGCGACTATTATCCCGAGATTGCCCGTTGCCTTACCAAGTATCTTGAAGACGAAGTAGAACGTATGCAAAAGCCTTTGAAATGAATTTGTGGAGTTTGATTGCCAAGAAGTTCACCGTCCTGCTGCTGATGTGGCTGACGGCCGCAGGCGGGGTGAGTGCCCAGACGTTTACGGTGGACACCATCAGCGACGTGGTGTTTCAGCGGATGAAGGGAAAGTCGTACAAGGCCGACTGCACGGTCAGCCGTTCGGAACTGCGCTACCTGAGGCTGTCGCATTACGATAGGGCAGGAAAGGAAAGGGTAGGAGAGCTGGTTTGTAACAAGATGATTGCCAATGATTTAATAGAAATCTTTCAAGAACTTTATAGAAATAAGTACCCCATAGAGCGGATGCAGCTGATTGACGACTACGACGGCGACGACGAGCGGTCGATGCAGGCCAATAACACCAGCTGCTTCAACTTCCGCGCCATCGCCGGCTCGACCAAGCTGTCGAAGCACTCGCAGGGGATGGCCATCGACATCAACCCGCTATACAACCCCTGCGTGAAGCAGCGGAAGGATGGCCGGACTGTTGTCCAACCTTCTACCGGACGGAAATATGCCAACCGCAACAAGCGGTGGCCCTACATGATTGTAAAGGACGATTTGTGTTACCGTCTGTTCATAGAACACGGCTTCAAATGGGGCGGTTCGTGGCGTACAACGAAGGATTACCAGCACTTTGAACGTTAAAGATGTTAAAAGCCGTGTAAATACTTGCACAATTTTGGTGGCTTTGTGCCATTTTCTTACTACCTTTGCAGCACAAAATGATTTAGTGTGTTATGGAATCGTTTCATTGGTTGAAGGAATTGTTCACGACGACTGACTCAGTCGCCCATATAGCCTTGCTCTATGCTGTGGTCATTGCCATCGGTGTCTACCTCGGCAAGATTAAGGTTTTCGGCATATCGCTTGGCGTGACGTTCGTGCTTTTTGCCGGCATCGTGGCCGGTCACATCGGCTTCACGGGTCCCGCCAATATCCTGACGTTCATTCAGGACTTCGGTCTGATACTCTTTGTGTTCATGATTGGTATGCAGGTCGGACCGGGTTTCTTCGAGAGCTTCGGTAAGGCGGGAGTCAAGCTGAACGGACTTGCCGCTACGGCCATCCTGCTGAACATCATCGTCATGTTTGCCTGCTACTACATCTTCTTCGACACCTCCGACCGAACGGCGCTGCCCATGATGGTGGGTACGCTCTACGGTGCTGTGACCAATACGCCCGGTCTTGGTGCTGCCAACGAGGCACTCGGCTCGGTATTCCCCAATGGCGGAGCCCCGCAGATAGCCTCGGCCTATGCCTGTGCCTATCCGCTTGGCGTCTTGGGCATCATCAATGCTACTATATTAATAAGGTATATATGCAAGGTGCGACTGGAGAAGGAGGAGGAACAGCTGATGGCGATGGAGGAAACTGCTGCCAACAAGAAGCCCTACAAGATGCACTTGGAGGTAACGAACCAATACTTGGAGGGTAAGACGCTGCTGCAGGTTCACGACTTCCTGAACCGTGACTTCGTCATCTCACGTCTTGTCCACGACGGCGAACTCTGCATTCCCAACCGTGACACGTTGTTCCACGTCGGCGACCAGATGCTTATTGTCTGTGCTGAGGCCGACCACGAGGCTATCATGGCCTTTATCGGTCCCAAACTCGACATCGACTTTGAGCAGCAGGACCAGCCCTTGGTGTCGAAGCGTATCCTCATTACCAATCCGAAGATAAACGGCAAGACGCTGGCCTCGATGCACTTCTCGAGTGTACATGGCGTGAACGTGACCCGTATAACACGTCACGGTATGGACCTGTTTGCTTCGGCTGGACTGCCCATGCAGGTGGGTGATAAGATTATGGTGGTAGGCCCCGAGGACGCCGTTGACCGCGTGGCCAACCAGATGGGCAACTCGGTACGCCGCCTGAATGCACCCAATATCGCCACCATCTTCGTGGGCATCATCCTTGGTATCATCTTCGGTTCGCTGCCCATCGCCATTCCCGGTATGCCTGTGCCTATGAAACTCGGTATTGCCGGCGGCCCGCTGATTATTGCCATCCTCATTGGCCGTTACGGCTATAAGATACACTTGGTGACCTACACCACGACGTCGGCCAATATGATGCTGCGCGAGATAGGCTTGGTGCTGTTCCTCGCCTCGGTGGGTATCAAGGCGGGTGCCAACTTCTTTGAGACGGTGGTCGAGGGTGACGGACTGCTCTACGTGCTGACGGGTTTCCTCATCACGATTATCCCCATCCTGATTATCGGTCCCATTGCCCGCATCCGCTACAAGTTCAACTACTTCACGATAGCAGGTATGATAGCCGGTACCTATACCGACCCGCCCGCGCTGGCCTATGCCAACAGCATCTGCTCGAAGGAGGCACCGGCTCTGGGCTACTCGACGGTCTACCCGCTCTCGATGTTCCTCCGCATCTTCACGGCACAATTGGTGGTGCTGTTCTTCTGCGGATAACCCCTGTAAGACAACAATAATAATACACATAACAAACGAGAAATGAATAAATTCGGAACACTTTGCGGCGCACTACTGCTGTTAGGCACTTCCTCGATGTTCGGCCAAGGAGCCAGGAACATCGTCATCAACGAGGTGCTGACCAACAACACCGCCAGCATCCAGGACGAATTTGGCGAGCGCGAAGCGTGGATAGAGCTGGAGAACACCTCGTTCACGACCTACAACATCCGCGGTATGTACATCACGACAGACCGCCGTGTGCTCGATCCGAACATGAGCGTGCCGGAACGCATCAAGCGCATGAGCGTCATCCCCAATGGTGATTCCCGTACCAGCTTAGGTGGCCGACAGCACGTGGTCTTCTTCGGCAACTCGAACCCTGCCAAGGGCAAGTTGCACCTCTCATTGAAGGTTCCCATGTCGGAGCCTGTATGGATAGCCCTCTACAACGGCAATGCTGTCGAACTGATCGACTCTGTCAGCGTGCCGGCATTGGCTGCCGACCAGTCGTTTGCCCGCCAAGGTAAGAAGTGGACTGTGAAGTCGGCCCAGAACGTAACGCCTGGCATCGAGAACTTCATCAAGACCGACGAGACGAAGGACGCCAAGCTGAAGCGCGAAGACCCCTACGGATTCGGTATCACGCTCCTGGCTATGGGCATCGTGTTCACCTGTCTGGCTGTGCTCTTCCTGTTCTTCACGCTGTTCGGCCTGCTGATGCGCCACATGGAGACCGCCAAGAAGGTGGCCAACCAGCAGCCCATCAAGCCCATCACCAAGACGGTGGAGAAGACGGCCGAGATTGGTCACAAGACGGGTGTCATCCTGCAGGAGGGTCTCAAGACGAAGGGTATCGACAAGGAGGTCTACATGGCCGTCATCGGTATGGCCCTGAAGCAGTATGAGGACGATGTTCACGACGTAGAGTCGGGTATCATCACCATCAAGCAGAAGTCCTCGTCGCCCTGGAATGATGAGTTCCACCAGATGACACAGTTCCACGTGTAGGAAATCGTAAATAGTAAATCGTCAAATAGTTAAATACAGAGATGAACAAGTATCAATATAAAGTACAGGGTGTCGACTACGAAGTAGAGATTGAAGAAGTAGAAGGCAACATCGCAAAGGTAAACGTGAACGGCATACCGTTCGAGGTAGAACTGCAGAAGCCCATCAACGCCGCCAAGCATCCTACCATAACCCGTCCGAAGGTGGAGGCTCCGAAGCCCGTTACGCCCACACCGCCACCGGCAGCAGCAGCTCCGGCTCAGCCTGCCGCTCCAGCAGGTGCAGGCTCTCCCGTGAAGGCTCCGCTGCCTGGCACTATCACCGAATTGAAGGTGCAGGTAGGCCAGCAGGTCAATGTCGGCGACGTTGTGCTCGTGCTCGAAGCCATGAAGATGCAGAACAACATCGAGGCTGAATATGCCGGCACCGTCACCAGCATCACCGTCAAGCAGGGTGAAACCGTTATGGAAGGTGCCGTGCTGATGACCATCGGATAAAGTGAAAAGTGATAAAGGAAAAGTGAAAAGTTATGGATCTTGGACAGTTTATCATACAGAACTTCAATGAGTTTCTCACCTATACGGCGTTTGCCAACGCTACGGTGGGCAACCTCATTATGATTGTGGTCGGTGCCTTCTTCATCTATTTGGCTATCAAGAAGGACTTCGAACCGCTGCTGCTCGTCCCCATCGGACTGGGCATCATACTCGGCAATATACCGTTCCGTGCTGACGCCGGACTGGAGATTGGTCTCTACGAGGACAACTCCGTGCTGAACATCTTCTATCAAGGCGTTCGTCAGGGCTGGTATCCGCCGCTCATCTTCCTCGGCATCGGCGCCATGACCGACTTCACGGCCCTCTTGGCCAACCCGAAGCTGATGCTCATCGGCGCAGCTGCCCAGTTTGGTATCTTTGGTGCCTACATGGTTGCTCTGGCCTTGGGCTTCGAGCCTTCACAGGCAGCAGGTATTGCTATCATCGGCGGTGCCGACGGCCCCACAGCCATCTTCCTGTCGTCGAAGCTTGCTCCGAACCTCATGGGTGCCATCGCCGTCTGTGCCTATTCCTACATGGCACTTGTGCCGCTGATTCAGCCGCCTCTCATGCGACTGCTCACCACCCAGAAGGAGCGCACCATCAAGATGAAGCCCGCCCGCAACGTGTCGCAGACGGAGCGTATCCTCTTCCCCATCATCGGACTGCTGCTCACTACGTTCATCGTGCCCTCAGGTCTGCCCCTGCTCGGCATGCTGTTCTTCGGCAATCTGCTGAAGGAGAGTGGTAAGACCACCCGTCTGGCCAAGACCGCTGGTGCTGCCTTGAACGACATCGTCGTCATGCTGCTCGGTCTGACCGTCGGTTGCTCGACGCAGGCTTCCGAGTTCCTGACGCTGAACACCGTGTTTATCTTCATCATCGGTGCCTTCGCCTTTGCCATCGCTACGGCTTCAGGTGTCTGCTTCGTGAAGGTGATGAACCTGTTCCTGCCGAAGGATAAGAAGCTGAATCCGCTGATTGGTAATGCTGGTGTGAGTGCCGTGCCTATGGCCGCCCGCATCTCGAACAATCTTGGTCTGGAGTACGACCGCCACAACTTCCTGCTCATGCACGCTATGGGCCCGAACGTGGCTGGTGTCATTGGCTCGGCCGTTGCTGCCGGTGCCCTGTTAGGTTTCTTGTCATAATAAAGTAATGCCTATGGAAAATGTTCGTCTGCAGCGTAGTCTGACGCTACCCAACGATATCAACACCATTCCTCAGCTCAACGAGTTCATCGATACCGTTTGCGAGGAGTTGGAAATCGACATGGCCTTAGCCATGAGTCTGAATCTCGCTATGGAAGAAGCTGTGGTCAACGTTATGGATTATGCCTACCCAGCAGGGACGGAAGGTGAGGTCAACATTGAAGCCATTGCAGATCAAACCCAGCTTCACTTCATCATCAGCGACAGCGGCAAACCCTTCGACCCTACGGCCAAGGAAGAGGTCGACACCACTCTGTCGGCAGAAGAACGGCCTATTGGCGGTCTGGGCATCCACCTTATCCGCCAACTCATGGACGACATCAGCTATGAGCGCAAAGATGACAAGAATATATTAAGACTTAGTAAAAACATTTAATATCATCAGAATTATGACTATCAACATTCAAGAACAGAACGGCGGCTACACCGCATCATTCATTGGCCGTCTCGACACCCCCGCTGCCGTCAAGGCTCAGCAGGACATGACACTCCTTATGGAGAATGCCGACAAAGAGATAACGCTCGACTGCACCGAGCTGGAGTACATCAGCAGCTCTGGCCTGCGTCTTTTCCTTGCCTTGCGTAAGGAGACAGCAGCCAAGGGAGGCAAAGTGATCATCAAGAACATCAACGACGAGATCAGAAAAGTGTTCATGATGACAGGCTTTTTCAATCTTTTCGAGATTGTCTGACCCCTTAAATCGCCCGATAACAAGGGAATCGTGACATTTTTGGAAAATAATTGAGGAAAAATTTGGAGGATTCAAAAAATTGTCGTACCTTTGCACCCGCAAACGAAAGGAATGCAGTGACACAATGGTGCCTTAGCTCAGTTGGTAGAGCATCGGACTGAAAATCCGTGTGTCCCCGGTTCGATTCCTGGAGGTACCACTCCTCCTTTCATTGGTTCCCGCGTAAGACTTCGGTCCCAAGCGGGAATTTCTTTTTTTGTGTTAAAATTTCACCCAGTTCCTTCGCTATTTCATTATTTTTGCTTACCTTTGGAGCGTAAATTGCCATAATAGGCGGTTTTCACCAGAGCGACTAAGAACAATAATAAATATATAAATGCATTTCAAATGGAATTACGAACCACCAACATCCGACAGAACCGCGGCGGCTAAAGAGCTGGCAGAGAAGATTGGCATGAGCCCAATCTTGGCCGACCTGCTCATACAGCGCGGCATCAAGACGGAATCGGCGGCCAAGCGATTCTTCCGTCCAATGCTCAACGAACTGATAGACCCCTTCCTGATGAACGACATGGATGTGGCTGTCGACCGTTTGAACGATGCAATGGGCCGTAAAGAGCGCATTATGGTCTACGGAGACTACGATGTAGACGGGTGTACGGCGGTAGCTTTGGTGTACAAGTTCCTGCAGCAGTTCTATTCCAATATTGAGTACTATATCCCCGACCGCTACGAAGAGGGATACGGCATCAGCAAGAAAGGACTGGACTACGCTGCCTCAAGGGACGTTAAATTGATTATTGTGCTCGACTGCGGCATCAAGGCAGTCGACGAAATCCACTATGCCAACTCGCTCGGCATAGACTTTATCATCTGCGACCATCACGTGCCGGATGAGGAATTGCCGCCTGCTGTGGCTATCCTTAACCCCAAGCGTGTGGACTCTACCTATCCCTTTAAGCACCTATGCGGTTGCGGCGTGGGATTCAAGTTTATGCAGGCTTTTGCCAAGAACAACGGCATCCCCTTCTCTCGGCTCATCCCGTTGCTCGACTTTTGTGCCGTATCCATTGCGGCTGACATTGTCTCGATGACAGGCGAGAACCGCATTCTGGCCTTCCACGGGCTGAAGCAGCTCAACCAGTCGCCGTCGGTAGGCTTGAAGGCTATCATAGATATTTGCGGACTGACAGGCCGTGAGCTGACTATGAGCGACATCGTCTTCAAGATAGGGCCGCGCATCAATGCCTCTGGCCGTATGCAGAACGGTACGGAGGCCGTCGATCTGTTGGTGGAGAAGGATATCAAGCAGGCCTTAGCTATGGCTACCCACATCAATGTCTACAACGAGCAGCGCAAGGACGTGGACAAGCAGATGACCGAGGAAGCCAACCAGATTATCGAGAAGTTAGAGAGTCAGAAGCATCACAACAGCATTGTGCTCTACGACGAAAACTGGAAGAAAGGCGTTGTGGGCATCGTGGCATCCCGCATGACTGAACTCTACTTCCGTCCTACGGTGGTGCTGACCCGTAGTGGCGATCTGGCTACAGGCTCAGCACGTTCGGTGGCTGGCTACGACATCTACGATGCCGTGAAGTCGTGCCGTGACATCCTTGAAAACTTCGGTGGTCACACCTACGCCGTCGGCCTGTCGCTGCCCATCGAGAACATTCCCGAGTTCCGTCGCCGTTTCCAGCAGTATGTCAACGAGCATATCCTGCCCGAACAGACAGAGGCCACGCTCGACATTGAGGAGGTGGTCGACTTCAAGGACATCACCAAGAAACTGCACAACGACCTAAAGAAGTTTGCACCTCACGGGCCCGACAACCCCAAGCCCCTGTTCTGCACCCGCAATGTCTACGACTACGGCACTTCCAAGGTGGTGGGCCGCCAGCAGGAGCATATTAAGTTGGAACTGGTCGATTCGAAGTCGAGCAACGTGATGAACGGTATTGCCTTCGGCCAGAGCCAGGCTGCCCGCTACATCAAGTCCAAGCGCTCGTTCGACATTGTCTACACCATCGAGGAGAATATCTACAAGCGCAGCGAGGTACAATTGCAGATTGAGGATATCAAACCTTCGGAAATTGACAATTGATAATTGACAATTGATAATTGATTATCATGGATGGCAATAAAACGGCAACTGCTGTTGCATCAGATAATTGTCAATTGTCAATTGTCAATTATCAATTTATACTCAAGAAGTACTGGGGCTACGATGACTTCCGTGGCATTCAGCGTGAAATCATTGAGAGTATAGGGGCTGGTCACGACACGCTGGGCCTTATGCCTACTGGTGGCGGCAAGAGCATCACTTTCCAGGTGCCGGCATTGGCACAAGAAGGTGTGTGCATTGTCATCACGCCGCTCATTGCCCTGATGAAGGACCAGGTGCAGAACCTGCGCCGGCGGGGCATCCGTGCTGCTGCCATCTACAGCGGCATGACCCACGACAGCATCCTGACCACCCTCGAAAATGCCGTCTTTGGTGGCATCAAGATACTCTATGTATCGCCCGAGCGCCTATCCTCCGAGCTTTTCCGCACTAAGCTGCACCACATGAAGGTGTGCTTCATTACCGTTGATGAGGCCCATTGCATCTCCCAATGGGGCTACGACTTCCGCCCGTCCTACCTCACTATTGCTGACATCCGCAAGGATCTGCCCGATGTGCCTGTCCTGGCCCTGACCGCTACTGCCACTCCCCTCGTTGTCAAGGATATACAGGACAAGCTCACCACTCCGTCTCCAATCTCCAATCTTGAATCTCAATCCTTCCGCGTCTTCCACATGTCGTTTGAGCGCAGTAACCTGGCCTATGTGGTCCGTGAAGCCTCCGACAAGTACGACGAACTCCTGCATATATTGAATAATGTGGAAGGCTCGGCCATTGTCTATGTCCGCAGCCGCCGCCGCACCAAGGAAATCTCCGACTACCTGAACCAGAACCATCAGCCCTCCACCTTCTATCACGCTGGTCTCGACAATCCCGTGAAGGATGAGCGCCAGAAGGCTTGGCAGAAGGACAAGGTGCGCGTCATGGTGGCTACCAATGCCTTTGGCATGGGCATCGACAAGCCCGATGTGCGCATCGTCATCCACATCGACTGCCCTGACTCCATCGAAGCCTATTTCCAGGAGGCAGGACGTGCAGGGCGTGACGGCCAGAAGTCCTATGCCGTGCTGCTTTATAACGGCAACGACCAGCGCAAGCTGTTGAAGCGCGTTTCCGACACCTTCCCTGAAAAGGACTATGTGCGCCGTGTGTACGACCACCTGGCCTACTATTATCAGGTGGCTACAGGTTCAGGCTACAATGCCACCTTCGAGTTCAACATCGACGACTTCTGCCACAACTTCCACCATTTCCCCATCCAGGTACACTCGGCTCTGAAGATTTTGAACCGTGCCGGCTACATCGAATACATTGAGGAACAGGAAAACCAGGCCCGCGTCATGTTCTGCCTCAGCCGCGACCAGCTCTACAGGCTCGACCACCTGGAGCCCGACGAAGACCGCATCATCACCTCTCTGCTGCGTAACTATGGCGGGCTGTTTGTCGACTACGGCTTCATCGACGAGGCCTTCATTGCCCATGAGACCGGCCTCACGAAGCCAGTCGTCTACCAGACGCTCAAGCAGCTGGCTATGAAGCACATCATCCGCTTCATACCTCAGAAGCACACTCCCTACATCCGCTACATGCAGCGGCGTGAGGACTCTGAGTATCTGATGTTTCCCCCTGCTGTCTACGATGATTTGAAATGCCGCTACATCGACCGCATACAGGCCATGATTGCCTATCTGCAGACGGCTAACCAATGCCGCAGCCGTCAGTTGTTGCGCTATTTTGGCGAGGAGAACGACCATGACTGTGGCCAATGCGATGTCTGCCTCAGTTACAACCAAGGTCTGACCAATCCCCAGAAGGTGGACGATGCACAACAGCTCATCCTCGACCTGTTGGCCGATGGTCAGCGTCACCACGTCACACAGCTGCGCCAGTTGCCCTTACCCTACGAACAAATAGAAGCCGCCCTCGACTACCTGCTGATGGAGGAATATGTCTACGTCGAGTGCGGCTTCCTGGTCAAATCATAAGTCGTGCTTATTCGTCGGGCAAGAACAGGGGGTCTTCAGGCATGACCATCGTGGGTTCCTGGTTGGCGGCCTGGAGTATTTTCTCGGGCACGTACTTCTTGTTCACCACCAGGCGGAACATGTATTCACGGAACCAGCGGTCGGTCATGATGAGGCAGCCCTTCTGTCCCCAGTCTGCTCCCCACGAGTTCTCTACCTTCCACTTGCGCACCCTGCCTTGGTCGTCCAGGTCGACGGCACACAGGGTCATGGCGTGGGTAGAACCGCTGTCGAAGGTGGAAATGCGCTGGGCCTTGTCCATGCCGAAGGTAGTGCCGAAGAGCGATTCATAGTCGAAGTTCTCGGTGTCGGCATAGCCACGCTTGCGGTCCAGGAACTTGCCCACGTCGTAGCTGGAGTACAGCTTGCGGCCGTCACGCAGCGAGGCAATGGCCATCTGCTCAATGTCGTCCATAGGCAGGTTGACGTACTTCCAGTTGTGGCCGTCGTAGGTGTGACGGTCGTATTCTACCTCGTAGGTCTTGTAGTAGGGGCGGCGAGGGTCGTTCATGGCCATGATGAAAGTGCCGTTGATGGAGCCGCCCACCACTTCCTGGTAGAACGACTGCGGCGTGTACTCCTTGGCCTTGCCTACGGAGTTGCCCTTGGCGGTCTTGAATGCGTAGCTGAACTTCTGCGGCGGCAGTCCGATGGTCATCTCCAGCATGCGGTACACCTGTGCCAGCATCCTCACCTTGGCCTTGTTGAGCGATGCCTGGCTCTTGTCCTTCTGCACCATGTCGCGCAGCTGCAGTCCATATTCACGCAGCTTGGAGGCAATCAGCTTCGAAGCCTTCGACGTGTTGTCGGTCGAGAATGATTCAGGCATCACCTCCTTGGGCACCAGTCCGTATTTCTCGGCCAGGTCGGCCACACCGCAGAAGGTGCCGCCATCGTTCAGCGGGTGATGGAAGAAAAACTGCACGCGCAGGTCGTCAATGGGCTTCTTGCCTGTGTCGATGACGCCCTGCAGCATCAGGTTGGCCTTCTCCAACTGGTCGTAGAAGAAAAGGTAGGCCTGCGAGAACTCCAACTGTATGGAGTCGCCGTGCTGCTGGGTATAGTTTGAGCGTAGCACGTTCAGGCCGCTGAACATCCAGCAGCGCCCGCTCGACTTCTGGTCAGTAATTGACTGCGACTTGGTCTCGATGCTGAAATACGTGTCCAGCGCGCCGGCATTCTGGTGATTCTTGGCCAGGTCGTCAATGGCGTTCGCAGCCACAGCGTTCACCAGCGCCTTGTTGACCGGCACCTGCTTCTACTCCTTTACAATGTCCTTCAACATG
>JAEEGI010021867.1_pt1 | contig 12681 bp, 12 predicted proteins | sample 8958751 | NCBI WGS metagenome assembly JAEEGI01 (sample SAMN16246545, study PRJNA631951) | gut metagenome | biome: gut microbiome; feature: rumen; material: KS-attached | host: Bos | place: Iran: Karaj | collected 2018-10 | reverse complement strand
ATGTAGGCCATGAGGTCTTTTTGAACTCTATATTTACTCCTAACCTTCTCGCTATCTCGTTTGCAACCTCAATACCAAACCCCCAATAAGTCCCATCGGGTTCGCAAAAAGATAACGGTCTATAGTCACCAGTAGTGCCAAAGAGGATAGTGCCTCGATCCAAGATCTCTGCTACTTTGCCATTGATGGGAATATCTGTATAGGTTGACAGGATGAAAACCGAGTGTTGGCCGTTCTCCTTTCCGAACTGTAGCGCACCTTTCAGGTCGTTCTCCGGGAAAAGCTTTGTACTGTCGAAATAGTAAAGGCCATCCTCGCGGTTGTACCAGCCGCCTACATATCCTTCATGCTGCAAGGCATGGCTAACTACCTTGTCGAGTTGGTTACGCGCGCTCGAGCTCTGCTCGCTTGCTACCAACGGGACGCAAGAATGGCTGTTCTGTGTTGCTGCATAACTGACAGCGATTCCCTCAGTCGGCTCCGTCATCGTGCGGATATCAATGGTGAAGCCGTCGGGGTGGGACTGACTGAAAGGCCAAACTTTATCAGCAATATTTGTGATAATGCTTTGCTCAGTTGCATTGTCTTCATTGGAAGAGCATGAGGCAAAACTGGCCGTTCCGCAAATGGTCAGAACAGCTATTAGAAACCAGGTCTTCAATCTTTCCATTCTTATCATTATTTCTGTACCGTATTTAAAATCGGCTACAAAATTACTCAATTTTCAGTAGAAAACTGCCAAAATAACACATCTTCACTACATAATTGAATGTTTTTCCCCCATTTTTGCGTATTTTTGTCTCCAAATTGCGAGAATAGAAAGATGGAAGTAAAAACCACGTTAGAGGGACAAATTAGTATTATTTGATTCCCCATAATTAACAGCGCCAGGCCAATCAACCTTGCTTAATCGCTGCCTTGACTTGCGCCATGTTGCTTCGTGAGACGGGGAGTGATTCGTGACAGTGCTTGATTTGCAACTGGGTGGAGCCGGAATGTGAGATGATTTGCTCTACCTGACCAAGGTTGACCAGAAAGGCGCGATGGCAGCGGACAATCATAGGATAGCCTTTCAGCGTTTCCTCCATCTGCTTCATTGTGGCACGAAGCATGTCGGTACGCACTTGTCCGTTGCGCAGATGGCAGACTTTAACGTAGTTGCCAACGGCCTCAATAAATAATAGGCTGGATATTTGGAGCGTCACAGATTCGTTGGTAGTGCCGCGAAGAAGAGCCGATGCCTCACCCACAAAAGCCTCTCCCCCAACCCCTCTCGCAAGGAGAGGGGAGTGGTTACCTTTATCGGCGGAGTTGTTGTCAGCAGAACTATCTACTCCCCTCTCCTTGCGAGAGGGGCCGGGGGTGAGGCTTTCGGGAGAGGGGCCGGGGGTGAGGCTTTTTAGCTTTTCATTCAATTCCCGTATCTCTTCCAGTTCCATCGCCAGATACTTGCTGCGGTACTTGAAGCGCCAGTAGAGTCCGATGGCGAAAGAGCAGAAGGCGATGATGGCAAGGGTTTCAAGGAAATTGACCACAGAGAGCTGATTGCCCTCCATGCGGTCGCTCAGCACAAAGTGGCGATAGAGACAGATGCCCAGCGCCACAAGCGGCGTATTGATAAGCTGAAACCAGAGGTTGCGGCGGATGATGTATTCAGCGCCTTTCTTGAACGACCTCGGCATCCTGACGATATACTTCAGGATGATGTCCGTCATCATGCAGATTGAGAAGCCAATCACCCCCAAAGCTATCAGATGCACATAACCCTGCCACTGCCACGCATCCAATCCGAAGGGTTTGAATACGGCCAGCGCCACCACTATAAAAGTGGTACTGATAATCCTCGTTGTAATCGTTTCTATACGTTCTTTTTTCATACGGTTGGCAAAGGTACAAATTTTAAGTGAAAAGTGAAGAGTGAAGAGTGAAAAAATTGCTCCCACTCGTCACATTTTATTCATTTCGCCCCATATACATGACCATTTATCACAAACTCATGCAGAATATCCCATAAATTTGGAAGAACAAATAATGTGCCCTACCTTTGCACCCGGAAATGTTTAATCTAACAGAATTGAGAAATGAATACAAGCATGAAACCAAGAACTGTTATCGGCGTTCTTTTTGTTGTAGCCAGCCTGTTGAAGCTCGCTACGTTGTGGGGCATTCTCCATTGGAGTTGGTTTGAAACGATGTCGGAAGGCCCGTGGGCCATGTATTTCTGCATCTTCATATTATTATGTGTGGGTGTACATCTGATCATCGACAGCTACCGTCACGACCCCGACCAGTGGCTACAGCGCCCGCTGCCCATCGGTGAGGACGGCAAGCGCATCCGCTGCTCGGTTCACTACGGCGGTGACGAGTACGTCTATCATGGCGAGACCTTCCATGGTGCCCGTCTCGACGCTTTCTGCGGCGGCATCAGACTGGATCTGCGCGAGGCAGCGATTACGGAGGACGAGGAAATCGACATTCACACCTTTTGTGGTGGCATCGAGCTCTTCGTGCCCACGACAGTCAATGTGGAGGTAAAAAGCCGCAGCTTCATCGGCGGTGTGGGTAATCATGCCACACATACCGCCGACCCGAAGGTCCCAACTATCCACATCATTGCCAGCAATTTCTTCGGTGGCGTGGATATCAAGAATTAACCATTCATCCCAAAACATACCGTTTGTCACAAAACTCTGCATAATATCCCACTTATGAAAGATTTTCTGCAACTATCTGTAATTATCCAGTGTCCGATGCGACAAATGAGTCATAGAATTGAATAACATCATAAATGATATGAAAAGAATTAGTTTAAGATTCGCAGCGCTGATGGCTGCAATGATGGTGACGATGATGACGTCCGCCAACCGATGGAGCAGCGAGAACAGAGCGATGCTTGCATCAGGTATGTCGAGTCGCGACAGAGGTCGAGCTGTGCTCAAAACACAGGACTGGGGCGGACGAGTGATTGACGAGAATGGCGAGCCGATGCCCTACGTGAATGTGGTGCTGCTGTCGCTGCCCGACTCGGCATTCGTACAAGGTGCGGTGACCGACGAGCAGGGCGTGTTCAAGATTGTGACGAATGTTACCAATGGCCTGTTCAAAGTAACCAGCGTGGGCTATCAGACCTTATATATTAGCCTCACCCCCAACCCCTCTCCAACGGGAGAGGGGAGTGAATACACTCAAGGTGAGAAAACAGCAGAAGGCGGAACTACTCCCCTCTCTTTGGGAGAGGGGTCGGGGGAGAGGCTCTTGACCATCCAGATGAAGGAGGATGCCCAACTGCTCAGCGAGGCCGTGGTGAAAGGGCAGCTGCCGAAGACGCATGCGAAGGGCGATGCCATGCGGACCACTGTTGCTGGTACGATACTGGAGAAGGCAGGAACGGTGAACGATGCCTTGTCGAAGATTCCTTCGTTGGAGGCGGAGCGCGACGGCGGCGTGAAAGTGCTGGGTCGCGGCGACGCCGAGGTGTATATCAACGGGCGCCGGGTGCAGGACATCAAAGAACTCTCGCGTCTGCGTTCCGATCAGATTCAGCACGTCGATGTGGTGCAGAACCCCGGTGCCCGCTATGCTGCTTCGACAAAGGCCGTCGTGCGTATCACGCTGAAAAAGGCACAAGGCGAAGGCTTTAGTTTTCAGGACAACCTCGAAGGTGTATATCAGTATGGCCACACGCTGACCAACAACCTCGACGTGAACTATCGCATGGGCGGTCTCGACATCACTGCCTCATTCTGGGCAGGCCGCTATGGTCACACGAAGTCGTTGCAGGAAAACACCCTGACCTACTATGCCGGACCAGATAAAATCGAGGGTGTCAGCACGCAGGAGTCGAAGAACATCTGGAAAGGCTGGTCGCCGCAGTTGCAGGTGAACTACATGTTGGACGAGAACCACAGTTTCGGCGCGTTCTATAAATACGACCGCCATCCGAGTGGTGACTTCAACAGCATGTTCTATACCGACAGCTATGAGAACAGCATTTTCAAAGAGCGCTCAGAGAGCCATATCATCCAAGAAGACATGTTTACAAAGCATATCTTTAATGCATACTACAATGGCAAGGTGGGACAACTGAGCATCGACCTCAACATTGACGGACTTTTCGACGACACCCAGTCGCCGGGCAGCACCCGCGAAGTGACCACCGAGGCAGGCGGAAGCCCTGTCAACCGCTCCATCCAGAGCAACACCGTGAGCAGCAATAACTTCTGGGCCTCGAAGCTCATCTTCGGCTATCCCGTCTGGCAAGGCAATCTCTCACTCGGTGGCGAGTACACTTACAACCACCGTACCGATGCCTACGATTTCAAGGCTACCGATGCGGTTCCTGTAAAGACTACCGACACAGAGATTAATGAGAAGTCAGCTGCAGCCTTCGCAGAGTATGGCCGCCAGTTGGGCAAGGTATTCGCCCAAGTGGGATTGCGCTATGAGCACCTGACGAACGACTACTTCAACTTCGGCAAGAAGGAAGATGAGGTATGTCGCAACTATGGCGACTGGTTCCCCACGGCCGTCGTCTCCGCTCCTGTTGGCAAGGTGCAGCTCTCACTTTCTTATCGCCGTGATATCCAACGTCCAAATTATGCCAACCTGACCAGTTCAACGGTATATATCAATCGCTACACCTATCAGAGTGGCAATCCCTATCTGAAGCCGACCTACACGCACAGCCTTGTTCTGAACAGTGCTTACAAATGGATGAACCTGACGCTGAACTATGCCCGCATAAAAGACGCCGAGACGATGTCCACCGAGCCCTATCCCGGTTCCGCCGACCCGTTCGTCAGCCTCGTGCGCCCCATCAACAGCCAGGAGGACTACGACCGTCTTACCGTTGTTGCTTCCGCACAGCCCACTTTCAATTTTCAACTTTCAACTTTCAATTGTTCATGGCATCCCACATGGTCGGTCGTGGCGATGTTCCAGAACTACAAGTCGCCTACTGCCACTGGCGAGATGATCACACTCTCGCAGCCTTGGTTCAACGGTTCCTGGCAAAACACCATCGAACTGCCTCACGCCTTCCGTCTGAGTGCCGATGTGGAATGGGCCACGAAGGGTGATTACAACAACTTCCACCTCACTAAGCCACGCATCGTTGGCAGCCTTGGTCTTCAGAAGGATTTTCATCTGCATCGCCTCGGCTCACTGACTGCCGACCTGCGCTGCATCGACATCTTCAACGGCAACAAGACCGATGCCATCATCTACGGCTATCGCGATCTGACAGTCCATAACCCAGCCCGCCGCACCTTCACCCTCGACCTCACGTGGAAGTTCAACGAGGCCCGCTCAAAGTACCGCGGTTCTGGTGCCGGCGACAAGCAGAAGGCAAGAATGTGATATAAATATGAAACTAATAGTGATTCCGTTCGTCTTATAATAAAAAGAAGATAAAGAAACCTAAAAGGTTTTCTGGGCAAAACAATAAAAAGGAAAAGTAATGAACAACAGAGTAGAACAACCCAAAGATTATCTAAAGGCGAAGAACCTCTCAAGCGAATCATTCCGGAACGTATGGACTGGAGCCAGGAAAAAGACAAAGAAGAATAAAAGCCTTACAATTCTAATTCTGTTGCTCCTTGTGGCAGGATTGCAGACTGCCGGGGCTCAGGATATAAGCAAGTTTATAGTTCTCAGTGATTCCGCATACCAGACAACGGCGGAGTACCAAGATGGCAACAAATATCAGAAAGACGCCATCCTATTTATGGATATGGTGGCTGACACTCATCCCTATTACATCAAGGCCGAGCGACGTGCAGAATGGTTTGCCAAGCAGCAGGCACTCCTAAAGCAATGCAAGACCATAGAGACCGATGAAGCCTTTGCCGATGTTCTCATTGAAGTGCTGGGGCCTCTGCACGACAAGCATACAGACCTTACGACGATGAGACGTATGCAGGAAAGTAAACAAAAGAATAGCCAGCATGTGGAGACTATGGATGTTCCCGGTGCCATCGACATGGAGCATATCATGCGTCGTCATGACTCTTTCTACGATTACAGTCTCTTCCCTGAACAAAGCATTTGCTATCTCCAGTTCAATCAATGTGCGGATGCACCCGACTATCCTTTCTCAAAATTCCTTGACGACATGTTTGCTAAGATGGAGGAGAAAGGCATCAAGACGCTGGTAGTGGATGCACAGTACAATAACGGTGGCAGCAGCAGACTCTGTGACGAGCTGCTTCAGCATCTTTATGCAATTCGTAAGATGAAGTTTTTCAGCAGTTTTCTGCGCTTCTCAGACCTCATGGCGGCATATAATCCAAGAATAGCCATAGCCAAGAAGAACTGGGAGGGTGATGGCCACAAGGACGAGCTATATCAGATGCCTGCCCCAAAGATACCAGACGATTATCAGCAGCCGAAACTGTTTGAAGGCCAGGTGGTCTTCGTCATGGGCAAACGCACTTTCAGCAGTGCGGGCATGCTCTTCACCTTGGCTCGCGACAATCACATCGGCACCATCATCGGCACCACCTCATCCTTCTCACCCTCCCATTATGGCGAAGTGCTTCCTTACCGTCTTCCCAACACAGGCGTTTTGGGCAGCATCTCCTGCAAGTTCTTCGCCCGTCCTGATGCGGCTACAGTGGATGACAAATGCATGGAGCCGGATGTAAAAATCAATCTCGAAGAGAAAGATGCTTCATGGCAATACATCATTGAGAATTATGGAAACTAAAAGAATCATATTACGCCCCTGGCGCGACAGTGACGCTGAGACGCTGTTCAAATGGGCTTCCGATCCGGACGTAGGCCCCCGTGCAGGATGGGCACCACATAAGAGTGTGGAGGAAAGTCTGGAGATTATCCGTACTGTTTTTCATGATGCAACCAATACTTGGGCTATCGAGTTGAAAGAAACAGGTCAACCGATTGGTGCTATGGGCTATGGTCCTTCGTGTGAATGCGACTTGCCGGCCCGCGAAGGTGAGCCGCTCATTGGCTATTGGGTGGCAAAGCCCTATTGGAATCAAGGTATCTGTACGGAGGCGCTACAGTTGATGTTAGACCATATCCGACAGACAACTGATATCAAATCGCTCATCAGCGGCCACTTCGTAGACAATCCTGCTTCAGGCCGAGTAATGGAAAAGTGCGGCTTCGTTCCCACAGGCGAAACCTGCATCGATGAAAAGCAGTACCAAGGTGAGAACAGACCAATTAAGGTATTGAGATTAGAACTTATTAAATAAGAAATATGGATTAGAAATTTTGTCAGAATTGCGGTATACCGGTAACAGAAGATGTCCTCGGCACAAACGGACGGAGCAGCGAGAGCCATCCGAGCTTGCTCGAAGATGGCCGAGTCGTGACGGACGAAGGCGAAGCCAATGCCAACGGCAGTAAGAATGAAGATTATTGTATGTATTGCTACAAGGATGGAAAATTCTTGCAGGACTGCACGATGGAATAACACAGACGGCATGACAAAAATGATTGGTATCACAGTACAATGACGAGAAAATGGAAATAGAAAATTGGTTCAAGGGTTTCGAGAAAGGTCTGGAGCGGCTCTCTCCAGAGCAACGGTCGGCCTTCCTTTCGGAATGCGGAAGGAACTGTGTGAATGGCGGTACGCTGTCTGTTTACCAAAAGCTCCATGAGCGTGCTCAAGGCGACATAGACGCCTTCTTTCAGATGGCTAATGAAGTGCCAGGTGTGAAAGGTGAGGTCGTTGAGAAAGGACGCGTTTATCGCCTTGCCTTCTTGGAATGCACCTGTGAGTTGTGCAAAAAAGGATATGTCACCACTCCATTGCTCTGCGAGTGTTCACGCCAAAGCGTAATTTATTCGCTGCAATGTCTGTGGAAAGAGAAACACTTCACAGTAACGCTTTGCCATTCCATCTTGCGTGGCGGAACAGATTGCGAAATGAGAATAGAAGTGGGAAGTCCCCCTCGGCAGCAAACCCACAGTCAGAATCCAGGGTGATTGCTTGATTTCATGAGCAAGAGGAAACTTCTTTATATGGAGACATACAAATATCTGCCGAATATCCTGTCGTCGCTCCGAATGGTAGGAGCTGTTGCTCTGCTGCTGAGCAATGTGTCAAGCATTCTTTTTGGGGTTCTTTACATCGTTTGTGGCATCAGCGACATTGCCGACGGGTGGATGGCTCGGAAACTGAAGTGCGTTACCAAGACTGGAGCATTGCTGGATAGTCTGGCAGACATCTGCTTCGTAGCATGTTGTGCCTGGAAGCTCCTGCCGATACTCGAGCTGCCGCAATGGCTATGGCTGTGGGCAGGAGTAATTGCCGCGATTAAAGTCGTGAATCAGCTGTCGGCAGTTTGGGTGCACGGGCGTTGTTGCTTCCCTCACACCCTCGCGAACAAATGGGCGGGATTCCTGCTATTCATTGCAGTACCCTTGTCAATATGGTCAATCATTCCCATCTCATTCGTTGCAATCGTCGCCACGTTTGCAGCCATTCATGAAGGCTGTGTTTTAGCGAGAGCAGAATCAAGTCATACTTGAATTCTGCCAAGCGTGAGCAGGCTCGACCAAAGGTCATGGACATTTCACCAGAACAAATAATAATATGAGAAAAATAGTAACACTGGTTTATGCATTGGTTGCTATATCGTGTTTGGCGCAAGAGCCAATAAGCGACAGTTCCAGACTACCAATAGAATCAAAAAGCTATGGTGCATGCATCATGCGCAATAGCTCTATTGTTGTCATTAACTAAAACAACACTCTGGTTTTTAAAGTCCAACCAACAGACCCTGAAGCGGGCGATATTCATTTGAAAGTTGAGATCAACTGCAAGGAACACTTTTCGGCATTTCCGATGGTGCGAGTACCATTTGTGGTGTAGAGCTCGTGGTTTAGTGGGCAGTGCGAGGTGTTGACCTATGAATTGGAAGGTAAGTATCAGCATAATTGCCATAATCGCCATTATTTTTAATAATAATGGCTAATTTTTCGTGTAAATCGTGTTGAATTAGCAAAAAAATCACTAACTTTGTCGCAACTATATATATTAATGTATATCCTATGGGGAATAAACCACTAAATCGCATCAAGGTGATGCTTGGCGAGCGAATGATGACTAACAAGGATCTTGCCGAGAAGTTAGGCAAGAATGACTCCTATTCCTTAGAAGAATGCATCATACATGATGCCTGCTATTCGGATTTGTGCCTGTAAATATAAGGACTATGGATATTCAGAAAATACAACAGTACAAATCAGCCTTCGATTTGATTGCGAAAAGCATCAAGGATGACGAAGGGAATACCATCGAAGTGTGGTATGCACGTGAATTGCAACAAGTGTTAGGTTATTCACGATGGGAAAATTTCGTGGTGGCCATTGGGCGTGCTATGGAATCGTGTAAAAAACTGGGGATCAGCATTGATGATCATTTTCGTGAGGTCACGAAAATGATAGCTTTGGCAAAAGGTGCTCAACGTGAAGTTCAAGATTTCATGTTTACCCGTTATGCCTGTTACTTGATAGCTCAGAATGGCGATCCAAAGAAAGAAGAAGTTGCCTTTGCACAGAGTTATTTCGCCGTCCAGACCCGTAAGGCAGAACTTATAGAAGAACGATTGAACGAAGTTGCCCGTCTAAATACCCGTGAACGCCTACGAGCTTCCGAAAAGCAGTTAAGCCGTAATATCTATCAACGTGGAGTGGATGATCGTGGTTTTGGTCGTATCCGTTCTAAAGGAGATTATGCCCTGTTTGGTGGACTTTCAACAGACCAAATGAAAAAACGATTGGGAATCAAAAGTGGTGCTTTGGCAGATTATCTGCCTACGCTTACGATTGCCGCCAAGAACCTTGCAACGGAAATGACCAATTATAACGTAGAGCAAAAAGACCTCTACGGTGAAGCAAGTATCACAGCCGAGCATGTACAAAACAACCGTAGCGTTCGTGGTATGCTGGGCCAACGCGGAATCAAGCCAGAGGAACTTCCACCTGCAGAAGATATTAAAAAGGTGGAACGGCGTGTAGCCAAAGATGAAAAGAGCATGCTTAAAGAATCTCAAAAACTACCAAAAGATAGCGAATGAAGAACAACAAAGAACCTGGATACGTTTACATACTGACAAATCCCAGCTTCCGTGAAGATTGGGTAAAGATCGGCAAAAGTTCACGTCCTGTGGATGTGAGAAGCAAAGAACTGGATAATACTGCCGTTCCTTTGCCCTTCGAGATTTTTGCCACGATGAAGACCACGAAATACAACGAGGTGGAGAAGTTAGTGCATAAGACCATTGATCGCCTCACCGATTTGCGCATTCGCCAAAACCGCGAGTTCTTCAATGTGGCTCCACAGATGGCTCTCGATATTTTCCGTGATATTGCGATGACGATAGACGATGCCGAAGTAACACTATATGAAGATAACAAACCCGTTGTGGAAAGCGAACAAAAGGAACCACAGAAGCGAGAGGTAAAACGCCCCCGTTTCAAGTTCTCCATGTGTGGGATTAAGATTGGCGAACAAGTCACTTTCGATCCAACGGGACTTGTTGTAAAGGTGGCCTCAGATGATAGCATAGAATACGAAGGCCGCATCTATAAACTCTCACCCTTCGTTGGTACTTTTATGCCCGAAGACCATCGTAATACCTCTGGTGCCTATCAAGGTGCAAAATATTTCTCGTATAATGGGAAAGTGTTGGATGAGATTAGGAAAGAAAAGGAAATGTTATCAGAAGATGGAGAATAATAATAGTCAAATAGTATATCATTATACGGATTTAAATGCTTTAATCAGCATTTTGGGTAAGAATTGTATTACACTCAGAGCGACGAATTGCCTATATCTTAATGATTCAAATGAGATAATCGAAGGTATCGAAAGTATAAAAAGAGTTGAAAATGCGACAATAGATGAAAGTGCTTTCAGGAGCTATTATCTAACATCTTTTTCTAAGCAACCAGATTGTTTGTCAATGTGGGGCATGTATGCAGCAAATGGAAGTGGTTGTGCTATTGGATTTGATATAGACATAATTACTAAACCATACGATGGATGTATAGTTTGCAAATATGATAAAAAAGAAATTGATAATGACCTTAAAAATTTCATGAGTCTTCTTAGAAATGGTGTATGTGCTTCCTATCCTTCTAATGGAGGGCCAGCTACTATCCAAAAAAATAAAGGAAAAGAACTTGAAGAGTTGATAAAAATGCAATATTTAGTAACATGTTTAGGCTCGAAGAATGAGAATTACATATTTGAAGACGAGATAAGGTGTTTTGTAGCTAATCATATTAACAAGAAAGAAGTTAGTTTTAAAGTTAAAAATGGAATAGTGATTCCTTTCTTAAATATAGAGATACCCAAAATAGCACTGAAAAGTATAGTTATAGGCCCAACTAATAAGAGCCAACTAACGATGCAGTCTATAAAGCATATGCTTTCAATAAATGAATACGATTGGCATCATGTTAATTTGAAAACATCAAAAGTTCCATATCGCGGATAATAAACAAAAACAATTATGATAAAACAGATAGTTGACAAGAACTTAGAAGTGAAGCCAAACTCAAAGAAGTTGGAGGCTTTGAAGGAATATTTTGCAGGGTGCTTTACCAAAGAAGGAACCTTTGATATTGAAAGGTTCAAGGAAATGATGAAGGATGAGGTGGATATCAGCAATGAGGGATACTCACTTGACTTCTTGGGTAAGGACTATGCAAACCTGATTGCCTCTATCGATACGACAACGGTGATAGAGCCGGATTTGGAGCACAATAGCAAGCCAGAGAACAAGGATAGCGAGAACATCTATATCAGTGGTGATAATCTTGATGCGCTGAAACACCTGTTAAAGTCGTATGCAGGCAAGGTGAAGTGCATCTATATTGATCCGCCTTATAATACAGGCTCTGATGGGTTTGTCTATAACGATAAGTTCCGTTTTACGCCAGAAGAACTGGAAAAGAAACTCAGTATTGACGAGGATGAAGCCCAGCGAATCCTTGACCTGACTTCAAGAGGTAGCAGCACGCACTCTGCATGGTTGATGTTTATGTCGCCACGTTTGCAATTGGCACGTGACCTGCTGAGCAAGGATGGTGTTATCTTTATCTCAATTGATGATAATGAGCAGGCCAATCTGAAATTGCTTTGTGACTATGTGTTTGGTGAGGAGAATTTTGTGGCTCAATTTATTTGGGAGAAGCGAAAGACAAGAGAGAATAGAAGTTCTATTTCTATAAGGCATGATTATGTTTTATGCTATGTTGCAGACGTCAACTATTTGGAAGAAGCTTTTGGTTTAGAAGAAATGAATGATGAAGCAATTGCAAGATATAGAAATCCTGATAACGACCCCAAAGGACCTTGGACTTCTGTTCCTGCGATTGCACAGGCTGGCCATGGTACTAAGAATCAATTCTATAGTTTTACTGCACCCAATGGAATAACATATAACCCTCCATCAGGTTCATGTTGGAGATTGACCCTTGATAAAATGAAAGAAGCCATCTCGAAAAATAAGATATGGTTTGGGAGCGATGGAAACGGTGTTCCTAGAATAAAGAAGTATCTTTCAGAAGGAAAACAAGGTTTAACTCCTGAAAGTATGATTAGTGCAGACAAGGGTGGCACAAATGATTCTGGCAAAAGAGAAATTGTTGAATTATTTAACGGCATAGCAGTTTTTGAAACACCAAAACCAACTG
>JAEEGI010021861.1_pt1 | contig 12684 bp, 4 predicted proteins | sample 8958751 | NCBI WGS metagenome assembly JAEEGI01 (sample SAMN16246545, study PRJNA631951) | gut metagenome | biome: gut microbiome; feature: rumen; material: KS-attached | host: Bos | place: Iran: Karaj | collected 2018-10 | reverse complement strand
TGCCGGCAGACTGATATCCGCCCGTGGCCTTTATGGCACCGCCATTGATCACGATGTTACCACAGGCATACTCGCTTCCACCACCTATACCGGCTCCATAGCCGTTGCTGCTGGCGTCGAGCGAACCTGTGCCCTTGATGGTGAGCGTCTTGCCTTGAGGCACATAGATGCCTGGGGCAAAACTGTAGAATCCCCTTACGACGTTCTCGCCTTCAAGTATGATGGTGGCATCGCCCTGACAGTTAATACCACCCCACATGTAGTCAACGTCGTCTGTGCCCAATATGGTAGCATCGCGCAGCGTCACAGTGGCACCGTCGGCAATGGAGATCATGCAGTTTTTTTCAAGTTTGCCGCTAACAACCATTCCGTCTTTTAACACCTTATTCTCCTCAATCCAGCCCAGATTGACGTTTTTAGCCTCGTATCGGGCCATGAAATTACGATCGTTCTCACCCATTGTCATGGTTGTGCCAGGCTCAATCGGGGCTCCCCAGTTTCCCATAATGCCATTATCATTAGCATCCGGTGTGCTTTCTAACCAGCATCTGAAGATATAGTCCGAAGGAGTGTCCACCGATAGAGGCAGAGTAAAGTCTTTGCCTTCTGCAACGGCAAACGTTGAAACCTCTGTATAATAGTGATTTTCGTCTAATGCATATAGATGAACTTGATGTGTCGGAAATCCCAAACCGCAAACACAATCTTTATAGTCAATGAAATTATGATCCTCTTCAAAATCACCGCACCACTGACAGGAACGTTGGTGCTTTTCGTTGTTCACAATGCTGTAAGTGGCTCCTGCATGTTTGCAAGGCTCGAACCTAAGCCTTACATATGATGATAAAGAGAGGCCTCTATAATGAGATGGAAGAAGACTTTCTTGGGAATTAGATACTTCAGCAACTGACATTCTGTCGCCTATGCTAATGTTCGCATAGTCCTCATCGTCCTCGCCGCCAATGGCACGCCTGATTTCTAAGCCGCCGTAGGCATCAACGGTGCCGCCGTTGATACTGATTGTGTTGTCCACATCGCCGTCCTCACCAGCGCCGATGCCCACACCATAGCCGTCACCACTTGCATAGACATCACCATCATTGATGACGATAGAGCCGCTATCACCGCTTTCTCCACCGCCGATGCCGGCAGCGCCTGTTCCACCGTAGGCTTTCACTGTGCCGCCAGTTATCCAGATGGCTCCGCCACGACCGTTAATTCCACCACCGATGCCGGCACCATACTCACCACCGTATGCTTCGATAGTACCGCCATAAATAAAGATATCGCCGCCGGTACCGTCTTGACAGCCGCCGATGCCGGCAGCTTCTTTACCGCCCTTGGCAACGATGGTACCGCCATTTATGTAAATGCTGCCGGCATGGTCGTCGTAATGGTTACTACCTATGCCTGCAGCATAACTACCGCCGTCGGCATAGATTGTGCCGCCATCAATGGTGATGGTGCGGCCATTAGAGCCAATACCGGCTGCTCCGCCAATACCCCGGGCATGAATTTCTCCACCCCCTATCCATACATCACCTTTTTCTGGGCAACCAATTCCGCCTTTGGTATACACAGTGCCGTCATAGATATAAATGTCATCTCCACCGCGGATAGCTGAATATAAATACTGAGTTCTATAAGTATAATTCTCAGCATGGATTTCACCGCCTTTGATTGTAATGATACCGCAGTCACCACCTCGACCCGCGCCGATGGCAGGCTGTCCTTTAGCCGTGATGTAACCACCTTTGATAGTGATATCACCACAGGAAGAAACAAAATCGGAACCTATACCTGTATTCTCATCCTTACCATCGACACTGATAGTGCCTGATTCAATGACGATGTTGCCACAGGGACTCAGCCTATATCCGTTGCCAATGCACGCACCTAAACCATTGTTTTTTACATCAAGCGATCCTGTACCTCTAATGGTGAGTGTCTTGCCCACAGGACCGGCCATAATGCCTGGATGATAATGACCAAATCCCTTCACGCTGTTTGCGCCCTCAAGCGTGATGGTGGCATCGCCCAGACAGGTGAGGCCAGCAAATGGATTGGTCCAATACGTTTCTTCAAAAATGAATCCTTCAGTTTTTTCTACACTGTATCCAGCAATTGTTGCGTCTCGAAGCGTAATAGAAGCTCCATCTGCAATGGAAATTTGGTAAGGTTGAGAAACGCCATTAAGCAAACCCGTCAGCACATCACCGTCCTGAGCCGTGTAGTCGCTGGTCAACGTCGAAAGGTCAACCACGTTCTGTGACCATGTCCCTTGTGCGACCGCGCACAGCAGGGCAAAAATAAAAAGTAATTTCTGTTTCATTGTCAAATCTTTTTTTTATTGTTGTGGCTGGTGTGGGAGTCGAACCCACACCAGTCCGGGGTCTGTTATTCTGTTACTTTCTTCATCTCGAAGGTAGCGGTGTAGGTGCTGCCGTCTTCTTTCTGGCGCAGGGCCTTCCACTTCATCACGCCGTTCTCGATGCTCTCAATCTCCCACCACTCGCGCAACTCTGTTCCGGCGTTCACCCAGCGCATGCAGAGCAGCTTGCCGGCCACGAAGTACTCGTTCAGCGTGTTGGCGCTGGGCACCCAATTGTCGCCGTCCTTCACATAATATACATAGGTGCCATCAGCCTTGTACTCCCAGCGGTGCTGCAGTCCGTCGCCGTATGTATCCTGCTCGCTGGAGATCTGACCTTCCCATATGCCAACGATGTCGGCGCTGTAGTCTTTGTCCAGCTTCTCGTAGCGGATCATGTTCTCTGTGGATTTCACCAAACCGCCGTCTTGCCGGATGGTAACGGTGCGCTTGGCGATCAGGGTCGCGTCCGTGATGGAATCGATGTAGAGTTCAACCATCACAGTCATGCCGGGTTTAGGACTATGGGAGAGGATTACGTCATTGCCAATTATTTCCACATCGACCTCTTCCCGGTCTCTCCAAGGAGTGTCTTCTGCCGTTCTATCCTGAATGGAAAGACTCACATAGGCCTCGGTGGGGGAGACGATGTCGAAAACGATTTTCTCGTTGGTAGGCAGGGCCTTCCCGTCGCTCTCGGCGGTGATCCACTTGCCGATAATCTTCTCGGCCACGTTGAGGTCGGGAGTGACGGGGTTGTCTTCCTTGCTACACGATGTGAACACACTTGCGCCGCAGATAATGATGGCGGAAAGCATGAGATAAAAAAACCTTTTCATAATTGTATTGTTAAAATAATAATAGGTTTCACTTAATCACGACCTTGAGTTATTACTCTTGCTCGCTCACGTTGACTTTGTCTTCGTTTGTCGCGACTCGACCAAACAAGCAAGCTTGATGGTTCTCGCTGCTCCAAACGCTCGATAAAGCATGAGCGAGCTCAAGCTTTATTCTCACTTAATCACGACCTTGTTACCTTTATTGATATACACACCCTTCTTGGCGGGCTTGCCGCTAAGCTGGCGACCGTTGAGGTCGAACCAGCGCTCGGTGCCGTCGAGGTCGATGGTGTGGATCACGGGAGCGATGCCCGTAGCCTCGTTGTCGCCCTCGTTGTCGCCCTGATAGCTGTTGGGAGCAGGCAGGCTGCGATCTGCCTCCTCATCTTCCACACCGTTGGCGTCGAGCTGATACTTCGTTGTCAGCTTGTCGGCGGTCATCAGGTCGGTGGCACAGAACATAGCTCTGAATGCAGGCCACTGCCACGTGGGATTCCCGTCGGTGATGCGCTGGAACGAGCCGTCGCCCGTCATCGTGAAGGCTTTGCGGCTCACGGCCTCGTCGTGGCTGATGGTCTTCAGGCTGCCCAGCCAGTAGCCTGCAATCTGCTCGTCGAGATAATTAAACAGAACACTGTTCGAATAATCATCTGCCTCTCTGGCCTCGTCAACAAGCGTCACACCTTCTTCCTGGAAACGCAGTGTGCCCTCGTTCACAACAATCAGGTAGGCATTGCCCGGATAGAGGAATGGCAGCATCTCCTGCGTAAACAGCAGCTCATTATTCTCTGTTATCTCGGCTTTAGAGTAGATGGTGAAGTCGCAGCCTGTGCCAAACAGCTCTACATAGAACGGCAGACATACCGTGTAGGCGCGGCTCTGCCAGGTGCCGTCAGCCTGCTGCACAGCACTCAGTTCGCGGCCCTCCATCGAGGCGTTCACCTCCTGCTCGCCAAAGGCCGAGAGGATGCTGAAGTCCTTCATGCCGTCCATCAGCTCTACGATGGGGCGGCTGCCGTCGTCGAACGTCACCACGATGGCGTTCAGCGTGCTGGCATCCAGACCGTTTAAGTTCCAGTAACACCAGGTGGGGCTCACCTGTTCGTCCTGTCCGCTTACCCAGCGCAGGCGCACATCGTCGTCAAGCCACAGCCTTGTCTTGTCGCCACTGGCCAGAGTCAATGGAGCGAACGTTCCGCAGAAGGTGATGCCGGCTGCCGATACGGCAGTAGGCGCAGCGGCGCTGATGGTCACACGCTTGAATACCGGGTCGTCGATGTGAGTATTCTCATCCTCTTCGCCGATAACCCACTTCACCATGTAAGGCTTGCCAGCCTCGATCTCAGTAGCCGTCTTGTAGGCTATGGTCAGCACGCCGTCGCTCAGTGTGGTCTTTTCCGTGTCAAGCTCCACGATCTTACCATTTGCTAATGGCGAGTCACCGATCTGTTCGGCAGTCATGCTAAACGGCAGGCAGAGCGTGTTCCACTCGGAGTTGATGATAAACTGACGGCCCTGGAAGGTGATGTCGAACGTCTGGCCCATTGCCTCTTCAAGCTCGCTGGTCAACGCCATTCCGTCAGTAAAAGTCAGATACTTAGTGTCATCTTCAGGTTCACCTTCTCTTTTACGATATCTGGCCGTATAATAAAGATCCTGCTCTTCCATCATTATAACAACGCCCGGCTGTACCGGTTTATCGTAACCTGACAGCCATGGATAGTTCTCAACGTAAGGTATTCCCTTAACCCATCCCGCGAAAACCAAGTCCTTTAAATTGGTAAATATAGGCATTGGCATCGTAAATTCTCTGAATGATGGTACAGTGATTTCTAACTCGGATACCTCATGATAGATGTAATCATTTCTTTCCTCATCGTATTCCATCTCTAAGAAATGAACTTTATGAATGGGGTCGTAGTAATTGCAGACAATACATCTGTCCTCACTATCATACGTATGGGACTCAATGATCGGTCCGCAGTACTGGCAAAAGAACTTGTGCTCAAACGGGTCGATGGCTGTGTAAGCGGTATTCTCAGCACGAGGTTCGTGGTCACAAGGCACGAAGTCAAACAGTCTGCCATTTTTCATCACAGTTGACCGATCGGAATAATTGATGAGCATATCTCCTATAATAGATCCCACGTGGAAAATGACCTTGACGCCATCGCCGATACTGAGATGGCTGGAATAGTAGTCTTCATCGTCTTCGCCACCCACAGCACGCATGATATCCATGCCACCTTCGGCTTTTATTTTGCCGCCGCTAATGGAGATATAATCCACGTCACCGTCCTCGCCGGCACCGATGCCCACACCATAGTCTTTACCAAGGGCATACACATCGCCGCCAGAGATGTAGATAGAGCCGCTGTTGCCGTCTTCGCCACCGCCAATGCCGGCACCATCTGTTCCACCGTAGGCTTTAATGTCGCCGCCTGTTATACGGATGGTACCGCCGGAGGCAGCATCTCCACCGCCAATGCCAGCAGCATAATCACCACCCGTGGCCGTGATGGTACCGCCGGAAATGTTAATCTCGCCACCAGAACCGTCCTCGCCACCGCCGATACCAGCACCTTCGGAACCACCCGTAGCCGTGATGGTACCGCCATTTATGGTTATGCTGCCGCCATGATCGGTGTATCCGCCGCCTATACCGGCACCATCACTACCACCATAGGCTTTCACCGTGCCGCCATCAATGGTAATGGTGCCACCATTGCAGCGATTTCCGCCACCAATACCAGCAGCCGATTCACCGCCGTAAGCTTCTACATAACCGCTTAATATATGTATGTTGATGCCTTCTTTGTTAGGGCGACCATAATCATCATCACCATCCCGGCAGCCGATGCCAGGAGCTTTGTCACCACCATAAGCATAAACAGTACTGCCATCAATGGTAATGGTACCGCAGTTACCTTTCCAACCACCGCCAATTCCAGGAGCAGATTTACCTCCATAGGCACGGATGGTTCCACCCTTAAGGGTGATGTTGCCTATTGTTCTCTTATCACTAGTACCGATACCTGGGTAATCTTCTGCACCAACAGCCGTAATATTGCCTCCTTCTATTATAAGATTACCACTATTCGGTACTCGGTCAGGACCTATGCCAAAACAGCCATGGCTGTAGGCATAGAGAGAACCATCGCCCTTGATGGTGAGTGTTGTGTTCTCTGGGCCAAGCTGAATGCCTGGCTGATACCTATAAAAGCCACAGACTTCGTTATCGCCCTCAAGTGTGATGGTGGCATTGCCCAAACAAGTTATGCCTGAATAACCATATGAACCATCATCAACGCCAAGGATGCTCACATTTCTAAGCGTAACATGTGCATTATGGTTAATTGAGATTTTTACAGGAAAGAGGAGTCTGCCCGTCAGCACGTCGCCATATTCAGCAACATAGTTTTGGGTTATGAAAGAGAGGTCAACAACTCTCTGTGCCCATGCCCCTTGTGCGACCGCGCAAAGCAGGGCAAAAATGAATAGTAAATTTTGTTTCATGACGGCAAAAACTAATATCCTTTTCGTTGTTCTATACCTGAAATGTTGTAGGTTTTGTCACCTGCCTGAATCAGGATCTCGCCATTGTGGAGCGTTTTAAAGGCATTCATCTGCGACTGGGCGCGTCGGATACGTGACAGCTCGGTGGTAATGGCTTGATTGAAATACTCTCGGATGCGATCGGTGTCATTGGTTTCTGTGAGGGCGAGCATCAACAGGATGCGGGCCTTTTGTGGATTGAGGCATCCTGCGGCTATGAAGCCAAGTTGAAGGTCGTCCACCTCACCGCCTTCGGTATAGACACCGCCGTAGGGGCAGCGCGTAGAACGTACAATCTTCATGCCCTTGGCCACGGCCTGCTCAGCCAGTTCCTGTACGGGAGCGTAGAAGTTACCACCGCCCACACCTGCCAGCACCACGCCGTCGAAGTCGGCCTCCATGAAGGCCTGCAGGGGGAGTGTTGAACAACCGCCGTAGCCGTAGATGATGCCCACCTGCGGAAGGCTCTCGATCTTACTGATGTCGAAACCCGTGTTGTCATCGTGGGGCATATAGTAGTCGGGCGTGATAGCAGCATAGGCATCTATGGCGTGACTGTCGTTCTTAAATACGCTGCCTGCCTCAAAAATCTTCTCGCCCAGACAGCACATCACCTCCTTGCCTGTAGACTCAGGATCGACGGCCGTCTTCACCGCCAAAACCAGGTTCTTCGGCCCGTCGGCTTCAGGAGAGTCAGAGGGCCGCATGCTGCCCACCAGAACGATGGGCTTGGGGCTGTGGGTGGTCAGGTTGAGGAAGTAGGCGGTTTCCTCCATCGTGTCCGTTCCGTGGGTGACAACGACGGCATCGTAGCTGTCGTCCAGCAGCACCTGATTGATGCGCTTGGCCAGCAAGAGCCAGATATGCTCATCCATGTCCTGCGAGCCGATGTTGCAGAATTGCTCGTAGTCCAGTTCGGCGTAGTCGTTCAATTCGGGAACGGCGGCGAGGATGTCCTCGATGCTCACCTGTCCGGCGTCATATCCGCTGCCCGACGATGTGCCGGCAATCGTACCGCCAGTAGCAATGACATGTACCTTAGGCAGTGCGAATGTCGATAATGTCGAGCCGCAGATCAGGGTGGCGGCGAGCACCCAATTCATAATCTTTCTCATAATCGTTTATATATAAAATAGGTTATACTTATTTCACTACCTGTTTCTTGCCACGATGGATATACACACCCTTCTGCGTGGGCTTGCCGCTGAGCTGGCGGCCGCTGAGGTCGAACCAGCGCTCGGTGCCGTCGCGGTCGATGGTGTGGATCACGGGAGCAATGCCCGTAGCCTCGCCCTCGTTGTCACCCTGATAGCTGGCTGGAGCAGGCAGGCTGCGATCTACCTCCTCATCTTCCACACCGTTGGCGTCGAGCTGATACTGAGTGGGCAGCATCTGGGCAATAATATTTGGCTTAGCGCAGAACATGGCGCGGAAGGCGGGCCACTGCCACGTGGGATTATCGTCGGTGATGCGCTGGAACGAACCGTCGCTTGCCAGGGTGAAGGCATTGCGCCTGACGGCCTCGTCGTGGCTGATAGTCTTCAGGCTGCCCAGCCAGTAGCCTGCTATCTGCTCGTCGAGATAATTAAACAGAACACTGTTCGAATAATCATCTGCCTCTCTGGCCTCGTCAACAAGCGTCACACCTTCCTCCTGGAAACGCAGTGTGCCCTCGTTCACGACAATCAGGTAGGCATTGCCCGGATAGAGGAATGGCAGCATCTCCTGTGTAAACAGCAGCTCATTATCCTCTGTTATCTCGGCCTTAGAGTAGATGGTGAAGTCGCAGCCTGTGCCAAACAACTCTACATAGAACGGCAGACATACCGTGTAGGCGCGGCTCTGCCACGTGCCGTCGGCCTGCTGCACAGCACTCAGTTCGCGGCCCTCCATCGAGGCGTTCACCTCCTGCTCGCCAAAGGCCGAGAGGATGCTGAAGTCCTTCATGCCGTCCATGAGTTCCACGATGGGGCGGCTGCCGTCATCGAATGTCACCACGATGGCGTTCAGCGTGCTGGCATCCAGACCGTTTAAGTTCCAGTAGCACCAGGTGGGGCTCACCTGTTCGTCCAGTCCGCTTACCCAGCGCAGGCGCACATCGTCGTCAAGCCACAGCCTGGTCTTGTCGCCACCGGCCAGAGTCAATGGTGCGAACGTTCCGCAGAAGGTGATGCCGGCTGCCGATACGGCAGTAGGCGCAGCGGCGCTGATGGTCACACGCTTGAATACCGGGTCGTCGATGTGGGTATTCTCATCCTCTTCGCCGATAACCCACTTCACCATGTAAGGCTTGCCGGCCTCGATCTCCGTAGCCGTCTTGTAGGCTATGGTCAGCACGCCGTCGCTCAGTGTGGTCTTTTCCGTGTCAAGCTCCACAATTTTTCCCTTTGCCAGCGGCGAGTTGCCTATCTGTTCGGCATTCATACTGAACGGCAGGCAGAGCGTGTTCCACTCAGAGTCGATGATGAACTTACGACCTCGGAAGGTGACATCGAGCGTCTTACCCATCACTTCCTCAAGATCGGCGGTCATGTCGCCCGATACGTCGAGCGAAGGATAATAGGTATAGGGGCTCTCGCTGATGGGGCCGGTCTTTACCTTACCGATGGTGATGGTACCGGTATTGCCGTCGCTGGCCCCGATGCTGTGGGGCGCGTCTTCGCCCTTGATGGCGGTCACGCTGATGACCTTGTTACTAATGGTAATATCGCCGCACGACGTATCCTTTCCTGCGCCGATGCCGGCAGACCGATATCCGCCCGTGGCCTTGATGGTACCGCCCTTGATCACGATATTACCGCAATTATAATAGGAGCTACCGCCTATACCTGCCGCATCACCGTTGCTGCTGGCGTCGAGCGAACCGTCGCCCAGGATGGTGAGTGTCTTGCCAGTAGCCACACCGATGCCCGGGTAGAAACTGTTGAATCCCCTCACGGCGTTATTGCCTTCAAGGATGATGGTGGCATCGCCCAGACAGTTAATGCCGCACCACAGATAGTCATCACTGTGCGTGCCCAGGATGGTCGCATCGCGCAGCGTTACGGTTGCTCCATCGGCAATTGAGATACGGAATATTCCCCTGTAGTTGTCGCTAAGATTGCCGCTGATCTCCATTCCGTCTGTTGCAACCACATCCTCATCAATACTTGCCAGACTGATTTGTTTACGCTCGTATCGGGCCATGAAATAAAGATCTTCACCCTGCATTGTCAGCACAGTGCCTGGTTCTATCAGGTCATCCTGACTTAACAGAATACCATGTTCGCCACCCGATGGTTTGCCTTTTATCCAGCCTCTGAAGAGATAGTTGCTAGGACCGCCAGCCGTTAGAGGCAGAGTAAAGTCATTACCTACAGCAACGGTATGCGTGTTCGCCTCATAGTATTGATAATCGTCGTTATATTCATACAGATGAACCTTATATGATTCTGTTCCATAACCGCAAACACATAGGCCATTATAACCCAAACTATGATTCTCTTCAAATCTACCGCACCACTGACAGTAACATTGGTGCTTTTCGTCGTTAACAATGCTGTAAGTGGCACCTTCATGTTTGCAAAGCTCGAACCTAAGCCTTGAATATGATGATAAGAAGTAACCCCTATAATGAGATGGAAGAAGCTGTTCTCCGAAAATAGATACATTAGTAATTGACATTCTGTCGCCTATGCTGATGTGTGAATAGTCTTCATCGTCCTCACCGCCGATGGCACGCCCGATATCAGATCCGCCGTAGGCTTCTACGGTGCCGCCGTTGATATTGATAACATCATCCACATCACCGTCCTCGCCGGCACCGATGCCCACACCATAGCCGTCACCCTTTGCATAGACATCACCACCATTGATGACGATAGAGCCGCTGCCGCCGTCTTCGCCGCCGCCGATGCCGGCAGCGTCTTTTCCGCCGTAGGCTTTTACTGTGCCGCCAGTTATCCAGATAGCACCGCCCCAGGCACCATCGCCACCGCCGATGCCGGCTGCAAATTCACCGCCGTAGGCTTCGATGGTGCCGCCATAAATGCGAATGTCTCCGCCAGATCCGTCTTCACCGCCACCAATGCCGGCTGCTTCAGAACCGCCGTATGCTTTGATGGTACCGCCATTAATGGTAATGGAGCCACCGTGGCCACCATTACCGCCACCAATACCGGCTCCATCTTCACCACCCCTAGCCTCGATGGTACCACCTTCGATGATAATGATGCCGCCAGAATGTAGATAATCGCCACCAATACCGGCCGCCCAATTGCTACCCGTAGCCCTGATGTTACCGCCTTGGATAGTAATGATGCCACAACTATTATCTTCTTCTCTTACGCCAATTCCGGGTCCCCCTACGCCCGTAGCCTCAATGGTGCCACTCTTGATAGTGATATTTCCGCTACGACCAACACAATTACCGTCACCAATAGCACTAGCATCTCCGTTGCAATCTACATAGAGCGAACCATCTCCCTGAATAACAAGTGTCTTATTCTTAGGTACATGGATACCAGGGTATCCTTTAGCAAATCCTCTCACATGGTTAGTGCCTTCAAGCGTGATGGTAGCATCACCTAAGCAAGTGATTCCTGCATATTTATAAAAATGTACATCCCCCCCTTGGGCTTTATCTATAAATTCGTCTATTCCGAGTATAGTCGCGTCTCGGAGCGTAATGCTTGCTCCATCGGCAATCGAAATCTTCACAGGATTTAACTGCGTAAGGATATTGGTATTGAATGTGCCTGTCAGCACATCACCGTCCTGCGCCACATAGCTTTTAGTAATCGTCGACAAGTCGACTGTCTCGGCCCACGCCCCTTGTGCAACCATGCACAGCAGGGCAATTGATAATAATAATTTTTGCTTCATAACCTATAGCTTTTTATTTTTTATTTTCCGATTGTTCCTAATTGTTCACCCTGGTAAATGTGGGCATAGCCGTGAGAGTAAGAACCTTCGCCGCCCTCGGGAGCGGTATGCTTGAAGTTGGCCTTCTTCTGGAAGAGCACTACGCAGTCGCTACCGCCGAAGAGGAAGTAACCCAGCGGATCGCCCTTCTTAACACTGGCTCCGACCTTGATTTCTGGTTCCCAGTTGACCGACGATACCTGTCCCATGCCGATGGGCAGTACAGCCACCAGTCCGTACTTCTCTGTGTCGATGATGACGCAGCCGCGCGTCTCGTAGGCCTGCCAAGAGAGTGAGTTGCTCTCTAAGACGTAGCGCTTCAGGTCGTCGCTCCAGTATACGATGCCGCCCACAGAGTCGTCATGAGGAATGATGTAAAGCGACTCGATGGTGCCGCCGACAGGGAAATGGAAACGATGGTAGTCGTCGTAATTAAGATAGGTATGGGTCAGCTTGCCTTCGTAGAACAGCGGAGCGTATGCAGCGCCGTCGGGGCCAAGCAGCTGTTCGATAGTGACGAAGGTTGCCGACTTCAGCGTGACACCCTCCTCAGACACGATAGCATCGGCACTGAACTTGCCGTCGGCAGAGATATCCCACACACCCTGAGGCAGTGCGTCGGCAGGAGCACTAACCACAGTATCGTCGTCGGGCGATGCTATGGGACGGGCTTCTGGCGATGACAGACGGCGACAGAAGAAGTCATTGAACGAGTGCCAGTTTGACTTGTCCTCATACCACCCCGTGTCTAGGCCGAACTTCTCTTCTGAGCGTATCACCTCGTAATAGGTGTCGTTCCACGATTCAGGCGAGTCGAGGAATACGGCCCACTCCTGGCAGTACTCTATCAGCCATTCCTTGACGGGCGACACATACTCTACAGAATTGAAGAAGAGATCTTTGTCCTTCAGCTCGTCAAGGGGCTGATCCAGAATCCAGTATGGATAGAGGATGCTCTGGTCGGTCTTCTCGGCAAAGCCCTTGAAGAGGTACTCAGGGAAGTAGTCCCAGGGCATT
>JAEEGI010021860.1_pt1 | contig 12685 bp, 13 predicted proteins | sample 8958751 | NCBI WGS metagenome assembly JAEEGI01 (sample SAMN16246545, study PRJNA631951) | gut metagenome | biome: gut microbiome; feature: rumen; material: KS-attached | host: Bos | place: Iran: Karaj | collected 2018-10 | reverse complement strand
GTGATTGAGGTCAAGGAGGGTCAGGACATCAATGACCTCATCAAAGAGGTCTATCCCGATGCCAAGGAGATAGCCTCGAACCTGCCAGAGGTGACCATCGCCACAAGGAATCCTGACACCGTAGAGGATGCTAGTCAGCTCAACGGCACTGACGTGGGCATCATCCGTGGTGTCTTTGGAGTGGCAGAGAACGGCTGCATCTGGATTCCGCAGCAGATGAAGGAAAAGGTCGTGTGCTTCATCTCCGAGAACCTGGTCATCCTGCTGCCCAAATCGCAGATAGTGAACAATATGCACGAGGCCTACCGAAGGGTGGAATTCAATGACTATGGCTACGGCACCTTCATCAGCGGTCCGTCAAAGACTGCCGACATCGCCCAGGTGCTGGTGATGGGAGCGCAGGCTGCGAGGAGCGTCACGGTGCTGCTTATGCCCTCATGAGGTCCGTTTAAAGGAGCCACTCATAAGTATCATAGCAGATGGCTCGTCCGCCAAAGCCTTCTTTCTGTGCTACGAGACCATCGTTGAGGATAGAGCCGTCACCCTCGGTCGAACGCCCGAAATCCAGATACATGTAATCGGTGAAGTCCTCATACATAGCCTTCTCATAGAGTGCGTCAACTGCGCCCAGCTTCTTGCCCAGGGGCGTGGATGAGCAATACTGTCCATGAAGCACCTGCGGAGAGATATAGAATGTGAGGCCTGCCAGCACGTCGTCGCCGAGATAAGCATTGTAATGCACAATATTGCGTGGGAAACGAGCATACAGCAGTTCGATCTCCTCCACCGTATGTACCGGTTTCACTCCATGCCGATCCTGCAGATTATTCTCAAGTACAGGCCAAAAAGCACGGAACCGATTGTCACGCCGCACGACAATACCCTCTTCATGCGACTTCTTCAGTCGGCGTCGCCTGTCTTTACGCCAACGCAGGTGCTGCTGCATGAAGATGACCGTCCCGATGTCCCTCGATATGACATGAGCCTTGCATATCCAGAAAAGCGGATACAGATCCTCCTCCGAGGCATGCTGATGGTAGACCCAGGGCACAGGCTTATAGACAATCCTCCTGATACCCTGTTCACGCAGCCAGTCGTTCATCTCGCGGAAGAGCTGGATGACGTCAGCAGCTGTGACGTTGATATCCATCAACAGCCCGCCATAAGTCAGTCCCTGATGCGAATAGAGTGTGTCGCCCACGATATTAGCCGGCAGGATGGAGTGCAGGTGATTGTCGATGAAGAACAGCAGGGAGTGGTCAGTGAAACGGTCGGCATGATAGTCCATGTAGTTCCTATAGAAGAGGAAGGTCGCGTTGCGTGCCTTTGCCACGTAGTTATCCCAGAGCGGGCGGTCTTCAGGTGTATATCTCCTTATCGTGTACATCCTATATACTTTAGGAATTCGTCGTAATCGTAAATATAATCGTCCTCGTCATAGTGCTCGGAAGCCAGCACCAGGCATACTGCTCCACTGGAGAAGTCGTCGAGCGTGCGCCAGGTGTTGACATCGATCACCAGTCCCTGCCAGGGATGATTCAGCAGGACGGACCGCCGTTCATAGCCATTGTCGAGGGTGACGGTAAACGAACCGTTGACGGCTATCACCAGCTGCTGAAGGCGTTTGTGGGCATGTCCTCCCCTACTCTCGCCTGCCGGCACGTCGTAGACCCAATAGGCACGCTTGATGTCAAAGGGCACGAGCTGCTGCTCCTCAGCGAAAGTCAGGTTACCACGGGGATCGCTCACCCTGGGCAGCTCAATAATATTAATGTCTAAGGTTGGCATAGGGTTCAGTTCCTAAAACAGTTTTAGCCAAGCGCTTGGCCTTGTCTCTCAGGGCATTGACATCGTCGCCCACTTCTCCATAGCAGAGTACTACACCCATGCGGCGACCGGGATGTGCCTCCGGCTTGCCGAAGATACGTATGCGGGTACGATCTTCGCGCAGGGCCTCGTCCAGATGGTAATCAAGCGGTTCAACACTCTCCTTCGGCGAGAGGATGACTGCCGATGCTCCGGCATGCTCTAGATGGATGCCTGCTATGGGCAAACCCATGACAGCACGGAAATGAAGTTCAAACTCCGAGAGGTTCGTTGTATGTCCCAGTGTCACCATACCTGTGTCGTGCGGACGTGGCGAAAGTTCGCTGAAGATGACCTCGCCCTGCTTGGTCAGGAAGAACTCAACGCCCCAGATGCCATATCCGGTCAGGGCTTTCGTTACCTTGTCGGCCATCGTCTGTGCCTGTTTCAGGGCCTCATCGCTAATCTTATAAGGCTGCCACGACTCACGATAGTCGCCACCCTTCTGCACGTGGCCGATAGGCGGGCAGAACAATGTTGGCCACCCGTGCTGCTGGGTGATGGTGAGGAGGGTGAACTCTGAGTCGAAATCGATGAACTCCTCGATAATCACCTCCTTCACGTCGCCTCGACTGCCCTCCATTGCCTCGCGGAAAGCCAGTTCCAGCTCACCGTCGTTGTGGACGTAGCTCTGGCCGTGGCCACTCGACGACATCAGAGGCTTCACCACGCAGGGGAAACCAATCTCGTCGGCAGCCTGTTTGAACTCTTCAAAGGTCTTGGCGTAGAAATACTTGGCCGTACGCAGGCCCAGCTCTTTCGAGGCCAGGTCGCGGATAGCCCGACGGTTCATGGTGTAGTTGACGGCACGAGCCGACGGCACCACCTGCACTCCCTGCTCCTCAAACTGGAAGAGGCGCTCGGTACGGATGGCCTCAATCTCGGGCACGATGATATCGGGCTGATGCTTCTTCACCACAGCCTCCAGCGCATCGCCGTCGAGCATGGGAAACACCTCGCGCTCGTCGGCCACCTGCATGGCTGGCGCATTGTCGTAGCGGTCGCAGGCGATGACATACTGGCCAGCCCTCTTAGCGGCAATCACAAACTCTTTGCCCAGTTCGCCTGAGCCTAGCAATAATATCTTCTTCATAATCTTATCTTTTTGCCGAAGCTATATTTCATTGCTTGATTTCATCATCATCTGCCACTCGGGCGTAATGGCCAACCTGCGCAGGGAGCGTTCAATGGCTGTCAATGTATGCTCTGGGGTATCGTTGCACGAGCGGGCAATTTCGTCTAGTGATAGGCGGGGCTCGCCGAAGAGGCCATAATAGCTGACTATGGCCTGCTCGTCCTCAGGTTCCAGCAGAGCTAGAAGGTGCTCCATCTGATGCTCCTGCTCGTGGGTGCAGCCTTCGTAGGCCATGCTGACGAGATGGGAGTGGAGGGGTTTGCTGATTTCGTCCATATCTATTATATGCGGGAGAGGTGCGATGACATCGCACCATACAAGACCGCTGCTAGCGGTTTTTGTACATCTGGTCGTAGTACTTCTGATAGTCGCCACTGGTCACTTGGTCGAGCCAGTCCTGATTGTCGAGATACCAGCGTACGGTCTTCTCGATGCCCTCCTCGAACTGTAACGAAGGTTCCCATCCCAGCTCACGCTGCAGCTTCGTGGAGTCGATGGCATAGCGCATGTCATGTCCTGCACGATCGGTGACGAAGGTGATGAGGTCCATGTCCTCACCCTCTTTTCTTCCCAGCAAGCGGTCGACCGTATTGATGAGCACACGGATGATGTCGATGTTCTTCCACTCGTTGAAGCCACCGATATTATAAGTCTCAGCTATCATTCCCTGATGGAAGATGAGGTCAATGGCACGCGCATGATCCTCGACGAAGAGCCAGTCGCGCACGTTCTCGCCCTTTCCATAGACAGGCAGGGGCTTACGATGGCGGATATTGTTGATGAAGAGCGGTATCAGTTTCTCAGGGAACTGATAAGGGCCGTAGTTGTTCGAGCAGTTGGTCACGATGACGGGCATGCCGTAAGTATCGTGATAGGCACGCACGAAATGGTCGCTCGATGCCTTGGCGGCACTATAGGGAGAGTGAGGGTTGTACTTCGTGGTCTCGAGGAAGAACGTTTCGCCATAGGCCAGATGGTGCTCTGCCGATGATGCCGTAGTGGTGAACGGAGGTTCAATGCCCTCGGGGTGAGTCAGCTCCAAGGCACCATACACCTCGTCGGTGCTGATGTGATAGAAGCGCTTGCCCTCGTACCTCTCCGGCAGCGACTCCCAGTAGAGCTTAGCAGCCTGAAGCAGCGAGAGCGTCCCCATCACATTGGTCTTGGCAAACGTGAAGGGATCCTTGATGGAGCGGTCGACATGACTCTCGGCAGCAAGATGGATGATGCCGTCGACCTTCTTCTCCTGCATCAGCTTGTAGAACGCGTCGAAGTCGCAGATGTCCATCTTCACGAACTCATAGTTCGGTTTGTCCTCAACGTCCTTCAGGTTTGCCAGGTTACCCGCATAGGTCAGCTTGTCGAGGTTGATGATGCGGTACTCAGGATACTTGTTCACGAAAAGGCGCACGACATGACTGCCAATGAAACCTGCGCCACCAGTAATAACGATTGTTCTCATAATATCTTATTCTTTTTTCTTTCTTCTGTTGTAGATGCCTAGTGAGAACATGACAACGAAGGCAATGATAAACGTCTGCGATGCCTCCAGCCACGATTCCTCGAGGCCCAGTATATAACAAAATAACGTAGCTACTACTGCAACTATTGTGTCGAGCAGCAACTCGGGGATCCATTTTTTCAGTTCATCCATTGCGCCGGGGGTCTGAGAGGGTGATTACTTCGAGGTCTTTGAAGGTGGAGCCATCGATGACGAGCCGCATCAGCGTACGTTCCTTGTGCCATCCCTGCAGTCCTGCTGCACCGGGGTTGAGATGAAGGAGGTTGAGTGTCTTGTCGTACTTCACCTTGAGGATATGAGAGTGGCCTGCAATGAACAAGCGCGGTGGATTGGCATAGAGCGTAGAACGGATGCTGGCATCGTAGTTGCCAGGATAGCCTCCGATATGCTTGATGAGCACATCGATATCCTCGCACTTGAAACGGTTGAGCTCACGATACATCAAGCGCAGGTCGCCCCCATCGCAGTTGCCGCATACAGCCCTGAAAGGTCTGAAGGCTGCCAGTTTCTCGGCCACCTCCACACTGCCGATGTCGCCAGCATGCCATATCTCGTCGCAGGGCTCGAAGTAGTGCAGATACTTCTCGTCCCAGTAGCTGTGTGTGTCGCTCAATATGCCTATCGTCTTCATCTTGTCAGGTTTCGATTTACTGTTCTTCTTCGGGTCGATGGAACATTTCGAGTACAAAGGTAAGGCTTTTTTCCGACATGACCAAATATCGCAGCAAAAAACCAACTCCACACCCATAAACATGGCTTCAGAACCTGTTTACCGATGCCGAGCTAGCGCTATGGAAGCGACATGCAGAAACGCCAGGCTTGAATTCGTAACTTTATTCAACATGTGGTTTAGAATAGTCTTTACAAATGGCCTCGCGAGAAGGGCTTTCTTGCAAACTTCCGGCCGTCTGACCGCAAATGAGCGAGTTTTGGAAGACTTTACAAGTGCCTGAAAATTAGAATGTTAGTGATGGCAGAGCACTAAAAAAGCCTCAAAACCAGCCAAAAACAGGCGATTTGAGGGGTGAAAATGCTGTTTTTCGGGAACGAATTTAGCGGAAAAGATGACTGCCAGACACAGAAAAGAGGTCGAAAGAAGCCTATTTTGGTTACGCTAGTATGGCACTTTGGGATCGTTCCCATGGGGGGAACGAGTCATTCCCATGGTGGGAACAATACCAAAGTGCCATACTAGCCATACCAAAGTGCCATACTAGCGACCCCAAAGTGCCATACCAGCAATCCCAAAGTCCGTAACGGGCATCCCCGGGCCCCCTTTTGGCGGTTTTCACCCCTTGCTTTCGTCTCAAACGGTGTTGCGGGGTGTCGATTGGCTTGTTGCCTCGTCTAGAATGCTTCGGACTGGAGATGTCTTTTTTGACCAATTTTCTTTACGTGGGATGGTCATTTTGTTCAACTGTCAGGAGAACGGCCTAATCCATTTGGAACCGTTGGCGGATGAACTCAGCAATAAACTTCTCGGTCTGCTGAATACCCAGCAAGCTGGAATCGATGCAAAGGTCATAGCTCTGTGCCACTCCCCATTTCTTTCCAGTATAATAATTATAGTATTCGGCACGCCTGTGTTCGCCTTGCTCAATCAGCTTACGAGCTTCTTCGGGGGACATTCCATCTTTGCTGACGATGTTCTCTATACGGAATGACATTGGGGCCGTGACAAACACATTCACCACATTCTGGAAGTCGCGCAGCACATAGTCGGCGCATCGTCCAACGAAGACACAGGAGCCCTCGCTTGCAGCCTTGCGGATGGCATCGCTCTGGAACTTGAACAGGCTCTCCTGAGAGAAGTTGCTCTGATAGAAGCTATTGTCCGTGAGGTGAGTCAAACGTGCAAGGGACAGCGAACGCAGAAAGCCGTGACGCTCATCATTCTGTTCGAAGAACTCTTTCGAGAAACCGCTCTCCTGTGCAGCCAAGTTCAGGATCTCCTTGTCATAATACCTGGCATTGAAGTCCTCGGCGAGCATCATTCCGATGTCATGCCCTCCTGCACCCAACTGACGTCCTACATTAACTATAATATGTTTACTTTCCATAAGCTTTTAATTTTCTCAAGTACCACAACAATAGAGGAATGGTCATGGCAAACGATCCAAAATCACTGAAAGGCATGGAATACCACACGCCATCAAGATCCCAGAACAGAGGCAGGATGTATGCCAGCGGCAACAATATGAACAACTGTCTTGAGAGCGACAGGAAAATGGATATCTTCACCTTTCCGATGCACTGGAAGAAGTTGGTGATGACAGCCTGAGAGCCCACCACGAAGAACACCAGCATGTCGAGGACGATGCCATGAGCCGACATCTTGACCAGCACAGGGTCGGAAGCGAAGATGCGTGCTATCTGTATCGGGAATAGCATGCCCAGCGTCCAGCCCAGCAGGAGGATGCCTGTGGCAGCAGCTATGGAGAGCCACAGACAGCGCAGCATGCGGTCGAACTTCTTAGCGCCATAGTTATAACCCACGATGGGCTGCATGCCCTGAGTGATGCCCATCACAAACATAAACAATGCCATCACCACCGAGTTGGCAATAGAATAGGCACCTACAGCCAGGTCGCCGCCATATCTGAAGAATTGATTGTTCATGAAAATGACAATGACACATGAGGTGGTCTGCATCAGAAAAGGAGACACGCCTATAGACACAATGTTGCGAACCAATTCAGCCTTCAGCTTGTATATGCCGCGACAAAGATGCAGCAGTTCCTTCTTGTTGCTGAACAGCCACATCTGCCAGCAGAGAGCCAGCGACTGAGAGGTGACGGTGGCCAGTGCCGCTCCGCGAATGCCCCAGTGGAACCACCATACGAAAGCAATAACCAGCACGATGTTGCATCCTACGGTGAAGAGCGTAGCATACATCGCATGACGCGGTTTGCCGGCAGCTCGCAACACGGCGTTCATGCCAAAGTACATATGGGTGATGATGTTTCCTGCCAGGATGACCTGCATAAACTCACGGGCATAAGGCAGCGTCACATCGGAGGCACCGAAAAAGCGCAGGATAGGATCCAGGAACACGAGGCTGACAATCATGAACGCAAGTCCTACAAGAATATTCAGCGAGACTGTATTGCCCAACAGATGCTGGGCCGTGTCATAATCGCGCTGCCCCAGCTTCACGCTGATACACGTAGAAGCACCCACGCCTACGGCAGCTCCGAATGCCGCGCTCAGGTTCATGAAGGGAAAGGTGATGCCCAGTCCTGCGATGGCCTCAGGACCTACCACCTGCCCTATCGATGCACGGTCGATAATATTATATAGTGACGAAGCCGTCATCGCCACGATGGCAGGCAGGGCATACTGCCACAGCAGTTTCCCCACAGGCTTCTGCCCCAGTTCCAGGGCTTTCTGTTTATTATCCATAAGCGCATGCAAAGGTAGTGTTTTTTTTCGACATAACGAAAAAAACAGAGAGAAACATGCATCTTTCGGAAATTATTCGTATCTTTGCAGACGAATTGAGACAGCATTGACGACAACGCAGCGTCGTCATGCAAGCAAAACGAAGAACCTCATGAACGTAAAGCATCCAATCCTACTGACCGTCATATTGCTCCTCTTCAGCATAGGAGCTTTCAGTGCTAAGGTGAAATATCCTGGCGGAAAAGCCTATATCTATCGCTATTACCTATCAAACAAGCAGGCTACTACACAGTCACTGGAGCGGCCTCAGCGCTTCCTCTCACGCCAGAGCATCGAACGCCGACAGCGCCAAGGCCTCAGCATAGACTCTACCGACCTGCCCGTACCACGTGCCTATGTGAAGCAATTCGCAGTGAAAGGTGCTGAAGTGCTAGGCACCAGCCGTTGGCAGAACACCGTCCTCGTACGTTCTACTGACACGCTGCTGCTTCATCGGCTTGCTTCACTCCCCATTGTGAGAGACGCCTGCTGCGTGTTTATTGCCCCCGACTCCATCGACAAGCAGGATGACATTCGCTGGAACGTGCATGACACATTCAACCGCTGGGATACTGTTCACAACGATCCTTATGGTATGGCACGACAGCAAATAGAGATGCTCGACGGCATCCGGATGCACGAGGCAGGGCTGACAGGTCGTGGCATCACTATTGCCATCCTTGACGGAGGGTTCCAGAACTTCAATCGCATCCCTGCACTGCGGCATGCCAAGATACTGGGAGTGAAGGATTTCGTAGATCCATCGAACACCCTACCCGAGAAGATGGCCGAATCGCCCTACCCCACTCAAGGTACAAGTTTCCAGTTCATTGACCACGGCACCAAGGTTTTCTCGGCAATGGCAGCCTATGCCCCTGAGGTGACTATCGGCACGGCTCCTGATGCATCTTACTGGCTGCTGCGTTCAGAAATGAGTGCCACCGAGCAACCCGTGGAAGAAGACTACTGGACAATGGCAGCCGAATATGCCGACTCTGTGGGAGCTGACATCATCAACTCGTCGCTGGGCTACTACCAATATGACGACGGTCTGCCCAGCTATCGTCTGCGCGACCTCGACGGACAAACAGCGTTCATCTCACGTTCAGCCTCGATGCTGGCCAGCAAGGGCATCATCCTATGTAACTCGGCAGGCAATTCGGGTATGGGCCCCTGGAAGAAGATCGGTGTCCCTGCCGATGCTCGCGATATCCTTACTGTGGGAGCTGTCGACGGCGAGGGACATCTGGCAGCCTTCAGCAGCATCGGTCCTTCACAAGACGGACGGGTGAAGCCTGACGTCGTGGCTAGAGGCAGCAACACCACCCTCATCTCAGGCAGAGGAACACTGGTGCATGACATGGGGACATCATTTTCTACGCCCGTCACCTGTGGTATGGTAGCCTGTCTCTGGCAGGGACTGCGTCAGAAGACGGCATTGGAGATTATGGAGCTCATTCGTCGGAGCGCCGACCAGCACGATGCTCCGAACAACATCTACGGACATGGACTGCCCAACTTCTGGAAAGCCTATCAGCAAGGCTTAAACACTAACCCACAGCCATGACCACTCTCACCCTGTTCGAACTCAATTCCCTTGTGCGACAAGTCATCGAGGGGACTCTTTCCCAGGAATACTGGGTGGAGGCCGAAGTGTCAGAATGCCGAGAAAACAAAGGGCACTGCTACCTGGAGCTTATTCAGAAGGACGAACGCTCGGCAACACCCATTGCACGTGCCTCGGCCAGATGCTGGGCATCGAAATGGAACGTCATCAGACCCTATTTCGAGCGAACCACAGGTCAGCAGCTACATGCTGGCATGAAGGTGTTGCTTAAGGTATATGCACAGTTTCATGAGGCCTACGGATTCGCATGGATCGTCACTGACATCGACCCTAACTATACCCTAGGTGACATGGCCCGAAAAAGGCAGGAGATTATCCAGAAACTGAAGGAAGAGGGAATCTTTGACATGCAAAAGGAACTCTATCTGCCACTCTTCTGTCAGCGTATAGCAGTCATCTCCAGCCAGACAGCCGCCGGCTATGGAGACTTTGTCAACCAGCTGGCCAGCAACGACTTTCACCTGCAGTTCACTACCCGACTTTTTCCTGCCGTCATGCAGGGTGATCAGATAGAGACCAGCGTCATCAAAGCACTGAACGCCATCTACCAGCAAGTTGACGACTTTGACTGCGTCGTCATCATCCGAGGTGGAGGTGCTGTTGCCGACATGTCTGGCTTTGACACCTTAGCCTTGGCTGAAAATGTGGCTCAATTCCCATTGCCCATCATCACTGGTATCGGCCATGACCGTGATGAGAGCATACTCGACATGGTGTCGTTTCTGCGAGTAAAAACCCCTACTGCCGCCGCCGCCTTCCTGATCTCCCATCTGAAGGAAGTGCTCGATGCCGTCAACGACGCCCAAGACCGTATCACTGGACACGCCCAACAGAAGTTGTCAGTGCTCAAGGCCCAACTGTCGGCTATGGCTGAAGTGCTCCCAAGAGTATTCTCCACTATCCGGACAAGACAAGAGGCACGACTCGACAGCCTCTACAGCCGCTTTGTCAACCATGCGCAGCAGAGAGCCCTCAACTTTCGCCTGTCAATTGATAGTTTAGCTACTCGTCTGCCCATCTTGCTCGAACACCGAATGATGAAAGAGAAGCACCAACTTCAGCTCTTGGAAGAGAAAGCCAAGAGCCTAGACCCTGCCCTCTTGCTCCGCCGGGGATACAGCATGACGATGAAAGACGGCAGGATCGTGCGTGATGCCACACAACTGCAGGCAGGCGACGAGATAGAGACCCGACTAGAAAAAGGAACCATCACATCAATCGTAAAATGAACCAGGAACAGAAATATGAAGAAGCCTTCGCACAGCTACAGGATATTGTGCGCAAGATGGAGAGCGACGAGTACAGCATAGATGAAATCGCTGTGCAACTGAAAGAAGCACAGCGATTGATCAAGTTCTGCAAGGACAAGCTGACCAAGACAGAAGCTGAAATCCAGAAGATTCAGGCCGAGCACGAGTGACCTCCTTTCATCAAAGAAGGCCACAGCCGCTCCTTAGAAGTAGATGCCGAAGGCGAGCGACTTGAACTCAGGACCACGATCGGTCTTGAGTACGCTCATGGGCGAATACTTGCAGTAGATGCTCAGATCGCCTAAGTGCACCATACCCAGTGCATCAATGGTGATGGGGCGCTGACCTATATCCTTCGTATTAAGACTGCACTCATCGTCGCCATCATTAAAGCTGCTATGTATACGTGCATAGTAGTTCCAGTTCAGCTGTGCACCCAGTGAGATGCCGAAGTTCTTGCTGAACTGCTGTCTGACGAGCAGAGGCATGCTGAGAGAGACCGTGTGGATGTTCGATGAGAGATCGTCCAAACGACTACCCACTAAGTATACTTTTTCGGAGAGCGTATTAATAGCTGCGGTCTCAATGTATGCCAAGTATGCCAATGGCCCCAACACGACCACATCATTTCGCTTTACAAACATCTGTTCGTGACCTTTCAGCGTGTAGCTTCGCCAGTCAAAACCAATTCCAGCAGAAAGTGTTGTCTTGGAATTACCGGGGGTGTAGTCGTACTGGAGGATAGTCCAACCAATCTCCCATGAACGGAATGGAGCAAACTTCATACCGTCAGGTGCACCAGTAGGAACATCAACGCCCACATTAAAGTGCATACTCCAGCGGTCGTCTTCATCCTTGCCCTTACCAAGATCAATACCACCCTTGTCATCATCATTGGCGGCACTGAACGTCATCGTTTCGGCATTGGCTGTCATTCCGACTGCCAGAAAAGCCATCAATAGTAGTTTCTTCATATGCATAAAATATTAAATTGTGTTGAAAACTGTTGCAAAGGTAGTCATTTCCCCATGAACTGACAAAAAAAGGAAAGAAAAAAGCGAAATTTCAAGGGAAATAGTTGCTTAAACGCAGGATTTTGATTACTTTTGCAAGCAGAATTGAAACTTTAACATTAAAGAAATATGAAGAATTTAGATTGGGGTAGTCTGTCGTTCGGCTATATGAAGACCGACTACAACGTGCGTTGCTATTATCGCGATGGTAAATGGGGTGAGATCGAGGTTTGCTCCGACGAGTATCTGAAACTGCATATGGCCGCCACCTGCCTGCACTATGGCCAGGAGGCTTTCGAGGGTCTGAAGGCATACCGCTGCCCCGACGGTAAGGTGCGCGTGTTCCGTGTTGACGAGAATGCTGCCCGCCTGCAATCAACCTGCCGCGGCATCATGATGCCGGAGGTAAGCACCGAGCTGTTCACGGAGATGGTGAAGAAGGTCGTACGCCTCAATCAGGAGTGGATTCCCACTTACGAGAGTGGTGCCACGCTCTATATCCGTCCGCTGCTCATCGGCACCAGCGCACAGGTGGGCGTACATCCCGCCAAGGAATATTGCTTCTTGATTTTCGTCACGCCTGTGGGTCCGTACTTCAAGGGTGGCTTTGCAGCCAATCCCTATGTCATCATTCGCGACTATGATCGCTCGGCTCCCCTTGGAACAGGTAAGTATAAGGTGGGTGGCAACTACGCTGCATCGCTCTTTGCCAACAACCTGGCCCACGAGAAGGGCTATGCCTGCGAGTTCTACCTCGACGCACAGGCGAAGAAAGACATGGATGAGTGTGGTGCCGCCAACTTCTTCGGCATCAAGGACAACACCCACGCT
>JAEEGI010021859.1_pt1 | contig 12685 bp, 12 predicted proteins | sample 8958751 | NCBI WGS metagenome assembly JAEEGI01 (sample SAMN16246545, study PRJNA631951) | gut metagenome | biome: gut microbiome; feature: rumen; material: KS-attached | host: Bos | place: Iran: Karaj | collected 2018-10 | reverse complement strand
CTTACAATAACACCCTGTAAATCAGGCAGATAGCCGAAACGCTATTTGGCAGCGTCGTCTATCGCCTGGGAGATATCCAATACCGGCCGGTCGGCGTAGGCCGAGTAAGTGGCCTGGCAGAGCGGGCAGGCGGTCACGATGGCATCCGGATCCTCCACGGTGAGGTTGCGGAGAGAATTCAAAGTGATGTCCTTCCGCTTCTCGTAGTTCAGAGACAGACTGCCAAGCGATCCGCCGCAGCAGATGCTCGCCTCGCGGTTCTGCGCGGCCTCCACCAGGTTGCCCACAGCGGACAGCGCCGAGCGCGGCGGATTGTAGATGCCGCAGCCGCGGCCCAACTCGCAAGGATCATGGTATACCAGCTTCAAGGCATCATCTTTCTGGACCTTAAGCCGCTGGGAATGAATCAGTTCGTCGAAGAACACGCTGTGGTGTACGACGTATTTTCCGGGCAGTTTGTAATTCTCTTTGAATATACGGTAGCAGATCGGGCAACTCAGCAGGAGCACGTCGCAGCCGGAGCCCATGATGATCTCGGTGTTCTTGCGTATCATCTCGCGGGCCTGCTCCCGGCGCCCGGCCAGCATCATCGGCCTGCCGCAACAGAGTCCGCCATCGGCATCCATCATCGTCCACGAAACCCCGGCCTTGTCCAGGATGGAAGTGGTGGCCTTGCGTATGCCAGGCGTGAGGTGGGTCATGCAGCCGGCGAAATACAAAACATGCGCGGAACCCAACTTGTCCAGCACCGCTTCGGGCGAAAGCTTGGAATAGTGGGGATTGATGCCGTATTTGCGCATGGAACGCTGCGCCAGGCGCATCTGCGGCCCGTCAACCTCCACCTGACACACCGTGGTGCACTTGCCGCACATCAGGCACTTGTCGCTTATTTCCTCGATGCGCTTCTCGTTGCCGCGCCTCAACTGACGGTTCAGATACACCGTGCAATCTTTCAGATTCTCTTTCTTTACGCTCATCGGGCAGGCATCTATGCACACGCCGCAGCCCGGGCAGGAGTAGAACTGCACTCGGGCATAGCCCTTGCGCGGATGCAGCACATGCAGGCCGGCGTTCCGCAGAGGAATCAGCAGCATCTCCGCCGGAATGTGCATGTAGCGGGTGAAAGGCAGCACGCACATGAACACGCAGAGAGCTATGGAGTACGCCCACCAGGTGGGCATATAATTCAAATCGTTGCCGAAGAACTGACGGAAAACCCAGTTCATGGGCACCGTCATAAAGCTGCCGCCGCTGATGTGGGCGGTGAAGGTCTCGCTCAGCAGGCGCAGGGGGAAGATCGCCCACAGGGAATAGAGTCCTACCGAATCCAGCAGGCTCAATCGGGTGGTGCGGCGCATGCCGAACCAGAGGGAGCGCACGCGCTTGATAATCGCCAGCACGATGCCGCTCAGCACTACCAGCAGGAAAAAGTCCATCAGGAAGAACAGCACTGCGCCCTGGATTGTACTCTCCCCTTCCGCCACAAAGAAATTGAAGAAAATAGGATAGTAAAACAAGCGTATGCGGTGAGGCAGGAAGAGCATGACCTCCAGATGCCCCAGCAATATCAGCATAAACCATCCAAAGGCAATGCTGGAGTGCATGTAGCCCAGCATGCGGTTTCGTTTCCAGAGCTTGACGTGAAGCAGGCAGTTCAGGAAGATATCCTTCACATTCTTCCAGGCAGTAGCCGGAGTAACCAGCGAGATCAGGAACTTGCGCCTGTCTTCCCTGGGCAGCTGAACCAGGATACGGATGGCCCCGTACAGGCAGTAGCCAAGCACAAATATCATCCCGAAAAGGAACGGGAGCACGAAAGGATGGAAACCGGTTGCAAATCTGTCCGTCATAGGCTTCCCTCCACGTTTTCGTATAGACGGCTGACCGTCAGGATGACCTTGCGGGTGTTGATGCCGCGGGGGCAGACCATGGTGCACTTGCCGCAGAGCATGCAGTGCGAGAGCATCTGCTCCACCTCCCGGTTACGCCCGCGCTGGAGGTCCAGCAGCAGTTTCCGCACGCTCATGCCGGAGTATCCCGCCGCCGTGCAGGTGGCGCTGCAGCTGCCGCAGGCCATGCAGGTGGATGCCGTCGGCTCGAGCCGGCAGAGCTTCCCGTAGAGCGAGAGATCCAGCTTGTCAAGCTCGATCGCGGAACTGGGGTTGAGACTGAATCCGAAATCCATTATCCGCGGTCCTTTAGATAGTTATACACGTTCAGCGCGGCGCTGCGGGCCTCGGCCACCGTCTCGGGGATGGTCTTGGGCCCCGTGCAGGTGCCTGCGAAGAAGATTCCGTCCCGGTCGGACTGGGTGATGGAGGCGATGTTGTCCCGGCTGCGGAAGAAACCGTCATCATCTACCGGAAGCTGGACCGCGCGCAGCAGGCCCTGGTTTTCCTTGTTGCAGACGATACCGGCCATCAGCACCAGCAGGTCCAGCCGCACCTTCACCGGCTTGCCCACCAGGGTATCCTCCGCCTTCACCAGCACCTGGCCGTCGATGGTCTCGGACACCTCGGATACGCGTCCGCGGATGAAGTGGATGCCGTAGTCGCGCTGGGCGTTGATGTAGAAATCCTCGTATTTCTTGCCGAAGAGGCGAAGGTCCATGTAGAAGCAATAGATTTCCGCGTTCGGGAACTTCTCTTTCAGTTCGATGGCCTGCTTGATGGCGGTGATGCAGCAGACCTTGGAACACTGGGTGTTGCCAGCCTTGACGTCCCTGGAGCCTACGCAGTGCACGAATCCAATGGCGGAGGGCTTCTCCGGAACGCGATCGTCGCTGCCAGTGTTGAACCAGGCCTCGAGGTCCCGGTTGGTGATCACGTGATCGTAGATGCCGTAGCCATATTCCTCCTTCTTCTCGGCCTCGAAGAGTTTGAAGCCGGTGGCGAAGATGACGGCCTTGCAGGGCATTGCGCGGCCGTTGCTGAGCACCACGGAATAGCCTTTCTGCAGGCGGTTGATGGATGCAATCTCGGTCTCGAGCATCACTTCCACGTCCTTCAGGTCGTTTTCGTAGGATGCGAGCACCTTGCGGGCCGGGGTCAGATCCGGGAACAGACAGTTCCACTGGGCCACGTGCCCTCCGAGGGCGCTGCTCTTCTCGACAATCACAGGTGTCAGGCCGAGGGCTTTCAGCTGCTTTGCGGCCTCCATTCCGGCGATGCCGCCGCCGACTATCAGTATGGGGTTGTTTATCTGTTTCATATGCTTAGAAACATTTGAGGACCTTCGGAAGTCCGGGTTTCTTGAGTTCTTTTTCGTCCAGGCCGAGATACTTCTTCGCGGGGTCGTATGGAATGCCCATCTTGTCCAGAAGGGGTTCGGGCCCTACCTGATGTATCTGCAGGCCGAGGTCCCAAGGATCCACTCCTAACACCAGGCCGGCCATCTCTTCGTATGTCAGAACAGGGATACCCTGGCCGTCCTGCCCGTAGGTCTTCCCCTCCTGCTCGGCGATCACATACTGCCAGCGGTCCAGGAAGAAGGGGCATCCGGGGCAGTTGGTTATTATCAAATCGGGATGGTAGGGTTCCATCGACTCGAATTTCTTGTGGGTGTTGGACATGCTGTAGCCGCGGTTGGCCTTCACGAAATACTGCCGGAAGCCGAATCCGCAGCAGTGCCTGCGCTCCGGGTAGTCGATGACCTTTCCGCCCCAGGCCTCCGCCATTCCGCTGAGCACGCAGGGATATTCCGCACCGCCGACGCCCTTGTGAGGGAACATCTTTGAATAGTGGCAGCCGATGTGCTCCACCACCTTCAGGGGCTCTCCGGTTTCCGCATCCACCAGGCGGTATTTGGCGCGGACGGCTATCTCATCGCGCAACTTATACACCAAATCGCTGGCGTGTGCGATGTATTCCGGCTTTTCGAACTCGCGCCTGCAGGCCTTCCAGAGTTTTTCCCTGATGCGGGCCTCCAGCTCGGGGAATTCACGCCAGGTCTCGAGGATTTCGGTATAGTTCCCAAAGGATGTGATGCAGGATGTAACCAGGTTCTTGTAGCCAGCCTCCGTCATCAGCGCGAACTGACGCGCCACCACTGTCATGGCTGTCTCCTGGGGAATAGTGTCGCAGTGGTACGCGATGCCCGCGCAGGTGGTGTGATGGGCGGATTCGTAGATGTCGCGCCCGAGCATGTCCCGACAGATCTTGAGGAAGTAATACTCCGAAGCCGGGAAGAAACTCTGACGTATGCAGCTGCGCACGTAGAACCAGTGGTCGTCCGGAATCTCTTTCTGGTAGTCGGACCAGATTTTCTGTTTACCCTGATATATCATCGCGTTTCCTCCTCATTATTGAAATGCCCCCTGGAGCAATGCTCGTAGGTGTATTTGCGGTATTCTTCCAAGGTCATGCCCATCTCCTCAGCCTTTTTGCGTGAGCACTCTTCCACCAGATTGATGCGCTCGGTGGCGCCTGTTTCGTCGAAGATAGCCTTGAGTTCATCAAGATCTTCCTTGGGAACGATGCGAAGGGCACCCTCGCCCTGGCGGCCATACGCTGCGCCCATGCGGTCGAAGACCTCCTGCTTGTGCTCCAGCACCCATTCATACACGGGGCCTGTTTCAGGATGATCCTCGAAAACAATGGCATCGGGATGCACGCAGTATCCCAGGTTAAGGATGTTGCCGGTAAGTGCTTTTGTGAGAGGATAAAGCTGGCGACCTTTTTCGGATTCGGTGAAGTAGCCGAGCTTGGTGGAGAGATTGCGCAGGGCCATGACCACCAGGCCTGCCCCGTTGTTCCTCGGGCAGCGCGTCACGCAGGACATGCATTCCCCGCAGTACCAGATGGTCTCACTCTTCAGGAGCGCCTCGATTCCGGCCTCGTCCTTTCGCTGCACCGTATCCACGATCTTCCGCGGATCATATTTGTAGAACTCCGCGGCCGGACATATGGCCGTACACGTGCCGCAGTTGATGCACGTCTTCAGCCCCTCCTTGAATCGGTAGTCCTTGGCAAGTTCGTCGTATAGTTTACCCATAGTACACGTTTAACTCCCAAATATACGAAATATTTGGGATTGCCGCGCCGGGTGGCGGGGTTGTCGGGCTGGGTAGCGAGATTCCGGGCCGGGTGGCGGGATTATCGGGCTGGGTGGCGGGTAAGGTCCAATTTCATCCCCGGGACCTTACCGGCATTTCGGCCTCCCAGGCACTTCCGGTGGGTAAGGTCTGCCACCTAAAATTGGACCTTCCCCGGAAACAGGCAAACTAAAGTTTCGAATAATGGCAGAGGATGAGTTTGCCGTCGGCATCGCGGAGGTGCATGCCGTTTCCCTGGCAGTATTTCCAGACCTTGCATGATGCACACTGGTCTTTACGCATCCAGGAGCGGTCCCGGAAAGTTTGGAAACGGGTGTTCCAGACCTCCATGAAGTCATCCTGATAGATATTCCCCTGATGAAAATCGGAGCGGATGCTGGGGCAGGCAGAGATGGATCCATCGGCGAGTACGGACCCGACGGTAATACCGGCCTGGCATGCGTAGAAATGACTGCGCACGTCGCCTTCGTAGTTGCCCAGGAAGCCTTCGCAGCCGTATTCGGCCATGATGCGACCCTCCTTGCGGGTGGCCTTGATGAATTCCATCAGCCCGCGGAACTCTTCGTTGGATAGCTGGAGTTCCGGGTCCTGCGCGGCGCGCCCGACTGGGAAGACGGTGAAGAGGCGCCATTCCTTGAGCCCGAGGCTGATGAGAAATTCCTTGATATCAGCGAGTTGCGCGTAGCTGCGCTTGTTCACGCAAGTGACCACGTCGAAGGCGATCTCCCCGGAATCTATCACCATCTTGATGGCGGCCGAGGCTTTCTCGAAAGAGCCCTTGTGGCCGCGCATCCAGTCGTGGGTTTCCCCGATGCCGTCCAGACTGATGGTCATTGCCCTGAGGCCGCTCCGAAGAAGTTTTTCGTAGCGCTGGGGAGTCAGGGCGAGGCCGTTCGTGACCATGCCCCAGGGGAATTCCTTTTCGTAAATCATCCGGCCGCAGGCCTCGAGGTCCGGGCGGCAGAGAGGCTCGCCCCCGGTGATGTTGATCATCACTTTATGGGAATCGGTGACTGCGGCAACACTGTCCAGCACGCGGCCGAAATCCTCCTTTGGCATGTCCTTGATGGCAGAAACCTGCCTGCAGTCGCTTCCGCAGTGGCGGCAGGCAAGGTTGCAGCGCAGGGTGCATTCCCAGAACAACTGCCTGAGAGGATGCTCCCGCACAAGGTTCTGCTTAACCCTTTCGGTGATGTCAAGGGCGATTCTGCGGCGAAGAGACAGGGGTTCGGGCATCAGTCTTTCTTTTTCGGAGACATGGTGGCGTTGGCGGTGACTGAATAAGCGCCTCCATTCCAATTCCCGTCGCCTTTCTTGATCTGCTTGACTGAGAACACTCCGCTAGTCAACTTCACGGTTTCGAATTCGCCCCCATTCTCGGGCCCGTCAATGTCTTCGAAAGATATTTCGGCCTCTTTCAATTCATCCGGCCAGCCGTATTTGAGCCTGTCTTTCGAATACTTACCATCGGCATCTGTAAAAAGAGTGTCGGATGAATAGCGGCTGTAATCAGGATTGCTGGGTTGCGGGTCGATGGTCACGCGAATGCCCTTCAGGGGCGTTCCGTCATGCGATTTTACTTCACCGGCAATTTTGAATTCTGCATGGGGTTGACCATATTCAACACGGCCGAACTCGATAATGTTGCATCCCGAGAACCCAAGAATGGTCATCAGGAAGCCGTAGAGCAATTTTGTCCAGTTGTTAATTTTCTGTTTCATACCCTTTAAATCCGCGTTACGCCGAATCTTGCGTAAAGGTAGTCAAAAAAATCCATATGCTATCACGAATCGGGTAAGGTCCATTTTCATGCCCGGGACCTTACCGGCATTTCGGCCTCCCAGGCACTTCTGGTGGGTAAGGTCTGCCACCTAAAATTGGACCTTACCCGGTTCGTGGCTGGAAAACACCACCCTCGTGGTCAAAAAGAGCCCGTGGTGACCACGAACCCCCGGAAAACGCCACATTTCTAAAAAAATCACTACCTTTACGCTATGATTTCATTCCTTCTTTGCATCCTCGCCCTGATTCTGGGCTACACGCTTTACGGAAAATTCGTAGACAAGGTCTTCGGGCCGGATCCAAACCGGGCGACGCCGGCGGTCAGCAAGGCGGACGGGGTGGATTTCATCCCGATGCCCACCTGGAAGGTGTTCATGATCCAGTTCCTGAACATCGCGGGCACGGGGCCGATCTTTGGCGCTATCATGGGTGCCAAGTTCGGGCCGTCGGCCTACCTCTGGATAGTGTTTGGATGCATTTTTGCGGGAGCGGTGCACGATTACCTTTCGGGGATGCTTTCCCTCCGCCACGGCGGGGCGGGCCTGCCTGAACTCGTGGGCAGCTACCTCGGAAACGGCACAAAGAAGGTGATGCTGGTATTCACGATGCTGATGCTCCTGCTCGTGGGCGCCGTGTTCGTCTACAGCCCCGCGCTCATCCTAGGCGGCATGGCCGGAGACGGCTCCCGCGGAGCCATCATGATCTGGGTGGCCGTCATCTTCATCTACTACATCATAGCCACCCTCCTTCCCATCGACAAGATAATAGGAAAGATATATCCCCTATTCGCCTTCGCCCTGCTGTTCATGGCAGTGTCACTGATGGTCTGCCTGCTCGTCAAATGGCCCCATCTGCCGGAACTCTGGGAGGGCCTGCAGAACCGCGGCCCGTCCGTCGGACTCAACGGCCAGAGTATCTTCCCCTGCCTATTCATAACTATCGCCTGCGGTGCGATATCCGGCTTCCACGCCACCCAGAGCCCGCTCATGGCCAGATGCCTGAAGAACGAGAAACTCGGCCGACCGGTGTTTTACGGGTCGATGATAACCGAGGGCCTGGTGGCCCTGATATGGGCGGCGGTGGCATCCTACTTCTTCTTCGACGGAGGCGCTGCCGAAGTCGGTTCGGACATCGGCGCAGCCGCCCCTACGGTGGTCACCAAGGTATCCCAGAGCTGGCTCGGCATACTCGGCGGAGTGCTCGCCCTGCTCGGCGTGGTGGCAGCCCCCATCACCAGCGGCGACACCGCCTTCCGCAGCGCCCGACTCATCATGGCAGACTTCATCGGCCTGGACCAGAAACCCATACGCAAGCGCCTTGCGATTGCGATTCCCTTGTTCGTAGGAGCCGCAGCACTGCTGTGGTTCAACGTGGCCAAGCCCAACGGATTCAACATCATCTGGCGCTATTTTGGATGGGGCAACCAGACGCTTTCCGTCTTTACGCTTTGGACCATCACAGTCTATCTGGCAAAGACCAGAAAGGGCCTCTGGTATCTCATTACGATGTTCCCCGCGGCCTTCATGTCTTCGGTATGCCTGACCTTTATCTGCATCGACAAGACTGGGCTCCAGTTGCCCGCCGCCTGCACACCCTGGCTCGGGGTCGGAACGTTCGTCGTCTCGGTCGCCATCTTCCTCTGGTGGCACAAAAAAACTTGCAAATAAAACAGAAATGCTTATATTTGCAGTCGTATGACCGTCTTTAGCATCCATAAAGACACTCGAGCCCGAAGATAGGAGGCGTAGAACCCTCCCAAATATCTCCGGAAATTCCCAGCATACTTCCAAATAGAATTTCCTCCTAATAATTGCAATTGACAATCTCGGTTTGTCTTGCCATTAGGGATATTGTGTTATCTCCGGCGGGCACTCCATAGCCAGAAAGAGTATGGATATTAAAGTAATGGTGGCCAACGAAAGCCACTTGAACTATGCAGAAGCTATCTGCGAAGAGATTTACCTGTCATCTCTCGAACGCAAAACAGGTATCGCCAACCGTTCTCCGGAATATATCAAAGAGAAAATGAACGCCGGAAAAGCGGTAATCGCAATCGCCGAGGACGGGGATTTTGCCGGTTTCTCCTACATAGAAAGCTGGGGCGGCAAATCATTCGTGGCGAACTCCGGCCTCATCGTCGCGCACAAATTCCGTGGCCTGGGTCTCGCCAAGCGTATCAAGGAGCAGACATTCATCCTCTCCCGCACCCTTTTCCCCGACGCCAAGATCTTCTCGATCACCACGGGCGCAGCGGTGATGAAGATGAACTATGAATTCGGATTCCGCCCGGTTCCCTTCGCCGAACTGACCGACGACCCGGAATTCTGGAAAGGCTGCCAGGGCTGCCGCAACTTCGACATCCTCACCCGTAACGAATACAGGCTCTGCCTCTGCACCGGCCTGCTGTTCGATCCCAAGGAGCATTTGGAAATCCATCATCCCGGAGAATAATGAAAAAAGTAGTAGTAGCATACAGCGGAGGCCTCGACACCTCCTATACCGTCATGTATCTCGCAAAGGAAAAGGGATACGAAGTTTATGCGGCCTGCGCCAACACCGGCGGCTTTTCTGCAGCGCAACTCAGGCAGAACGAAGAAAATGCCTACAAACTCGGCGCGAAGAAGTACGTTACGCTCGACGTTACGGAAGAGTATTATGCCAAGAGCTTGAAATACATGGTTTTCGGCAATGTGCTGCGTAACGGCACATACCCCGTTTCCGTTTCATCCGAACGCATCTTCCAGGGAATTGCGATTGCAAAATATGCGAAGGAGATAGGTGCGGACGCCATTGCGCATGGATCCACCGGGGCCGGCAACGACCAGGTCCGCTTCGACATGACCTTCCTGGTGATGTGCCCGGGCATGGAGATCATAACCCTCACCCGCGATGGAAACATCTCCCGCAAGGAAGAAATCGACTACCTCAACTCCCATGGATTCCCGGCGGACTTTGCAAAGTTGAAGTATTCCTACAACGTGGGAATCTGGGGCACCTCCATCTGTGGCGGGGAAATCCTCGATTCGAAGCAGGGTCTTCCGGAAAGCGCATATCTCACGCAGGTTAGCAAGACCGGCAGCGAAACGCTCACCCTCGGCTTCGAGAAAGGAGAACTCTGCAGCGTGAACGGCAAGAAGTTTTCCGACAAGATAAAGGCCATCTGCGCAGTCGAGGAGATAGGATCCGCCTACGGAATCGGACGCGACATGCATGTGGGAGACACCATCATCGGCATCAAGGGACGCGTCGGTTTTGAAGCCGCGGCTCCAATGCTTATCATCGCTGCCCACAAGTTCCTGGAGAAGTTCACCCTCAGCAAATGGCAGCAGTACTGGAAAGACCAGGTGGCGAACTGGTACGGGATGTTCCTGCACGAAAGCCAGTATCTCGAACCCGTCATGAGAGATATCGAAGCCATGCTGGAAAGCAGCCAGAGGAACGTGAACGGAACGGTCAGCCTGGAACTCAGGCCCTACTCCTTCTCCACCGTCGGAGTCGATTCCCCCGACGACCTCGTGGCGTCCAAACTGGGAGAATACGGCGAGAGCCAGAAAGGATGGACGGCAGAAGAGGCCAAGGGATTCATTAAACTGCTCTCCACCCCGCTGAGAGTGTATTACGGAGCACATCAGGAGGAGTTAGAAGATGATTAAGGCAGGCATCATTGGCGGCGCCGGATACACGGCCGGAGAACTCATCCGCATCCTGGTCAACCACCCGGAAGCGGAACTGGCCTTCGTGCATTCCGAAAGCAGCGCCGGAAAGCCTCTGTACGAGGTACATGAAGGGCTTCTGGGAGATACCGACATCCATTTCACCGATACCGTCGACCTTTCCGGCATCGACGTGCTGTTCCTCTGCTCCGCACATGGAAAAAGCGGGGAATTCTGGGCCTCCCATCCCTGCCCGGAAGGGCTGAAGGTGGTGGACCTGGCGCAGGATTACAGGGATGAAAGCAACGGCTACGTGTATGGCCTTCCCGAATGGCAAGGCGACAAGATAAAGGGTGCCGACAAGGTGGCCAATCCCGGATGCTTCGCCACGGCCATCCAGCTCGGCCTGCTTCCCCTTGCCGCCGCCGGACTGCTTTCAGGGGATGTCAACATAACCGCTATCACAGGTTCCACCGGCGCAGGCGTCAAGCCCGGAGCGACCACCCATTTCAGCTGGAGGAACGACAACGTCTCTACATACAAGGTATTCGGACATCAGCACCTCATCGAAATCAACAGGAACCTGGGCATTGTTCAGCCAGGCTGCAAGGCCTCCATGAACTTCGTTCCCATGCGCGGTGATTTCGCAAGGGGAATCTTCGCGAGCATCACCCTGGACTGCCCTCTCGGCGGAGAGGAAGCCGTGGCCCTTTACAAGGATTACTACGCGGATGCCGCCTTCACCTTCGTCAGCGACTCCCCCGTCGACCTCAAGCAGGTCGTCAATACCAACAAATGCATCATCGCCCTCGAAAAACACGGCGACAAACTCGCAGTGAGTTCCGTCATCGACAACCTCCTCAAAGGAGCGTCCGGGCAGGCGGTGCAGAACATGAACCTCATTTTTGGAATCCCGGAGAAAACCGGCCTGAAGCTGAAGGCATCAGCATTCTGAACCATGGAACTCTTTGACGTATATACACTATTCGATGTCGTTCCCACCCGCGCATCCGGATGCAGGATCTGGGACGACAAGGGCACCGAATATCTGGATCTGTACGGCGGACACGCCGTCATCTCCATAGGGCATTCGCACCCGGATTACATTAAGGCCATCACCGACCAGGTCAGCAAGCTCGGCTTCTACTCGAACAGCGTCGTCAATCCCCTTCAGCAGGAACTCGCCCATAAACTCGGGAAAGCCAGCGGCTACGAGGATTATTCCCTGTTCCTGGACAACAGCGGGGCGGAATCCAACGAAAACGCCGTAAAGCTCGCCTCCTTCCACACCGGGAAAGACAGGGTGATCGCTTTCCGCAAGAGTTTCCACGGGCGCACCTCCGGCGCCGTGGCCCTGACCGACAATCCCGCGATCGTATCTCCGTTCAACTCCCACCACAAGGTGTCTTTCTGCAACCTGGGCGATTCTGCAGGAGTAGAAAAGGAACTTGCCGCAGGTGGAGTCGCAGCAGTGATAATAGAGGGCATACAGGGCTGCGGAGGCATCAACCTTCCCTCCGATTCCTTCATGATGGAACTAAGGGAACTGTGCACCAAATATGGGGCGGTGCTGATCCTCGACGAGGTTCAGAGCGGATACGGCCGCACCGGCAAGTTCTTCGCCCATCAGTGGGCCGGAGTGAAAGCTGACATCATCACCATGGGAAAAGGCATTGCCAACGGTTTCCCATGCGGCGGAATCCTTATTTCCCCTGAGTTCAAGGCGGTCAAAGGCATGCTCGGCACCACCTTCGGAGGGAATTATCTCGCCATGTCCGCGGCCATCTCCGTGCTGGACGTAATGGAAAAGGAAAAGCTCGTGCAGAATGCCGCGGAAGTCGGAGAATACCTTCTCGCATGCATCCCGTCCAACCCCAGGATAAAGGATGTCCGCGGGCGCGGACTGATGATAGGGATAGAGTTCGACGTGGAAGTGAGCTATTTACGGAAGGAACTCCTCTACGAAAAGCACATCTTCACCGGTGTGTCCGGGAAGAACATGATACGCCTTCTGCCTCCGCTCTGCCTGAGCAAGGAAGAGGCCGGGGTATTTATAGAATCATTCAAAGAAGTGCTGCAATGAAAGATCTGACTGTCAGCAAGATAGGCGGAAACATCGCAGAATCTCCCGAAAAGCTGGAAGCGTTCTGCAAGGAGTTCGCGTCATCCCCCTCCCCCAAGATCCTCGTCCACGGGG
>JAEEGI010021858.1_pt1 | contig 12685 bp, 8 predicted proteins | sample 8958751 | NCBI WGS metagenome assembly JAEEGI01 (sample SAMN16246545, study PRJNA631951) | gut metagenome | biome: gut microbiome; feature: rumen; material: KS-attached | host: Bos | place: Iran: Karaj | collected 2018-10 | reverse complement strand
GCCGGAAAAGAGCCCCGAAGAGATTGCCGCCGCCAAGAAGGCCAGACAGGGCGGCTATCCGAAATGCCTGCTCTGCCCCGAAAACGAGGGCTACGCCGGCCGGCTGAACCACCCCGCGCGCCAGAATCACCGGATCATTCCGATCACCGTGGACGGCTGTGCCTGGGGGTTCCAGTATTCGCCCTACGTCTATTACAACGAGCACTGCATCGTGTTCAACACGCAGCACATCCCGATGAAGATCGACCGCAGCGCGTTCAACAAGCTGCTCGATTTCATTGCGCTGTTCCCGCACTACTTCGTCGGCTCCAACGCCGATCTGCCCATCGTGGGCGGCTCGATTCTGACGCACGAGCATTTTCAGGGCGGCCGCTATGACTTCGCCATGGCCAAGGCCCCGGTGGAAACGCCGTTCACCGTGCCCGGCTTCCCGGCCGTCGCCTGCGGCGTGGTGCGCTGGCCGATGTCCGTCATCCGCCTGAACAGCGCCGACCGCGCGCAGCTGGTTGACCTTGCCGACCGTATTCTGCTGAAATGGCGCGGCTACACCGACGAGGCGGCCTTCGTGTTCAGCGAGACCGACGGCGAACCGCACAACACCATCACGCCGATCGCCCGGATGCGCGGCGGCAACTATGAGCTCGATCTCGTGCTGCGCAACAACATTACCACCGAGGAGCACCCGCTGGGCGTGTTCCACCCCCACAAGGAGCTGCACCATATCAAAAAAGAGAACATCGGCCTGATCGAGGTCATGGGTCTGGCCGTGCTGCCCGCCCGGCTCAAAAACGAGCTCGGCGCGCTGGAAGAAGCGATCCTCAGCGGCGCGGACCTGACGCAGGACGAAGCCCTCCGGAAGCACGCCGACTGGGTGGAAGCGCTGAAAAATAAGTATACCTTCACGCCGGACAACGTGACGGACATCCTGAAAAAGGAAGTCGGCAGCGTGTTTGCCGAAGTGCTGGAGCACGCCGGCGTGTTCAAACGCGATGAGAGCGGCAAGGCCGCGTTCGCGCGCTTTATTGCCTCCATCTGAGAAAGGAGTTTTTTACGATGAAACAGACCAACAAAACCGCCAACCGCCTGCTCGCCGTCCTGCTGGCGGCGCTGATGCTTTGCTCCGTTGTGCCCGCCGCGACCTTCACGCTGGCGAGCGCCGCAAAAGCGAGCACGTCCGCCGCCGCGGCCAAAAGCCTTTCCAAGGCGACGGTCGCCTACGCCAAAACCCAGTATTACAACGGCAGCGCCAGAAAGCCGAAGGTCACCGTGACCCTTGGCGGGACCAGGCTGAAAAAGAACCGCGATTACACGGTCAGCTACAGGAACAACACCGACTTCGGCGTGGGCGTGATCACGATCAAAGCCAAGGCGGGCTCTGCCTATACCGGCAGCAAAACCGTGAAATTCAAGATCGTGCCGGCCCGCGTCAAGGGGCTCAAGACCGCAAAGACGACGACCTCCGCCGTCAAGCTGACCTGGCGCGCGGTGCCGGGCGCCAAGGGCTACGTCATCTGCCGCTATGACGCGAAGACCGGAACCTACACCAAGATCAAAACCGTAAAGAAGCTGACCTATACGGTCCGCGGCCTGACCCCCGCCACGCTTTATCGCTTTGCGGTGCGCGCCTACGCCCGGACGAACAAGACCTTCTACGGCCCCTATTCCAAGGCGGTCAAGGCAAAGACCCAGGCCGTGACGCCGGACGAGCCGATCATTCCGATCATCCCCGACGAGCCGACGACGCAGGTGTCGCCGACCGACCCGACCAACCCGACGAATCCGACAAACCCGACCAATCCCACGAATCCGACCAATCCCACGAATCCGACCAATCCGACCAATCCCACGAACCCGACGAACCCGACGAACCCGACGAACCCGACGAATCCGACGAATCCGACCAACCCCACCAACCCCACGAATCCGACCGTGACGGTTGCAAAGGTGGCGGGCCTGAAGGCGGAGATCAACGAGACGAACGCGACCTTCACCTGGACCGCGGTCAGGGACGCCGCGGGCTATGAGCTGGCGCAGTATGACGCCGCGCAGAACAAGTATATCCTGAAATCCGCCGTTGTGGGCACGAACGCGAAGCTGTCGAATCTGGAAGAGGGCAAGACCCATCTGTTCGCGGTCCGCGCCTATGTGACGGAAAGCGGCACGAAGGTTTACGGCCCCTGGTCCGATCAGGTCAGCGTGAAGATCGAAGAGGCAAAGCCCGCCGATCCCTCCGGTCTTGTGAAACCGACCGGTCTGCACGCGGCAAAGACCGACGCGACCGTCAACCTCAGCTGGACCGCCGTTGCCGGCGCCGCCGGCTATGAGGTCGCGACCGTGGACGGCACGGCCTGTCAAAAGGTGACCGAGGTGACCGGCACGAGCGCGAAGCTCACGAATCTGGAACGCCACAAGGAGCTGAACCTCGTCGTGCGCGCCTTTGTGAAATCCGGCAAGAACTACGGCTACGGTCCGTATTCCGATCCGGTCAAGGTGATCGTCTATAACGCCGATTATTACGGCGCGCTGCTGCGCAGCGGCAAGTTCCGCATGACCATGTATGCGGATCTGGACGGCACCGGCGAGCAGCCCATCAACTTTGCCATCCGGAACGGAGACCTGAATTTCTCCGGCACCATGGAGGTGTTCGACGGCAAAAAAACGCCCGTGGAATGCCGCGTGCTCAAAAACGGCACGAAGCTTTATATGAAGCTCGGCAGCGGTCTTGGCGCCACATGGCTGGACGCAAGCGAGCTGTTCAAGGAGGGCGGCGAATTCAGCGATATGTCCGACATGATGAACATGTCGAGCATGTTTGAAGGCGTGGACTTTGACACGAGCAAGGGCGTTGCCATGTCGACCGAAACCAGAGGCGGCGTTACCTATGAAGTGGAAACCCTGCAGAACGGCAGCCAGGTCACGAAGCTCTATACCGTCAACAACGACCTGCGCATGATCGTCAGCCAGGATCAGTACGGAACGCAGGAAATCAGGATTCAGAACCTTTCCGGCGACGTCAGCGACAGCCTGTTCACCGAGCCGGTCGGCGCGGTCGATCTGAGCATCTTCATGGCGCTCGCGGGCGGCTGAGCAGACAAAAACAAACAACGGCCTCGACCTTTCGGTCGAAGCCGTTTTTCTGTGCTTTTTATCTGCGGTCAAAGGCGCTCCGGGCCGTGACCGGCTCCGTCAGGTCCGCCATGGCTCCCTGCAGTTCCACGGTCTTTTCATCGCCCGCAAACAGGGGAAAGCCGTTTTCCGAAAAGGCGTAATCGCCGCAGCGCAGCGTCACGTCCGGCGCAAAGCAGGCCGCCTTCACGGTGACGCAGACCCGGCCCGCGCGCAGGAAGGGCGTCACGGTCAGCTTCGGGTCCTGCAGACGCCGCGGCCGCAGCTTTTCGCTTTGCCAGAAGGCGCGGCAGACCTCGTTGCCGTCTTCGTCCGACAGAATCATGCGCAGCAGCTCGCGCGTTTCGCGCAGTTCGCGCCGGTCAAAGAAGATCAGCTGCGTTTCGCTTTGCGCGGGCACGGTCACTTCGTCGCACAGATCGCCGTGGGTCGTGCCGTCCGTCCGCTCCACGAAATAGCGCACCGAACCGCGGAAGGGCAGGGCGCCGTCGTTTTTGAGAAAGACGGCGATCTGCTTTTTGTCGGGCTTTGCAAACAGGGTGACCGGCGCGTTTGCGTCAGACACAGGCGGGGAAGGCTGCATCGTTGTCCTTTCCGGCGTCCTGAATCATCAGCAGGGTGAAGCAGGCCGACCAGTTGAAATCGGTGATGGCGTGCATGCGGATGCGGTAATCGGGCACGGGCGGCTGCGGCCCCTTGCGGTTCAGGCGCCACGGCGCGGTCTCGTCTTCCGCGTCATAGAACTCGAACACGTTGCCGGTTTCCCGGAACCAGCGGTCCACGCACTGCAGCGTGCGTTCCAGCAGCCGCTGCGCCTCGTCGTCAAAGCCGTAGCGCCGCAGGCCGAGCAGGATGAAATAGTTGAAGTTGAGCCACACGCAGCCGCGCCACATGTCGGCGCCGTAATCGGGGTGGTCGCGCGAGATGGACGCCACCGGCAGCGGCGTGGCAAAGGTCTTTTCGTTGTGCAGGTGTTCGACCAGCCTTGCCGCCCGTTCCGGCGTGCAGACCCCGGCGAACAGCGGCAGGAAGGAACAGACGGAGAGCACGTGCGTCAGCTTGCCGGAAAGCGTGCGGTCGCAGTAGGCGCCGCGGTCCTCGTCCCAAAGCAGGTCGTTGATCTTTTGCGCCATGTCGTCGGCAATCTGCCGGAACCGCGCCGCCTGCGGCTCGTTTTCGAGCACGCGGTAGATTTCCGCAAGGCAGCGGCAGTCGTGCACCATGAAGCACGAGCAGTCGATCGCGTCGAGCGTTTCGGTGGTGTCAAAGCGCGGGGAATTGTCCATGCCGCTTTCGTCGCAGCGGCAGCGCACGTTGCTGTAATCGGTCTTCCATTCCAGAAGGCCGTTGCCGTTCAGGTCGCGGTGTTTGAGGAACCACAGCTCGAACGCGGCGATTTTTTCCGCGCAGGCAGCGAGAAACGCCCGGTCCTTTGTGGCGCGGTAGACCGTCAGCGCCGCCCAGGCGATCACCTGCGGCTGCGTGATGGCGGACGTGTCCGTCACGCTTTTCATCATGTGGGGGATGAAGCCGTCCTCCCGCTGCGCTTCCAGCACGGCGAGGAGAGCCTCCTTCGCCATCTGCGGGTCATACTGCGCGAAGGTCATGGCGTGGAACATGGAATCCCACAGCCACATCTGCTTGTGCGGCAGACGGTCTGGCGTGGTGAAGCGGCAGGAAAAGCCGTCCTGCGGGCTGTAGACGTTGACCCGGTTGACGGAAAGGCATTTGTAATAGAGCTGCTCATATGCCTCCCGGCGGCAGGCGGGCTTCGTTTCATAGTAAGCAAGAATCGCGTCGCGCAGCGAAACGACGTCGCGGCCGATGGTTTCTTTTGCCGCGGCAGCCGCGGCTGCGGGCGTCGCTTCGCGGCAAAAGGCAAAGCGGCCGTTTTGCACCAGCAGCGCATAGCACCACCCGTCGGCGCAAAGCACGTCCGCGCCGTCGACGACGGATCGCGCGGCTTCCTGTTCGGCAAACATCCGCACGGGGCGGTCGGTTTTGCCGACGAGGGCGCTTTTGGCGGCAAAGACGAGCAGCAGCTCCCTGCTTTGCAGCGCGTCGGACAGCACAAAGTCCATCCTTGCGTCGGTGACGTCCACCGCCAGCGTGACGGGGTTCGTCTTTGCGTCAAAGCGGATCTGCACCGGCGTCGGCATCAGCATGCCGGCAAGATCCTGCATGTGGCTGTTTTCGCCGTCCATGCCGCTGCAGGCGAAGAGGGTTCCGTAACAATAACGATCAGGCAGTCTCATGCATTCTCACCAACCGGTTCCAACACGTCCGCTGCTTCCGCGGACTTTCTTTTTTCTCTCATCTCGTTGAGTTCCACGAGAATCGCGTCTCTGCGCTTGCCGGTGAAGCGGTCAAGCGAATACATGACTGCGGGCAGGAAGTTGCCCAGCGCGCCGCAGAGCGCGACCACAAAATAGATGCCCTTCAGCGTGGTGGGCGTCTGCACGACCTTGATGGTCTGGCCCGCGGCGTCCTTTTTGCCGCTCTGATAACCGATGGCCAGAAGCGAAAGGTTCTTGACGTTGACGCGGATGAGCGTGTTCAGCCGGCCCACGATGCTCTGGACCGCGACGAGCATGCCGTCGGAGCGGATCGCTTCGCCGAGGAAGCGTTCGCTGTACCACTCCATATAGTCGGTGGAGTCGGCGACGATGATCTTCCGCGAGGCGTCCATACCGGAGTTCGGCATGCCGGAAAGGCCGATCAGCACGCCGACGAGATAGCGCCATTTGCGCACGCGGGTCAGGTCGAATTTGGAGCCGAGCAGAGCGATGACGGAATAGAACGCGGTGGAATACAGGTGGCCGCCGACGAGCATCGACCGCGCGGAGACTCTGGCGCCGATGATCGGGACCAGGAACAGGCCGACGTAGGAAAGCGAGCCGCTGATCATGTCGATGATCGCCTTCATGCCGTAGTTGTCGAAGGTTTCGCGGTACAGGTCGGGCAGCAGGTCATAGGCCACCTTGCGGACCGTTTCAAACATCGAAGCGACCATGGCGATCATGAACGGCTTGTTGTGCAGAATCGCGGCAATCTTCTTGCGGTTCCACGTGACCTTGGGTTCGCCCTCCTTGGGCGTGACGTTCACTTTTTCGTTCAGCGTATAATAGGGCGCGTGCATGACGGCGACGCCGAGCATGCAGAAGAACAGCGCAACGAAGAAATGGGCCCATTTCTGCTGGTTGATGTCGCTGAATTTTTCAACGACGATCGGCAGCAGCCAGCCGGGGAGCATGGAGCCGAGCGTTCCCGCAAGGGAGGACAGCGTATAGAAGTTTTTGCGGTCCTTTGCGTTCGTGGTCATCCGCAGCGAGATGGTCGTCATGGCCATGTCGAAGAAGGCGTCGACCGATTCAAACAGAATGGTGAAAATGAACGCCCAGATCAGATTCATCAGCGGGCTGTTCGAGGGCACGACAAACAGCAAAAGGCTCGTCAGCGCAAACGGGATGGGCGTGACGCGCAGAATGGTCTTCGCGGTGCTTCGTTTGCCGGGTGCGGTCGGTCTGTCGAGAATCGGGCCGGCGATCGGCGGAATCAGGAAGGAGAAGACGGCCGACACGTTTTCCAGCAGGTTCAGCCGTCCCGCGTCAATCATCTGAAAGTCGCGGTTGAACTTGCTGGAATAGGTGTAGACGCAGTCCTGTCCCATGGTGTTGCCGAAGATGCCGCCGGAATAACCGAGCTGTTCCTTCACCGTGAAGGAAGGATTGTTCTTGATCGCCTGGATCGTGTCTTTCAGCTTAGACATCAAAAGAAACCTCCTTTGTTATGGGTGGGCTTGCCATGCCGTAGGCGTTTTCCGCCCGGACGGCGACGGTTCGGATGCCGGATTTTGCGGGAAGGGAAACCGTATAGACGGGTTTTTCGTGGGTGAACCAGTATTCGTGCAGGGTATAGCCGCTGCAGACGACGGCGCCGGCTTCGTCTCTGCCCTCGGCAACATAGCGGAACACCGGGAAGGCGTCGCCGCTTTTTGCGGCGGGGCAGGTGCAAAGCAGCGCGGTTTCGGTCTGCTCGAGCTGCAGCGCGGCGTCGTCGGGGAACCGCGGCGGCGCAGAGCGGGCTTTTTGCCGCGCGGGCGTGAACGGAAAGGCCGCTTTGTCTGCCGGAAACCGCAGCACGCAGGTGCAAAGCAGATCGCCGGACAAAAAGTCATAGCCGCGCAGCACCGCGGTGTTCGCGCTGTCGACCTCCACGATCCAGCCCTGCGAGATCTCCTCGCACTGCGGCGGGTGCACGGTGCGTTCCGCGCCGACGGTGAATTCTGCGTAGCTCAGCGCGCCGGTGCCCACGGCGGTGAAGTCCTTCTGAAAGACCGACCGCGGATCGTTGAGCGGGTAATGGGAGTGGCCCGAAAAATGCACGAGGTTCGGATACTTCGCAAAGACGCGGCTGAAATACGTCAGGCCCCAGCCGTCAAACAGACTGCTGCCGTAGACCGTGTTCCGCACGTGCTCGTGCTGCATGAAAAAGACAGGCGCGTTCGGGTTGTCCCTTGCGGCTTCCTGCAGCGCCCGCTTGAGCCACCGCTTCTGCCCCGCGTCGTAATAGCGGTCCTTTTCGCTGGTGGAAACGGCGATGAAATGAAAGGGGCCGATCTGCAGATGCGTGTCGGTCGAAAGCCCGGTGATCGCGCGGTAATGCCGCAGGCCGGTCTTTTCGCCGCCCTTGCCGAACTCCCAGTTGTCGTGGTAGCGCGGGATGCAGGCGAGCACCTGCGTGCCTTCTTGCAGTTCGCTTTGCACCGTGTTCCAGAACGCGCGGAACTGGTCCGGCCTGCCGCGGTCGGTCAGATCGCCGGCAAACAGGAACGCGTCGAGCTTCTGATAGAGCGGGTCGGCCTTTGCGATGGCGTAAGACGTTTGCATCAGCTGCCGCTGCCGCTGCACGTGGCCGTCGTTTTCTTCCTTGATATGCAGGTCGGAGCACACGCAGAAGCGCAGCGCCGGACAGAAGCCGGCCGGCCGTTCCAAAAGGGAATCCGCCACAGAACCACCCCCGAAAAAGAGTATTCTGCTTTTATTATATAAGGAAATGAGGGAAAGTCAATCACAACGCGAAAAAAATGGCCGTCAGCGATTGCTTTTTTTGAATAGTTCGTTATAATGAAAGCAAGAGAAGACGCGAAAGGAAGCGATAGAATGTCCAAAAAGAAAAAAGTGCTGCTTTGCTGCCTCGCGGCGGTGCTGGTGATCGCTGCGGTCGCCGGCGGCATCGTCTGGAGCAAGCTGCCGCACGCGCTGAATTACCCGATCGACAAGATCGAACCGCTGGGCAAAACCAACGTGACCCTTGTCTCGGAGGACGCCGACACCGTCACGCTGCAAAAGCAGGACGGCGGCCCGTTCAAAGTGATGATGTTCACCGATCAGCATCTGGACGGCAACAACAAGACCGGATATAAAACGGTCGACCGCATGGTGCAGTGCATCCGGACCGAGCAGCCCGATCTGGTGCTGGTCGGCGGCGACAACGTGACGAGCGGCATGAACAAAAAGCGCGCCCATCAGTTCGCCGAAATCTTTGAACAGCTCGGCGTTTACTGGGGCGGCGTGCTCGGCAACCATGAGGGCGACAACCCCTATTCCGTCACGCGCAGCGAGATGGTGGAGATCTTCTCGTCCTATGACCGCTGCATCATGCGCCGCGGCGTGGAGGAGATCGACGGCGACTGCAACTACGCGATCCGTCTGCTCGGCAATGACGGCAAGCTGATGGAAACCGTGTTCTGTCTCGACAACTTTGACGAGATCAGCGAAGAGGAAGCCGCGGCGAAGACGCTCTATGACAAGCGCACGCCCTATGACGGCGCCCACGAAAACCAGGTGCAGTGGTACCGCGACAAGGCGGCCGCGCTGAAACAGACCGACGGGGACTATCGCTCGATCCTGCTGCAGCACATCCCGCTGCACGCCTATGACGAGGCGATCGAGACCGAGGCGTTCCTCTATGGCGACAAGCGCGAGGACATCTGCTCCACCGTCTATGACAACGGGCTGTTCGACGCGATTCTGGAAAGCGGCGTCACGCAGGCGGTGTTCTGCGGCCACGACCATCTGAACAACTTCGGCGTCAGCTACAAGGGCGTCCTGCTGAGCTATATCCAGCCCTCGGGCTACGGCGCCTACGGTCTGGACCGCCGCGGCGCGCCCGAAAGCGACTGGCTGCAGGGCTACACGACGCTGCAGATCCTGCCCGACGGCACGTTTTCGCAAACGCAGGTGCGCTATGCAGAGGTGTTCGGTGACTGATGGACAGATTTGAACGCTTCGACCCGCTGCAGAGCGCGGCGCTGGTGCATCATTACATCACGAATATGGTGGACAAGGCGCAGGACAACCTGCCCTATTGGCTGCTTTTGCCCAACAAGAAGCCCGCGGAGGCGGCCCACTGCCGCGTGGACGACGCGGAGCTGGTCGGCTCGTGGTACGAGGGTCTCTGCTGCGCCATGGAGATGCTGGGCACCGCCGACGGCGACGACGTGAAGCAGTCGCTGCGGCGCCACCTGATGAAGTCGTGGGGGCCGCACGGGCTGCGCTATTGCGAGCCCTATCCGTGGACGCACACCGTGCACGCCTCGTTCCACGAAATGGGCTATATTCTGCCCGCGCTGAACAAAATCACTGAAGAATACCCCGACGACGCCGAGGCCGAACGCCGCACGCGCGAACTGATCGCCGGCATGCGCAGCCTCGTCATCGAGCGCAAGGTGCGCACATTCTGGTCGGGGGATTACCCGGAGCCGGAAAAGCTTTATGAGTTCCCGAACGACGTCTGTCTGCTGCAGGGCGGGTTCGATCTCACGCGCCACACCGGCCGCGGCGAGCAGCCGATCCGCAACGCGCTGATGCTGCACGCGCTGGCGCGGCGCTATGACCTGACGGGGGACGAGGCCGCGCTGGATCTGGCGGTCGGCATTGCGAACTTCGTGCTCGGCCCGTCGCGCTATTTCAACTACAAAATGGAATTCTTCGGCCACGTCCATTCGGCGGCATGGTTTGCCTGCGGCCTTGTTTATCTCGGCCGCCTGACCGATAACGATACCTATATACAGAAGGGCAAAGAGATCTACGACTATATCCGGTCGATCTCGTCGTCGTTCGGCTGGGTGCCGGAATACGCCCAGTGGCACCCGCCCGAGGAAGAACACTGCGAGACCTGCTGTGTGCGCGACATGATCCTTTGCGCGCGGGAGCTGACAAGGTGCGGCTTCGACGCCTATTGGGACGACGTCAACCGCTTTGCCCGCAACCAGCTGATCGAAAACCAGATCCGCTACACGGGCTACGTCACTGTGGACAACACGAAGCCGGACAAGGACGGCATCACCTACCGCGACATTGACAAGCGGATGCTCGGCGGCTTCACGGGCGGCAGCGAGCCGAACGCGATTTCGCTGCAGCGGTTCCGCTCCGTGGCGGGCTGCTGCGTGGGCACGGCGCCCACGGCGCTCAAGGAGGTCTGGGACAGCGCGATCACCGAAGAAGACGGCGTGTTCGTGGTGAATATTCCCCTTGACAAAGAAACCGCCGCGCTGGCGCTGACCTCGGCGCTGCCCAACGAAGGGCGGCTGACGCTGCGGGCAAAGCAGGCCTGCAGGGCGGGCTTCCGGCTTTACCGCTGGATGGACGGCAAGCTGACGTTTACGGTCAACGGCAGGCCGGCGGACATGACGCGCAGGGGCGCGGTTGTCTTTGCTTTGCTGCAGCCCGGCGACGAGCTGACGCTTTCGTTCCCGCTGGAAACGCGGGAAGAAAAAGAAACCGTGGCCGGCCGCGCATTCACGGTCGTCCGGCGCGGCTGCGACGTGGTGGATCTGCTGCCGCGCGGCGAACACGTCAGGCTCTATCAGCGCGACAAGACAAAGCCGAAATATTACCCCACGCCGGACGACGTGGTCTATACCGGGGCGGCGAACTACGGGCCGACCCAGCAAAAGGGCGGCGCCTGAAACGGGCTTGCCGCAAACATACTGCAAGGAGGCTTTTATGCGATACGGAGTGAGTTTCAGTCTGGAGCTGCCGCAGCAGGTGCGGATGGCCAAGAAGGCCGGATTTGATTATGTGGAATGCGGGTTCGGCGTGCTTTCCCGTGCGGACGACGCGGCGGTTGACGCCTATCGCCGCGCGCTGGAGGAAAACGACATCCGCTGCGAAGCGGCCAACTGCTTCATCCCGGGCGATCTGCCGATCATCGGCACGGACTTCGCGCGGCAGGAGATGCGGGACTATATCGAAACCGGCTTTCGCCGCGGGGCGGCGCTCGGCCTCAAAACGGTGGCCTTCGGGTCCGGCGGCGCAAGAAAGGTGCCGGCGGGCGTGCCGTTCGGCGAAGGCTTCCGCCAGCTCGGCGCGTTTTTGCGCGAGGTGGTGTCGCCGCTGGCCGCCGATTATGGCGTCACCGTGGTGATCGAGCCGCTGCGCAAGGCGGAATGCAACATCATCCACACGCTCGACGAGGGCGTGATGCTGGCGGCGCTGGCCGACCGGGAGAACATCGCGTGTCTGGCCGACGTCTATCATATGTGGGGCGCCGGCGACAGCTTTGACGACATCCGCCGGCTGCGCGGGTGCATCGCCCACGGTCATATTTCCAACCCCGAAACGCCGATCAAAGAAGCCAAGCGCACCTTCCCGCTGGACAGGGACGAATTTGACTATGCGGGCTTCGTCGCTGCGCTGGAGGAAGCGGGCTGTCCCCGCTGCTCCATCGAGGCGCGGGTCTATGATTTTCCGGCGGAGATCAAAAAAGCCGGCAAGGTGCTGCGCAGCCTGTAAAAGATGCGCAACGCGCAAACAGAGGCGCCGAAGCAAATGCTTCGGCGCCTCTCTTTGCTTTGACGATTACACTTCGGTTGCCCCTTCGGTGTACTCCTTGTGCTCGCGCAAAAAGCGCTTTTCCTCCGGCTTCAGGTCCAGGCCGATCGTGCCGCCGGGATTCATCAGGCCGGCGGGGTCGAAATAGGCCTTCAGCGTTTTCAGCACGCCGTATTCCGTTTCGCCGAGGTAGCCCTCCAGCCACGGGGCGAACATCTTGCCGATGCCGTGGTGGTGGCTGATCGCCGCGCCGCTCTTCTGAATGGCGTCGAGAATCGTGGCGTGATAGCGGCGGAATTCCTCTTCGTCCTGCATCTTGGTCATGAAGATGAAATAGAGGTTCGCGCCCTGGGGATAGCAGTGCGACATGTGCGTGGTCACGATGGTGTTCGGCAGCGCGTGGCAGACCTCGCGCACCTCGCGGTGGACCCTTGCCATGTTGGACCAGTTGACCGTGCATTCCAGCGTGTCGATCATGAAGCCGAAATCCATCAGCGTGTCGCGCAGATACGGGTCGTTGAAGCGGCCCTTTTCCCAGCCCTTGCAGACAAGGCCGGTCATCGGCAGCGCGCCGTGTCTGCGCGCGATGCGGGAAATGTTTTTGGCCACGTTTTTGGAAAAGCCCTTTTCGCCGTCGGTGAAGCCGAGGAACAGGCAGCGCTCAAAGTCCTTGTAGCCGAGCTTTTTGAGCACCGGCGCCAGCGGCGTTTCGTCCACGTTAT
>JAEEGI010021856.1_pt1 | contig 12685 bp, 9 predicted proteins | sample 8958751 | NCBI WGS metagenome assembly JAEEGI01 (sample SAMN16246545, study PRJNA631951) | gut metagenome | biome: gut microbiome; feature: rumen; material: KS-attached | host: Bos | place: Iran: Karaj | collected 2018-10 | reverse complement strand
GCTCTGAGATGTGGATTGACAGCGAGCCCGGCATCCAACAGTTTTTCACCGAACAGAATATGACCCAGCTCCTGGCTTCGCGTGTGGTCGAAATCGTCCGCGTCCCCAGTTACAAGGAAGAACTGACGGTGACGACATCGGTCTATGACATGAAGCCAATGTTCGGATTCCGCAATACGTTCGTCTATGATTCAAATGGGGAACCTTGCTACAAGACTTGGAGTATGGGCGCCTTCGTGGATAAATCGACAGGCAAGCTGAAGCGTGTGGGAGCCGATGCTATCGCTTCGATGCATCTTGATCCTCAGTTGGAAATGAACTATGGTGAACGTCGCATCATCCTGCCCAAAGATGGAGGAGAGGTTTGCCAGCCGATTCCTATCCTGCGTGCCGACATTGACTATAACAAGCATGTCAACAATGCCAATTACGTGCGCATGGCCATGGAGTTACTGCCCGCAGACTTTGAGGTGAAGAACCTTCGTCTGGAATATCGTATTCCAGCCAAACTTGGAGATACACTAGTCCCCGTGGTTTATCACATTGGCGAGACGATAGTCGTTTCGCTCGATATCCACGGGGAGGCAAGTGCTATTGTTGAATTCAGTTGATTGCGTCTATTCCTGTATCTCACATCGGATTGATCCGATGCGCTTCAGTCCGATGATGGCCTTGAGCGGGCGATGGTCGGGGGTGGTCGAAAGCCAGACTTTGAGTGGTGTGCTGTCCTGCCCCTTGGTTGCGAAATTCAGATCGATGAGGAAGGCCTTGTGCGTCTTCCCGTTGCGCATCTCGCATTTCTCGACGCCACAGTAATCTACATTGATGATCTGCTGGGTGATACCGTCATAGCACACGAACTTCATCCGTTTGCCTTTCTTCATGTGCTCATAGTCGAGGTGGCGAACTGAATAGAATACCGAAAGCATATCGTAGGCCGGACCTTCGTTGGTGAAGTGCACTTCACGGTTCACGGCTTCATCCTTGCCCTTCTTGCGCCAACGCTTGAGGACTACACTGGTGCTGTCAATGTTGTTTAGACGTTTGGCAGCACTTTTGTTGTGCCAATGATGACGGTAGTAATAGTTGGCCAGGGCATTGTAGCTGCCCTCGTGAGTTCCTTTGCGGAAGCGCAGGGGCACCATATCCTCGTTGAAGTAGCAGTCGAGCGTATCACGTACTCTCATGATATGCTCCACGATGCTTAGCGACTTGCCGGCGAGTTTGCTATGATAGACGGTTTGTCCATTCTTGTCGGTCTCTTTCGTGAAACTCAACTTGCCGAAGCCGGCCTTGGCATTGATGAGGCCGATATGGAAATAGATGTTGTACTCCAGATTCTCCGGAGCATTGGATGCTGCCCAGGCTGCCTGCTCCTGTGGAGCGATGGGGGCTGCAGGGTAAATGGCTGGTGCATACGCGCACGCGATAATAATAAGGAATAGGGTGAGACGGCGTAGCATCTGATTCTTTGTTGTTTATTTGTTAAGTTTCTTTCTTAAGCTAGGATGTTTCTCGAGATATTCCTCGTTCTTGCTCTTCTTTTCCTTCTTTTCCTTCGGCTTGTTCTGCTTCACCTCGTCGAGCTTCTGCTTGTCGAGGGCAGTGGCGCGCACATTCCAGGTCTCGCTGTAGTCCCAGTTCTCGCGCATTTCGAGCATCTTGGGAAGATAGAAGACGTTCTCGGGCTGGATGCGGCCATCGAGTGATCCTACGTCAAAGATGCCGTTCCCGTTGCGATCTTCCACCAGTCGGATATAGCATTTTCCGACGGGAGCCTGTGGGAATCTGGCTTGGCCATTCTTCACGCTTGCCTGCTGCACGGGGTTGTCTTTCTCGTTGAGGAGCTGGACGAAAGCTTCGCCCTCTACTCCCTGCACGTTCACCAGCAGGTGGGCATATTCGTCGCTCTTCTTCTCGCTGAAGGTCATCGCGATGGAGTCGAGGGGATGTCCGTAGATGTCGAACATCGACGCCGAGTCGCAGATGAGCCTATAGTTTTGGCCGGGCGAGAAGTGCGGCTTGGCGTGGAGTGTGTAGCGTCGCCGACGGAGGCTGTCTTGCACAAGCTCGAACTCGAGGGGTACCCAGATACTATCCTTTTGCTGCTCCAGATGGAGTGCTTCGATATTTAGACTGTCGAGAGGGGCAGAAGTTTCGAAGCGGGGTCGTTTTCCTACGTCAATTTTGCTGTCGAGCAGCTTGATGCTCATGAAAACGGTCTTTGGAAGGGTGTCCTGGGGTGCCTCTTCCTGATCTTTCTTGCGTCTTTTCTTCTTCTTCTTGTCGTCCTTGTCCTCCGGGTGCTGATCTTCCGGCACATTAATCTCAGGCTTCTCCAGGTGCATGGTGTCGGTGCGGACGATGTCGATGCCATTCTGAGTGAATGGATAGGTCACGCAGAGGTGTAGCGTATCGCGATGATACACCAGCGAATCGCGCAGCCAATAGACGAGGGTGTCGTTGGTCGGATTGGGTTCGCAGATGAGCCAGGCATCCTTGTCTAACCTGGCAGGCCCACGGTCTTCTTCGTCGAGCAGCGCGACGACGGGAGGTTCGGGCATCCGAGCGGCAAAGTTGAGCGTAATCTGGGTGCTGTCCTTCCATTTCATGTCATCGAGATAGCGGATGACATGGCCTTCGTTGAACATGCGCAGACACAGGTCGTTCGGATAGTAGTCGGTGACCTCGTGCACGTAGATGGAATCGACCTTCAGGCTGTCGAAGCGGTTCCAGATGGTGTCGCTTGCGGTATGACTGCCGACCGAAGGGATAATGAGCGAATCGACAAAGGCGATGTCTTCGGTGTTGACATCGTACATATAGTTGGTGTTCCCATCCTTCACGGCATACATGCGATACTTGCCAGGGCCTACACCGCTGATGGTGAATCGTCCGTAGGAATCGGTCTTTCCGGCACGTTCGAAGGGACGTAGGCTGAAGATGGAATCAGGATATAGGGCAACTATGGAGTCGATGGCCAGTTGTAAGGAGTCACCCTCCTTACCGCGAGCAGGGAAAATTCCATCCTCGTTAAGGGCATAGATGCCGACAAAAGCCCCAGTGACGGGTTCCAGATCCTTGGCGTTGAGCAGGGTGCCCATCACCTTCATCGTATCGATGTGGTCGCCTGTCGAAAAGGTGAGCGACAGGTTTTCCAGCGGATTGCCTTCATTGTTGTCCTGCACGGCATCGCCCAGGTCGATGGTATAGGTCGTATTGGCCTGCAGCGTGTCTCGCAGCTCGATGGTCAGCGTCTTCGCATTGCTTGAGATGGTTGGCGCCTTGACCTGCGGTGGAGAGATGGTCATTTTCTCGTTGGCATTGTCGAGCTTGATGTTCTCGTTGAAGCGCATCGTGATCTTCTGCCTGCCGACGCTCGTCGCTGCTTCGGCGGGCTCGCTGCGCACAAGCACGGGAGGCGTCTCGTCGTAGAGCCCTCCACCCGGCGACCCGATGCTGGCACACCCCAGAAGTCCTGCAAACGATAGGAGTGCAAGAGGTGCTAATTTTGGACGTTTTTTTGTCAAAAAGTGTCGAAACATGCCGCGAAGATACACAAAAATAGTCACACATACATAAAAAAGAGTAAAAAAAGTGCTTTTTTTTAGGTTTTTTTTCGTGATTTCAATTATTTTATTTAACTTTGCGCCCGAAATATGCGAAAAAATTAAGTAAAATCAAATATTTTCAACAATGCAAAACAAAGGATTTGTAAGCGTGATTGCCGTCTTGCTTGCTTTACTTTGCGCCTACTACATCTCGTTCTCCTACGGAGTGCGTCGTGTAGAAAAGAAGGCCGAAGCATACGCTGCAGAAACAGGCAATTCAGCCAAGTATTTCTTGGATTCCATCTCCAATGAGACTGTCTGGTTGGGTAAGACCTTCAAGCAGGCACAGGAGATGCAGGTGGGCCTCGGCCTGGACCTGAAGGGAGGTATGAACGTTATTCTTGAGATCTCTGTTGCCGACGTGCTCAAGTCACTCGCTGCCGAGAATGCCCAGAACCCCACTTTCGTGCAGGCACTGGCTGACACTCAGAATGCAGGTGAGGTAGAGAGCGGTGACAACTTTGTCGATGCTTTCGCTGCCAATTACAAGAAGATCGATCCAACTGGAAAGTTGGCTGATGTCTTCAGCACCTATCAGCTCAAGGAGAAGATCACCAAGAGCACCAGCGATGCTGAGGTCGTATCGATCATCAAGAGTGAAATGGAGTCTGCTCTCTCGAACTCGTTCAACGTGCTCCGTAATCGTATCGACCGTTTCGGTGTAGTTGCTCCCAACATCCAGCGTCTCCAGCAGGCAGGACGTATCCTCGTCGAGCTGCCTGGCGTGAAGGAGCCCGAACGTGTGAAGAAACTTCTTCAGGGTTCAGCCAACCTTGAGTTCTGGGAGACTTACCAGGCCGGTGAGATCGCTGGCGCATTCCAGAACATGCTCATGGCTGAGGCTCAGAAGAACGTTCCCGTAGCCAGCGATAGCGCTGCTGTCGATAGCGTAGCCCTTGCTAACGCTATGCAGAACAGCCTTGCCGCTCGCGTTCAGGTGTTTGGTGACCAGGGTCCTGTGATTGCAGTTGCTCAGTCGAGCGATACAGCTGCCATCAATGCCCTCATCAATCAGAAGCAGTACAAGGATGCCTTCCCACGCAAGCTGAAGCTTGCCTGGAGTGTCAAGTCGTTCGACGATAAGGGTCTCTGGTATCAGCTCTATGCCCTTAAGGCACACGACAACCTCGGTCATCCATCGCTTCCTGATGCAACTAAGGGTGGCGACATCGTAGTTGATGCATCTGCCGACTTCGAGCAGATCCACAACGAGTATCAGGTCAGCATGACCATGACTCCTGAGGCTGGCAACACCTGGGCCAAGCTCACCAAGGAGAATGTGGGCAAGTGCGTAGCTATCGTGCTCGATGATGTGGTTTATTCTGCTCCTCGCGTCAACCAGGAGATTACGGGTGGCCGTTCGCAGATTACCGGTAACTTCGACACTGAGGAAGCCAACGACTTGGCCAACGTGCTCAAGTCGGGTAAGATGGCTGCCAAGGTCAACATCGTTTCTGAGGACGTTGTAGGTCCTACCCTCGGTGAAGAGTCCATCAAGGCCAGTGTGATTTCGTTCATCGTGGCTCTCGTGCTCCTCTTCATCTACATGGTGCTCTTCTATGGTGTGACCGCAGGTCTTGTGGCCGACTGCTGCCTCTTGATCAATGCCTTCTTCACCATCGGTATCCTTTCGAGCTTCCACGCTGTGCTTACTCTTTCGGGTATTGCCGGTATCGTGCTCGCCATGGGTATTGCTGTGGATGCCAACGTGCTTATCTACGAGCGTGCCAAGGAGGAGCTTGCCAGCGGCAAGCAGCTCCGTTCGGCTGTTGACGCTGCCTATCGCAATGCGTTCAGCGCCATCTTCGATGCCAACTTGACTTCGTTGATCACCGGTATCATCCTCTACTACTTCGGTACAGGTCCTATCCGTGGTTTCGCCGTCACCTTCATCATCGGTATCATCACCTCGTTCGTGAGCGCCGTCTTCCTGAGCCGTATCTTCTTCGAGTGGGCTCTTGGCAAGGGTTATTTCAAGAACCTCACCTTCACAGGTGCACTCTCTGGTTTGCTCAAGCCTACCCACATCGACTTCGTGAAGAAGGGCTATTTGACCACCAAGGTGTATGCCGTCATCTGCGCGCTGGCTATCGTGCTGATGTTTGTCCCAGGTCTTGAGAAGGGTATCGACTTCACCGGTGGTCGCAACTACGTCGTTGCCTTCAACGATGTTGCTGGTGTTGACAACGAGGCGCTCGCCGAGAAGCTCCAGAACAACGCCACCCTCAACGATGCAGCCATCAAGGTCATCACCATCAGCCGTGACAACCAGGTTCGTATCACCACCAACTACGACCTCAATGCTGCCGACGATGCTCAGGCCAACCTCATCATGAAGCAGGCCATCTTCGATGCTGGTAAGGAGCTCGGTTATGTAAACTCCGATTTCGAGGCATTCAACAACGAGAACAACTTCCCTTCTACCCAGAAGGTAGGTCCTTCGATTGCTGAGGATATCACCTACGGCGCTATCGTAGCCATCATCCTCTCACTCATCGCCATCGCCCTTTACATCTTCTTGCGATTCCGCAAGGGTGCATTCTCGATCGGCGCTATTCTTGGCCTTGCAGCCAATACCCTCATCATCCTGGGTCTTTACTGCTTGCTCCCGTCCATCATGCCATTCTCGATGGAAATTGACCAGGCATTCATTGCAGCCATCTTGACCGTAATCGGTTACTCAATCAACGATATCGTGGTCGTCTTCGACCGTATCCGTGAGGTGAGCACCCTTTATCCCAACAAGACTCGCTACAATATTGTCAACGAGGCTCTCAACGCCACCATGCCACGTACGTTGAACACCTCCATCTCTACCCTCTTGGTACTGATCGTGATTTTCGTGCTCGGTGGTGCTACCATCCGCAGCTTCATCTTCGCGATGTTGCTCGGTGTTGTTGTTGACCCATTAACCACCATCTTCCTCGCCGTTCCTGCTGCCTACTATTGGATGGGCCGCAAGGAGGACAAGGCTGAGGCCGTTGCCAAGAAGTAATCGGAGTTCTTCCGAACCTGAATAATGTGAACCGCAATGATGGGCTATCCACGTTGCGGTTCATTTTTTCTTTTCAAAAATTTGGAAAATTGCCGCAAAACGCGTATCTTTGCCGCGTCAAAGGGAAAGCACCCTTGGTCACACATTATATAATATATAGGAATAATGCAGAAACAGGATATCCGAATAGTATTCATGGGCACGCCCGATTTTGCGGTGCCCACACTCGATGCGCTAGTCACGGGTGGCTATAATGTTGTCGGTGTCATCACAATGCCCGACAAGCCGATAGGACGTGGTTACAAGGTACAGTATAGCCCCGTCAAGCAATATGCACTCGATCATAACCTCCCCCTCCTTCAGCCTGAAAAGCTTAAGGACGAATCGTTCCTCGAAGCACTGCGTGCTTGGCATGCCGACCTTCAGATTGTCGTTGCCTTCCGTATGTTGCCCGAAGTGGTTTGGGCGATGCCGCGGTTGGGTACGTTCAATCTGCATGCAGCCCTCCTTCCGCAGTATCGAGGTGCAGCTCCCCTCAATTGGGCGGTCATCAATGGCGACAAGGTTACGGGTGCCACCACCTTCTTCCTTGACCATCAGATCGACACTGGTCGCATCATCCTCAAGCAACCCCTTGAGATTGGAGCTGAGGAGAATGTCGGTTCGCTGCACGACCGCATGATGGAGATGGGCAAAGGACTGGTTACACGCACCGTCGATTTGCTGCTGGAGGCCGATGGCGACCTCAGTCGTGTTCCCACCATCGACCAGAATACGCTGCTTCAGGACCTGAAGGCTTCAACCGGCATCGATGAGCTTCGACCGGCTCCCAAGATCTTCAAGGAGACATGCGAACTGCATTTCAACCAGCCGGTGCGCTCTTTGCACAACCTGGTGCGTGGCCTCTCGCCTTATCCGGCTGCATGGACCACTCTCGCAGGTCTTTCGCCTGTCAAGGTTTTCCGCACCCGCATTGTGAGCGAAGGAACAACGCAATCTGCCGAAGCCATTGGTAAGATTGAAACCGACAATCGCAGTTACATCCATGTCACATGCGCTGACGGTATCCTTTCTCTCGAAGAACTTCAGCTCCCCGGCAAGAAGCGTATGGATGTCCGCGCCCTCCTTAATGGTTTTAGAGTTTAGGGTTTTGAGTTGAGAGTGCTGAGTTGTGAATGTTGAGTTTTTTGCCCACTAATCATTGTTAATTGTTAATTATTAATTGTTAATTGATTACCGTCATCATCCCCGTCTATAACGCGGCGCCCTACCTCCCCGCTTGCCTTGACTCGGTGTTGTCACAAACCTATCGCGACATCGAGGTCATCGTCGTCGATGATGGTTCGACCGATGGGAGTGGAGACATTTGCGATGATTATGCCTGTCGGGATGCGCGTGTCACGGTGTTTCATCAGCCTAATGGTGGTCCCTCGGCTGCCCGCAACAAAGGGCTTGAGACGGCTGGTGGGGAATACATTTCTTTTATTGATTGTGACGATGTTGTGCACGAGAGATATCTTGAAGTATTGGCGGGAGAGATGGTTCGGCATCAGGCCGATATCGTCCAATCGCCTTATCAGATTATTCCCGAATCGAAGCGCAGCGATTACGGCCATGCTCGACTGCAACAACCCCTTCCCGGCAGCTACCCGACAAAGGCTTTGACCTCCGACGAGGCAATGCTCAGCATGCTCTATCAGCAGGGTATGGCCGATTCTTCGCCCTGCAAACTCTTCCGTCGTTCCCTTTTCGAAGGGCTGCGTTTTCCCGTAGTTTATCGCGTTTATGAGGATCTGTACGCTATGGCACAGGTCTATCCGCGCATCCAGCGTATGGTGTGGGTCGATGTCCCCATGTATTTCTATTTCAAACAGGACAGCGGTACGCTTAACAGCCTCTCAATTCGTCGAAATGATGCCTTCGAAGTGCTTGAGACCCTTGAGGCACAATTTATGGTGACGGGTCAGCCCGAATACGTTCGTGCTGCCCGCGAACGTCGCCTGAGCGTCGCTTTCAACATTCTTCGGCTCTTGTCGCGTCAGCCTCATACCGATGCTAACAAGGCCATGGCCTATCGTTGTTGGCAGCACATCAAGGCACTTCGTCCCGAAAGTATCCGCGACTCCCGTGCCCGCCTCAAGAACCGCCTCACCTCTCTCTTCTCCTATCTGCTGATGAGGTAACCCTTCAGAACCCCTCTTAACTCCTTCACCCGTGCCCGTTGTAACTCTTACACCTACTCTTTTGGCTGAGGCTTGTAGCCAGCTCTCCCACCGTGTCAAGGCAGGAGGGTTCGCTCCGTCGCTCATCATTGGCATTCAGCATGGTGGAGCCGAAGTTGCTCGCCGGATGCGAAATGACTTTCCTGAAGCGGCTTACTGCGAAGTGCGCTTGTCACGACCTAGTACTAAACAGAAGAGCAATGGGCTGACTCATCGGCTGCTGCGTAGTATGCATATTTGGCTATGTAATGTGCTGCGTATCGTTGAGAGTCGTGTCAATGAGTGGCGAAGCAAAGGGAAGGAGCCCGTTCGAATTGGCGAGATTCGTCTGCCCGACGACGTCGCTTCTCGTCTCAAGGAACTTGGCGAGAATGCAACTGTCCTCCTTGTCGATGATGCCATCGACACGGGTGCAACTATCCAACAGGCTCGTCTTCAATTGTTGGAGCAATTCCCAGGCATCACTCTTCGTGTCGCAGTCATCACTGTCACTATTCCTCAGCCCATCTGCGATGCTGACTATTGTCTTTATCACAACCGCACCCTATGTCGTTTCCCATGGTCCAATGACTATCGGGAAAGCCCTCATTATTAATTGTTATTTGTTAATTGAGCAATATGCGCAAAGCCCTGGCCATCGATCTCGACGGAACTTTGTTATCCACCAACACTTTTCGCGACTACCTCAGCTACTGTGGTAGTGCCGCGCTTCACAACTTCCAGTTCGACATCTGCTTCAGCATCTTGTGGTGGGTCGTGTTGCGGAAGTTGCGCTTTGTCAGCCACAGCCGCATGAAGCAGGCTTTGCTTGACCGTACCGCCGCCTTCATGACGCAGAAGAGCCGTCTTGACCACTTTGTCGAAAAGGAGATGACTTACCTCAATGTGCAGGTTCAGCAAATCATGGAGCCCTATCGCAATCGAGGGCATCTGCTCGTCCTCGCCACTGCCGCCCCTGCCTTCTACGCCCATCCCATTTCCGAGTTCCTCAATATGGACCTCTGTTGCGGCACGTTGCTTCCCTCCGAGGTCGTCATTGGGCAGTGGCAGGAGAATGTGGGTCAACAGAAGGTCGAAGCCCTCAAGCGTCTGCTTCAAGTTCACAAGGCAGAAATCGACGTGGTTATCACCGATCACAGCGACGATCTTCCGCTCCTTAACTTTAATACCACAGGCCGCAATATTGTAGTAGGTGCCAACCCCAAGGCCCTCGCCGCTATCCAAAAGGGGTGCAAGACAGAGTGGGAAACCTTTAACTCATGATGTCGTTGTAGTTGATGTCGTGCATCGATCCGCAGTCGTTGTAGAGGCACACGGTGTTCCGTCGCTTGAGCAGCCTCAGCTATTGCCACTCTTTGTTATTCTTATCTTATATAGTTATCCCTGAGACCCAGAAGGCTCTCGGGGATAGCTTGTTTTTTATTCCGTTTCGGTCCAGTCGATGTGATAGTCACGGTTACGGACACGGATGGGTTGGCCAAGTTCGTCCATCAGTTGGTTAAGTTGGTTGATGGCGGGAAGAACCATGTCGAGCTGTTCGCGGAACTTGCTGTGCTGGATGTAGAAGGTTGCCTGGGTGTAATGTCCCATGGTGAGGGTGAGGGCTACGCGATACTGCTGCTTGCGCATCTGATAGCGGATGCCCGTGCCCTTGAGCTTTGCCTTGAGGATTGTCTCGATGCTAATCTCGTTGAGCGCTCGCTTCTTGGCACGTTTCTCGCATGCATGCACCAGTTCCTCCCATTCCTGGTTCCACTGCTCGAACTCGTCGGGCATCACCCCAAGGCGATAGAGGCTCTGCACGAATTCGTCGTAGGCTGCATAGTTGCGCGGTATGCCGCGCAGGTTGAGGGGCTTGTGGATTTTGATGAACTTGTCCAACAGAAATTCGCGTTTGACGCGCATCATGTCGATCTTGCCGACGAGGGCATTTACAATGAGGGATTTAATGCTTGGTGTTGCCATGATTGCATAGATAGACGCCGACGATGGTGAGCAGACAGCCGAGGATTGCAAGCCATGTGATGCGCTCACTAAGCACCAGATAGGCGGCGATGAGTGAAGTGACGGGATTGAAGTAAAGATAATTGCCTGCTGCGATGATGCCGATGCGTCGGAGGACAATGTTCCAGAGCAGGAAACAGCCGAACGAGGCGATGAGCCCGAGGAAGAACAATGTGCCAAACACGGTAGGCTGGAGCAGAAGCGACCAGCCGACGACAGGGGTGCCAGCGGCTTGACCGAGTGCGCAAAGTTGGCTTTCGTTGTGGTACATGTTCCAGATGCAGGCAGGGAGCATAGTGATAACGCCCCAGAAGAAAACCTTGCGGGTGATGGTGATGGAGCTGTGTCGACGTTCGACATTGCGAATGACAAGGCTGTAAAAGCCCCAACTGACAGCAGCGGCAAACGAGAGAAGAATAACCAGCGGGTCATCGTCAAGGACGAAAACACCATTGAAAACAACCAGAGCGACGCCGATAACTGCCACAAGTGATCCGCCAAGAAACCGGTTAGAGAGATGTTCATCATGATGCACCATTCGGTTCATCAAGGCAGTGACGATGGGCGTTGTTCCCACAATCAGGGCGACTGTCGAAGTGGCCGAAGTGAGCTTCACGGCAGTGTTCTCAGACAGAAAATAGAGCGAACCGCCGGTAAGACCGAGAATGATGAACAAAAACTCGTCCCATAGAAGGTCTTTCGCGGAGCGCTGTTTCCGTTTCCGTCGGCCCAGTGACAACGGAAGCATCAGCACCCATGCCAAAATAAAACGCAGGCACATGATCTCGGCTGGGTTCAATCCAGCATTGAGCAGCACCTTCGATGCGACGAAGGTGCTGCCCCATATACAGGCTACGAGAAGTGCCAATAAATGCCAGAGCATGGACAATTAATAAAGTACGATTGATGATTATCGGATGGAGAAGTTCATCTTGGCAGGCTTGACACCACGTCCACTGACGGTAAGAGTTGCATCGCCGAGCACGGTGCCGGCTTCAACGACGATGACGCATTCGCCGTGGAAGGCTTTCATCGTTGGTTCGGTGAACGTCTCAACGCTGGTGGCATCACCATTGCAGGCTGAGTTGTAGCGGGCTACATATTCGCCCTTGGCTGCCTTGATGCCACGCTGTGGCTTTCCGCTGACGTTGAATTGGAGTTGCACGTCGGCATCGGGACAGAGATTGCCGTCCTTATCGACCACACGAGCTGTGACGAAGGCGAGTTGAGGCGTGTCGAGCGTATTACCGTCCATATCGACGGGAGTGACGCTGAGCTCGGTGTTTTGGGCGGCAGCATCAAGGCAGAGTTCGATGTGGTCGGGCTTGCCTGCGGTGCGGATGACCTGCTCGGCAGCCTTGTTGCCCATTGCATCGTAGGCAACTACCTTGAGTTCGCCGGGTTCGTAGCGCACATCCATCCAGCGCAGACGATAACGGTCGAGACGATTTTCTCCGTATGGTGTCTTGGGATCGGCAAACATCGAGGAGCCGCCCCACGGCATCGGTTCCGAAACACGGTGACCGAGATAGGTCTCAAGGCTGACATCATACTTCCTGATACGGCCCTGGCTCTTGCCATTGACGAAGAGTTCTGCTTCGGGATAGTTGGTGTAGCAGAAGACAGGTGTCACTTCGCCCTCACGTCCTGGCCATGTCCAGTGGGGTAGCAGGTGCAGAGTCTCCTGTTCGGGTGCCCAATGCACACGATAGAGGTAAGCGCGATCCTTGGGAAGACCCGCAAGGTCGAAAATGCCGAAGTAACTGCTGCGTGATGGCCAGTATTCGTCGTAGGGAGTTGGTTCGCCCAGGTAGTCGAAGCCTGTCCAGACGAATTCACCAATGACCTGTGGG
>JAEEGI010021855.1_pt1 | contig 12686 bp, 7 predicted proteins | sample 8958751 | NCBI WGS metagenome assembly JAEEGI01 (sample SAMN16246545, study PRJNA631951) | gut metagenome | biome: gut microbiome; feature: rumen; material: KS-attached | host: Bos | place: Iran: Karaj | collected 2018-10 | reverse complement strand
GAGATGAGGGCCGTCTCCTCGCCACAGACAAAGGCACCTGCTCCCTCGAAGATGCTGACCTCGACAGAGAAACTGCTACCGAGTATGTGCTGCCCGATATAGCCCTGCCGACGGCACATCTCCAATGCGCGGCGTACACGGATGACGGCCTGTGGGTACTCGGCACGGATATAGAGGATGGCACGTCGGGCACCGGTGGCGTAGGCGGCAATGAGCAGTCCCTCAATGACGCGCAGCGGATAGCTCTCAAGCAAGATGCGATCCATGAATGCTCCGGGGTCGCCCTCGTCGCCATTGCAGATGACGTATTTTTCCTCGTCCACTCCGTCGGCCACAAGTTGCCATTTACGTCCCGTGGGGAAGCCGCCGCCGCCACGTCCCCGGATACCGCTGCGCATCACCTCGTCGATGATGGTTTGCCGTCCGACAGAAAGGGCACGACGCAGCGCCTCGAAACCGCCCTGACGAACATATTCGTCGGTGTCGAGCGGATTCATCAGCCCATATCCCTCGGTAGATATGCGAAACTGACCCTCAAGGAAATCGTTGATGCGACGGGTACGCAGTTCTTCAGGCAGATAGAGAATGCTGTCCCAGGTCTGGTCGGTATGGAAAGTATCCACCGTGCCCCAGATACCGGCAGCCAGTCGGCGCAGGCGCGAGGCTGGACGGAAATGATGGAGAAGTACCTCCTTCACCTCGTCGGGACGTATGTTCGGATAGCGGGTAACCTGACCGTCGGCTGTGACGACATCGATGAGAGGCACCTGACTACAGGCACCCACACACGACACGGGTTTTATGCTCACACGAATGCCCGTTTCCCGGCAGGCGCGTTCGACAGCCTCCCTTACCGCGGCCGTTCCGCTGGCCTGGCAGCAGTTTTCCATACCGAGACGTACCTCGCCCTGGGGAAGTCCTCGGTCGGAAAGGCCTTCACCCTTCGCCTCGCCGTGCGATGCCTCGAACTCCTTCAGCACTTCACATACCCTGCCAGGCTGGACGTGCCCGAAGATGCGGTTGTCAATCTGGACCACAGGAGCCAACGCACAACAGCCAAGACAGGCAATCCGTTCCACCGAATAGGCTCCATCGGCTGTGGTGGCGGAGTCGTCGGCTATGTCCAACTCACGCCGGAATGCATCGTAGACGACATTCGCCCCCTTGACATGACAGGCTGTACCACAACACACACGGATGGTGTGGCGTCCATAGGGCATCATGCGGAACTGACCATAGAAAGTGGCTACCGATATGGCTTGGGCACGGTCGATGTCGGTTGTCTCGTATACCCGTTCCAGCGCATCGGAGGGCAAGTAGCCCCACTCGCCCTGCAAGGCCTGAAGCAAGGGGATGATATGCTCTCGCCTCCGCCCCACCCGGGCGACGAGCGCGTCCGTCCTCTTTCGGATGGATTGGCGCGCCTCGTCGGGCGATGATGTCTTGCAATGCTCGCAGGCCATGATGGATGGTTTTTTTACGTTATATGGATAATGTTCGATGTATGATGTCTCTCTCTTTTATTCCTTCCTGACGACATAGAGGCTTTTATCGGTGCGGACAATCATCATGCTATCGGTGAAGGCGGGAGTGGCGAAGGTGTTCTCGCCAGTGTCGAAGCTGGTGATGAGCCGGAAATCGTCGCGGGTGGAGAAGATGTAGCACTTGCCGCTGTTGCTGAAAAGCCACACCCGGCCATCGGCAATGACGGGCGACGAGTAGAAGGGTGTCGTCAGTTCGTGCTGGACGACGACTTTGCCACTGGCAGCATCGTAGGCACAGACGGCTCCATAGCTCGTGGCCACATAGAGGCGGCTTTTGGTGGCGACGGGGCTGGAGCACTCGGGCAGGCAGTCGTCGGCCTGCCAAAGCACCTCGCCGTCGGAGGCGTTGATGGCCACGCAGGTGGCATATTCGCTGGCTGCATAGACGATGCCGTCGGAAGCACAGGCACTGGCTCCCACCTCACCGCTCATGCACTCCACACGCCAGAGCTCCTGCCCATCGGAGGCCTGATAGGCGGTGACGGCAGGGTTGCCCACGACGATGACGGCCTGCTTGCCCGCAGCCTTCGTAAGGATGGGCGAACTCCAGGCTATCTTGTCGGTGCGGCTACGGCTCCACAGTTCCCGTCCGGAGGTGACGCTGAGAGCCATGAGCCGTGCACCCACATTGTTGTCATACTGTATGATCAGCTCGCTGCCATACAACAGCAACGACGATGCATAGCCATAGTGGTTATCAGGGACGCCGAGGTTTTTCCCCCAAAGCCGCTTCCCGTCCATATCGGCACAAATGACGTCGCCTGTGGCAAAGATGGCACAGACCTGTTTGCCGTTGGTCGCTACGGTGGAAGCTGCCAGCCCTGTATCAGCAGAGACATCGGGCATCTCGCCAGGCGACCCGCTGATGCCCGTAGCACGGAGCGTCCAGCGCAGCTCACCCGTCCAAAGGTCAAAGCAATAGAGCTCGCGCCCTTCGGCATCGGCGCCGGTGACGAAGATGTTGCGCCCGTTGACGACGGGTGAAGAATAGCCGTGACGGGGAATCGGCTTCTGCCAAAGGACGTTCTTGCCACTCTTCAGGTTCCACGTCGTGGGGAGACCACGGACGGACGAACGCCCCGAGCCGCCATTGCCTCGAAAAGCATTCCATGTGAGCTTGGGGATGGGGAGCGTGTCGGCAGGTTCCTCGGGGGCAGTCGAACTGCCCGGATTATCGGGAGAGTCCGGGACGGACGGACTGTTCAGCGTATTTGAATCTTCCGGTGCATGGAGGACCTCGGGCAGAAGTGCCTGCGCGGACTGCGTCGTGTCGTTGACCTGCCCGCTCGTTGAGCTTCGCTCGACCTCTGTCGCGACTCGGGATAATTGGAGTAAACTCCATTCTCCGCTCGCTGCTCCATCGGTTGACTTGTTGACCTGCCCGCTTGCGGACAATAGCTGAAACACTTACCGCAGGCCACGCAGGTAGAGGGATCGACCTCGTATGTCTTGCGAGTACGCTTGAGGGAGAGACGCACAAGTTTACATCCCAACACAAAGCCCATCAGTGCCCCAGCCCATGCCGAAAGGCGACGGTAGGACTCTTTGACACTGACAACCGATGCTTCCAGTTCGTCCATCGACCGCCCCATCTCGTGAAACGCCTCCACCTCGGCGGGAAGAACGGCAGGTGGATTGTCGGAGCGAAGTTGTGTGTAGAGCCAAACATCGCGATGAGCCATACTAAGCGTGTCGCTCTGCGACTGCAAAAGCAAGGCAGCGCCCACCGTGAGCAGGGGCAACAACAGCAGGTAGAGCGCCACACGACGTGTGCCGATAGTCCGACTTTCCGCCACTTTGCCTCCACAGGGTTCCCGAATGGCATCGACAGGACAGGCGTGATGGCACAGTCGGCAGTTGATGCACTGTCTATGGGTGATCTTCACCCGCTTGACTGCCACCCGGCTCACGATGCCAAGCAGTGCTCCGTAGGGACAGAGGAAGCGGCAGAACGGCCTCCCCACGAACACCGACAGTACCATCAACAGCACGCCGAACACCAGCATGCCCACATCGCCTCCCATCCTGAAGATGCCCACAAAGGGGTCGAAGCGGCAAATGATGAACTGGCTGCGGGTGGCGGCATAGAGGATGGCAAACGACAGATAGACCCAAGGGATGAAGCTGAGTGCCGACGTGACAGCACGTGAGATGTGCCACTGCCGTACGTTAACCAACTCCTGCAAAGCTCCTATGGGACACACCCCGGCACAAAACACCCGACCGAACAGCAGGGCAAAAACCAGCGGAAGGAGAAACATGAGCAGTACCACCAGCGGCAACCGATAGCCGTCGCCTCCAGCCATTGCAAGCACCACATTCTGAATGGAGCCGACACTGCACACACAACCCGTACGGAAAAAACCAAAGTAAAGTACCGAAACGATACTGACAGCAAGGATGGCACGGCGGCTGCGACGGCGGTGTACCGCCCAAGCCACAAATCCCATCATGCCCACAAGCAGTACAACGTCAACCCATGACCAGAATGTCTCCATCGGTACACGATGGAGAACGTCGGGGTACTGATAGCCCGAGGTGAAATCCGGCTTCGGAAAGCGCGCGACAAGAACTGTGTTACGCATGGTCTTTCAGCTTATAGGCCGTTCCTACGGGTACGCGCTGGATGGCGCCCGAAACGCAGACCTTCGCTATGGAACACTCGTTACACTGCAAGCACCGCTCCTGCTGTATCTGGAGGAACAGCGAGCCGTTGCCGAACGACGAACAGCCCTTCACACATTTTCCACAACCATTACAGAGGTCCTCGTCAATGGTATATTCGAAGTAGGGCTCCTCAACAAAACGCCTCGTGATGGCACCAGTCGGACACATCAGATTCTCGGCCGCCGTGTTGAGTTCCTTCACCCCCTCGCGATAGTAGCCACCGCAGAGGTCGCAGTAACCGCACACTTGATTGGCGTGGAAACACTTCACCGCCGAGACCCTCATCACGCATTCCGTCTCACAGCGCCCGCACTGCAAGCAGCGTTCAGGGTCGATTTGCCACATCGTCTCACCCTCGACAGCCGATGCCTTCGAGCCTAACACGCCACCGAGGCTGGCAAGTCCGCCACCTGTAATCAAAGTTCCACACGTACGCAGGAACTCACGACGCTCCATAGGACTATGCAGTCGATTCTCTTTTTCCATCCTTATTGGTACATATTAATAAGTCATTCAGAGATAACAGCACCTTTTCGTTATTATCCCAGCTTTATTGGACAGGGAACGGTGCAGCTGCCGCATAACCCAGCAACAGCCTTTCCGTTGCCTTCGTACTGAAAGAACGCCACGTTTCTACCTTTCGCCACAGCTAGACGGCTGCCAATCACCTTGATATCGTATGCCTCGTTTCCACCGCCCATTGCAGCTGCGTCGAGCAAGGTACTGCGGAACGTTCCATCGGGAGCATAGCAGCTGATGCGGGGACGTCCCTTCTCACTGGTGAGCAAGTCGCCCGTCGGAGTAAAAGCAATGTGGACGGGGTTACAACAACCGCAGAACGCGCCTTCCTCAATGCCCGTCTTCCCAAATGAGCCGACATACTCGCCTTCAGATGAATAGTGTTCAACGAGATGCCGTCCAGGGTTGGAGCAATAGACATCATCGCCAAAATGGGCAATGGCAAACGAATAGCTCGGCACGACGAACCCCTTCGGGCTGTCGATGAAGCGCACCATCGAGCCGTCATGACGATATAGACAGATGTTCTTGGCACTAGCATCGGTGACGAAAACGGCATTGCGTGTGACGGCGATGCCGCAGTGGTCAGCCGCATCGCTGCACGACTTCCACATCTGCACCTCCTTTCCCGTGAAATCATAGACACCGATGCACGTAGGATGAAGCAAATATATCTTTCCGTCGTTGACCGCTACGTCACGCACCGTGCCCCGTTCAGCAGGAAGTGAAAAGTGAAATGTGCGCGTGCCGTCGGGGGTGTAGAGCGACACGGCACCCTCCGAGGCAGCAATAATGAGCTGCCGGGCTTCATCAACGTCGAAAGCCGTCATTACGTCGGCCGTCATAAAGCCTCCCGTCTGCCGCCATCCTGTCTGAAGGGCAGATGCCCGTACAGCTGCATTACCCGTCTTACGGCTATTTTTCTCACCATAGAACAACTCACCAGGGTTGGTAACCATCTTCCATAGTTTGTTTCCGGCAACGCCTGCAATGACTGCACCAACAGCCACCGAGCCACCGACTTGCAGGAATTTTCTACGCGACGTGTTTTGGGGCTTTTTTTCCTTTTCCATAATATATAGTCTCACTTCTCGTTTTTATCGTTTCAGCCTTCGCTGATTTTGAGGCATATTATCCTTGTAGCATCACGCAACAGTAGCATTCCGTCAGCATAGGCCATCGGCCCCCAAGCATCGGCGCCATCGGGCAACACTGTCTGGTGGCGCAGCAACGTCATTCCGCCGCGCTCTAGCTGATAGACATAAAGCTCACCACTCTCCTTCAGAGCAAACAGCCTCCCGTCAACCACCACATAAGGGCCCAGCCCGAAACGCTCGTCGCTGGCAGAGTTCCACACCGTGTGGTGCAAATCGGACGGGTTATAGATGCAAATTCGCTCACGCATACCTCCTCCGTTCTTGGGCAGTATCGTCAATATCATGTCTCCTCCGTAAAGAATGGGTGTTTGCTGTTCACTGCTCAGTCCTTGTTCGGCCTTGTATTGCTCAGATATCGTTGCCGTCCATCCAATTCCACCGTGGTTTACCTCAAGTAAAGCACCGCCTGCTCCATAGCCGGCCACAAGCAACACGCGACGATTGTCAATCTGCATGGGTGACGGAGCGATGACTGAGGGCTGCCAGCCCTTTGCCGTCCAGAGCACCTGTCCACGTGCATCGCCGTCGGCCGCCACACCACATACTCCCCCTACGCCAGCATACACATAGGTACGTGTTCCACCCAGCGTCATAGGCATCACCGACGAGTGCGACATCTTCAGCCCCGCGACATTCGGAGCCCACCAGCGCGTAATACCCGTCAACACGTCGATACCCACCATCAGCGTGTCCTTTCCCGCGGGTGCAAGAACCAGTTCGTCCCCACTGACTAACGGGCACTGCCCGGCATACCAAAAAGGCACCTCCGAGCCGTAGCGTCGCTTCATGTCGATTGTCCAGAGAAGCTTGCCTGTCATCGCATCGCAAGCCATCACATGCCCTTCGGGGCCTATGGTTACTACCTGTCCGTCCGGGGACACGCAGGGAATGGTGCGGCTGAATCCGTGATTTCGCTTCATCGGCACACGATACCACCGCCGCCACAACTCCTCGCCCGTTGTCAGACTCAAGCAACGGAGGGCGTCACTTGAGAGCCGCTCATCATAATCAAGTACATACACGCGCCCGCGCCAAATGGCAGGTGCCGCATGGCCTTCGCCCGTCTCGATAGTCCACATCGTCTGGAAATCGCCTTCCATCAAGCTAATGGGTATTGTGTGCGTTACAATACCCGTCCTGTTCGGACCACGAAAACCCGCCCACGAGTCAGAGAGTGCAGCGGGAGGCATCGCGACATCCTCATGGGCCATAAAGAACTCGCCAATCCTAACTTCGTCGGACTTGCGCTCCGTTCCCTCAGGACGCATGTCCGCACCAGGCTCGAAAGAGGTAAGATTCGCACTAGGGTTGTAGAGATACCAAACCACTATCACCACCATCCAAACGACGGCAGTGGCAAGGGTGATGAGGCGGACGGTGCGAGGTGACATAAAAGAGACGGCGGAATATTATCATTTTCGATGCAAAAATAGAAAAGATTTTACAATTTGAAAAGAAAACAACCATAAAAAAACAAAAATAGCGTCATTTCCCCAATAAGAAGTTTTTTCTAATAGCTATCGGCAATTGAATACAATGCGTTGTCAGCATCACCGTTTACCTCAAACACTCTATGATTCGTTTCTGTTTTAGGAGTATTAACGGGTCGATACATGTATACCAACGCGTTATAAAAAAAAGAGGAGTGCCTTGGTACACTCCTCTAAAGTATAAAAACAAAGTCTTAGCTAAACCAACGGACGTAGCAGAAGTCCTGACGGTGAGCAAGATCGGCATGACGAGGATAGAGACGATAGGCCGTCTTGAAGGTGCCGGCATTGTTCATCTCGTGGATGGCTTCGAAGGTGTAGATGTTGTTCTCGCGACGGACAAGGTTGAGCGGCTCTACCTTGTAAATGTGCTCAACACCATCGGCGTCGGTAGTGATGGTGACAAGTTCCACGCCCACAGCATCGTCGAGCCCCTTCTCATCCAGTACAACCTGAATGGTATGACCCTTGCCGTTGTGGATGCCCTCTTCCATCTCATCGAATTGAGTGCAGCTGATGACTTCGATGCTATCCCAGCGTTGCGCGACGATTTCCTTCCATGCAGCAAGCTCGCGAGCTTTGGCGCCGTCGGAGGCGCTGAGGTAGTGGAAGCGCTTCGCCAGCGGATTGTAGAAACGGGTGTAGTAGTCATCAAGCTGACGCTTCATGGTGTAGTGCGGGGCAATCTGGGCGATGCTGTTCTTCATCGTCTGCACCCAGCCTTCGCTGAAGCCCTGCGGGCCACGACCATAGTAGAGGGGCAGGATTTCATTCTCCAGCATGCTGTAGATGGTGGCGGCATCAAGCTGGTCCTGATAGTCCTGATTGGCGTAGGTGCGACGCTCGGTCAAAGCCCAACCAGCTCCCTCACGATAGCCTTCATACCACCAGCCGTCCTTGATGGAGAAGTTAACAACTCCATTCATCAACGCCTTTTCGCCGCTGGTACCCGATGCTTCCTGTGGACGGGTAGGCGTGTTAAGCCAGATATCCACGCCGCTGACAAGACGACGAGCGAGGTTCATGTCGTAGTTCTCAAGGAAGATAATCTTTCCAAGGAACTCAGGACGACGGCTGATGTCAATGATGCGCTTGATAAGGCCCTGACCTGCACCATCGTGCGGATGCGCCTTACCGGTGTAGATAAACTGCACGGGATAGTCGGGGTTATTGACGATGCGAGCCAAACGATCGAGGTCCGTAAAGAGCAGGTGAGCACGCTTGTAAGTGGCAAAGCGGCGTCCGAAGCCAATGAGCAGGGCGTTGGGATTGATTTTGTTCATCAGGCTGACAACACGGCTGGGATCTCCCTGATTGCGGAGCCACGTGGCGCGGAACTCCTCGCGGATGAAATCAACGAGCTTGCGCTTCAAGCCCATGTGGGTATTCCAGATTTCCTCGTCGGGCACACGGTAGATGGCTTCCCAAATGGAAGCGTTCGACTGGTCTTTCAAGAACGACTTATCAAAATACTTCTTATAAAGCGTGCGCCATTCGGTGGCTACCCATGTCGGGAAATGGACACCATTGGTGACGTAGCCCACGTGGTTTTCTTCGGGGAAGTAACCCTTCCAGATGCCGCTGAACATCTTCTTGCTGACGTTGCCGTGAATAAGGCTAACACCGTTGACCTCGCCGCAGGTGTTGCAGGCAAAGGTGCTCATGCAGAAGCGCTCACCGCTATCGCCCGGATTAGTGCGGCCCATGTCCATAAGTTCAGGCCACGAAATGCCAAGCTGTTCGGCATAGCCACTAAGATACTTGCCGAAGAGGCCCTCATCAAAGTAATCGTGTCCAGCAGGAACGGGGGTGTGGACCGTATAGAGACCGCTGGCGCGGACGAGCTCCATAGCTTCGTTGAAGGAATAACCCTTACGACGATATTCGCAGAGACGATAGAGGTTGCAAAGAGCAGCGTGACCCTCATTGCAATGATAGATATCCTTTGAGATACCAAGCTGGCGCAGAGCAATCATACCACCGATACCCAGCAGAATCTCCTGTTTCAGACGATTCTCCCAGTCGCCGCCATAAAGCTGCCAAGTGATGGGACGGTCGTACTCGCTATTGAGTTCATTGTCCGTATCAAGAAGATAGAGAGGCACACGACCCACCTGTGCCTTCCATACGTAGGCATAGACATGGTAATTGATATAGGGTACATCCACTACTATTGGCTGACCATTGGCATCGAGGACGCGCTCCACAGGAATCTGTGCAAAATTAGTAGGCTCGTACGTGGCAATTTGCTGGCCGTCCATCGAAAGGCTTTGGGTGAAATAGCCTAGACGATAGAGGAAGCCGACAGCACACATATCGACGTTGCTGTCAGAAGCCTCCTTCAGATAGTCGCCAGCAAGGACGCCAAGACCGCCTGAATAAATATGGAGGCAGGCATTCAAGCCATACTCCATGCAAAAGGAAGCCACACTGGGGCGTTTCGTGTCAGGCTTTTCAGCCATGTACTTCGTAAACTTATCCTGTACGCTCATCATACGCCCGATAAGCTCTTCATCGTTAGCGAGCTGAGCCATACGCTCGAAGCTGATTCGCTCCAGCAGCAGAACGGGATTCTTGCCGCACTCTTTCCACAGTTCGGGATCGAGGCTCTTGAATAGGTCTCGGGCTTCGGGATTCCATGCCCACCAGAGGTTATGTGCCAATTCGTTGAGGAACGTCAGTTTTTCGGGCAGACGGCTCTTCACCGTAATCTCTTTCCAGTTCGGAGTGTTTGAGTTGCTTGTCTGTAGTTTCATTTGATTATCAAATAATTTAATTCCTTATTTCTATTATAAAAAATATCATTTTATTGCCCGCAATGCAAAATCGTATGCCTCGCGGTAGTAAGTAATGAATTCCTTCCAAAGCGCTTTTTTCGATAGCGCGGAAGCACTTGCTCGCATATTATTGACTCGTTCAGGCGAACAAGTAGCAAAGGCGCTGATGCATGCTACTATCTGCTCAGCTGCATCGTTGAAATTGCTGTCTGTACGGTGAACAACTTCCACGCCAAAATCCTTGTCAGCCATCAGTTTCGGGCTTGACTCGCGCACGGATTTCACCCAAAGGCCGAAACCTGCCAAATCGGTAGTAATGGTAGGCACATGGAAGGCTATACTTTCCAACGGCGTGTAGCCCCACGGCTCATAGTACGACGGATAGATGCCGATGTCATTACCTATGAGCAAGTCGTAGTAGTTGAGGTTGAAAAGGCCGTCCTTGCCATCCAGATAGCAGGGAACGAAAATAATGTTTACCTTGTCCATCACCTCAGGCCACGCATGCCAATGAGGGACGTTGATGAAGGCGATGACTTCACGCTTCAATCCACCACGCTCACCCAAACGCCGGAGCGATCCCAACAACAAGTCGAAGCCCTTGTTGCGGAACTCGAAACGCCCGCCTGTACCAATGATAAGTGCATCGTCGGAAAACGATTTACCTAGCAGATGGTTGGCTTTTTCAATCATGCACTTGCGGGCAGCACGACGACGCGCCGTAAAGGCAGCTCCTTTTGGGACGAAATCATCCTCAAAGCCATTCATCAGCACCACATCGGCGGGCTTCTCCAGCAGCTGCGCACATTCGCGGTTCGTAATCTCACTCACAGTCGTAAAACAGTCGGCGCGATGAGCAGCCTGCTTTTCCACGCTATGCTTCGACTCCATATTCAATTCCCTTGCCATCTGGTCACCAAAGTAGCCCGGCAGGTAGTCATAGAGTGGCTTATTGTTGCCAGCAATACTGCGCCCGATGCTGGTAGCATGGGTGGTGAACACCGTAGCAATCTCGGGAATCTCATGCTTCAGGAACAGCATCCCTAAAGCCGTCATCCACTCGTGAGCCTGATACACCACGCGAGGCAATTTACCCTCGGGCAAGTGGCTTTTTACGATTTGGTTGCAATAAAAGCTTGCAGCAACTTTCGCTGCAGCATAAGAAAACATATTGGCCTCGTCGTAATCGCCATAGCCATGCAGCGAATCCACGCCAAACAGTTCCCACGCTTGACCGAAAATCTCATTCTTCTGCGAAAAGAAAGGTTTGAAATCAACCAATAATGCCACAGGACGGCCAGGAATATTCCAATGCCCCACCCTTACGTGCAAACCTTCTTCCTTCGCAGTCCGCGTCCATTCGGCATAGAGCGTCACATCCTCTGCAAACAGCGGATTAGCCTCTCCAAAATCAGGCCCGATAAAGATTAAGTTGGGACAAACGGTCTCGAGTATGGTTTTAGCATGAGTGGACAGCACCGTATAAATGCCGCCCACCTTGTTACATACTTCCCAACTAGCCTCAAAAATATAATCGGGTGCCATAAGTGGCGAATTATCTGTTTTCAACGGCAATTTTTCCTTTGCCAATTGTGTATTATAGTCCGCTTTCATCAATCCATTTCATTACGGGGCGCAAAATTACTGCAAAACGACGAAAAAATCAAATATATTAAGATATTTCTTTTTACTTATCCGAAAGAAATCCGAAGGATTTGCTTGTGTTATGCACTTGCATTATGGATTTATTCCACTACGTTGAAAAAATATTCCACTGGACTACGAAATTATTCCAGTGCGCTACGGAATTATCTGCCTGGGCTGAGCAGTTATCCCAGTGGACTGAGAAGAATGAAAACGAAAAGCAGGGCCCCGGTCTTTCGACTGAAGCCCTGCACTCATGAAAAACGGCGGCTACCTACTCTCCCACTTGCGCAGTACCATCGGCGTGATCGGGCTTAACTGCTCTGTTCGGAATGGGAAGAGGTGGAACCCCGATGCCATAGCCACCTGAATGTCTCTCAGCGGTCAACGGTTAACGGTTAACAGTTGTCGGTTAACGGTCAACCGCTGTATGCTATGGACACAAACTGGAAAAGTCAAGCGCAGAGACACTTCTCACAAAAGCCTCATGTATCATATACACCGACTCCACGGCGGAAGTCTCGGGCAATTAGTACTGCTCGGCTTTGACGTCGCCGTCTTTACACCTGCAGCCTATCAACGTCATCGTCTGTGACGACCCTCAGGGAAATCTAATCTTGCGGCCGGCTTCGCACTTAGATGCTTTCAGCGCTTATCCGATCCCGACGCGGCTACTCTGCCATGCCCCTGGCGGGACAACAGATGCACCGGAGGTCGGTCCAACACGGTCCTCTCGTACTAGTGTCAGAGCCGCGCAAATTTCCTGCGCCCACGATAGATAGAGACCGAACTGTCTCACGACGTTCTGAACCCAGCTCGCGTGCCACTTTAATGGGCGAACAGCCCAACCCTTGGGACCTTCTCCAGCCCCAGGATGTGACGAGCCGA